>Ga0115568_10002937_pt1 | contig 11747 bp, 9 predicted proteins | sample COGITO_mtgs_1204_FD_87296 | JGI IMG/M metagenome (GOLD analysis project Ga0115568, IMG submission 87296) | Pelagic marine microbial communities from North Sea - COGITO_mtgs_120426 | ecosystem: Environmental > Aquatic > Marine > Epipelagic | place: Germany:Helgoland, sampling site Kabeltonne...
CTCATAAAAAAGAAACATTTTGATAAACATTCAAACTATAAATAAAAATTTATAATAGATTATGATTAAAAAAATAACAATTTTATTCTCACTTGTATTTATTATTTCTTGTTCTAATAATGATAATACTGACACTTTTGATATAAGTGGTGAATTCACTCATACAATTTCAGATTGTGATAATACAAATAACAATAATAATGAAATTAACTGCGTCGAATTTATAGAATTTAATGATGAAACAACCGCTACCATTCTCATTGATGGTAATGACATTATTGAAATTGTAAATTATGAAATAAATAATGATCAAATTGATGTGAACAGATCAAATGGAATAAATATCTGTTCATTTTTAATTCAAAATAACACCACTTTAAAACGAACTGGAAGTGATGATATTTGGATCAAAAAATAATAAAATCACATCCAATACTATAGACAAGTAATATGTACTTTTTAAAGTGCACTAAATCTTAAGATTTGGCCTTCATAATAAAAAAGTAAAATAAAATTTTTGACTAAATACTTCATTGGAAATTAGTCCCTTTTTAACCCCCATTCGAACTAAATTCGAAGCTAACAAAATAATAGGAATGAATTTCTTTACAAATAATACTAGCATAAAATTAATGTTATTTGTTTACACCTTCTTAATTTTTGCAGACTGCACTTATAGTCAGAAATTAAAACAACCAAACATTTTATTAATTATGCTCGATGATGTTAGTCCAGAGCAATTTAGTTGCTACGGAGTAGATGGTTGGGGTAATACACCGAATGTAGATAAATTAGCTTCTAATGGGGTGATGTTTAAAACCTGCTACGCATCAGCAATGTGCGCTCCGTCTCGCGTAGAAATTATGACGGGAGAATACGGCGTATCAACTGGAGTTCTACAAAATGGAATATGGATTGGTGATAGTAGAGATAATGTATATAAGAATCACCAAGCATTTGGCAAATTATTAAAAGATGCTGGTTATGCTACTGCTATTGCTGGAAAATGGCATGCAGGTAATTCAAAGCCTTATGATGAAGAAGTAGGATTTGATGAGTACTGTTTGTGGGAAGGTTTGAAAGAGATTAAAGATTTACCAGGATCTCCAAAATTTAAAGGACAATTAGAAGATGAAAAAACAACATCAAGATATTGGCACCCTGGAATTATAAAAAATCATAAATTATTAGAAACGAAACCAAATGATTATGGTCCAGATATTTTTGCTGATTTTATTATGGATTTTATGGAACGTAAGACGAAAGAAGGAAAACCATTTTTGGCTTATTGGCCAAGTGTAGCTCCTCACGGCACAAGGACTGGAGCACCAACTACTCCTCACAGAGGAGAGGTTGGAGATCTAGGACCTGCAAAAAATTCTGAAGATGGAAGACTACGTTTTATCGCTTTAAACGAATACATAGATTTCCTAATGGGGAAAGTAATGACAAAAATTAAAGACTTAGGAATAGAAAAAAATACGATTGTAATTTTCACTTCAGATAATGGTACAGCGGTTACAGCAAAAACAAGAGGAGTAGAAAGAGGAAGTCATGTTGTAAATATTATTTCTGGTGGTGGAATAAAACAAAGAGGTGCAACCGATGAACTTACCGATTTTAGCGATATTGCACCAACATTGGTCGACTTAGCAGGAGCTAAATTATCTAAAGGGAAAAAATTTGATGGAAAAAGTTTAGTTCCTTTTTTGTTTGGAGAAACAGATGCCCATAGAGAGTGGATTCATGGTTATATTTCAACTTCACAACTAATTAGAACAAAAGATTATATGTTAGAAGTTGTTAACCCATTATTGGGAATGCCTAAAGGTAGGTTCTATTATACAGGTGATAATAGAAATCAACGTGGTTATGAATTTGTAAATGATAATCCTAAACACGCAAAAGAAAGAAAAAAATTTGATGAAATTCTTAAAAACTTACCTGCTCTAACCATAGATCATCCGTTTTGGAAAACCAAAAAAGGGAAAAAATTTTATAAACAATATACCAAACCTAAAACTGTTGAAAAACATTTATATAATCATAAAGATTATAAGTTTTATGATGAAGGATTAAAAGGAAAGTAAATAATATAAATAGCCATAGATGAATTTTAAGATTAGACAAATAATTAATATTATCTCTTATTCAACCCTAGTAATGTGCTTTATTGCATTAACTAGCTGTGCTCAAAAAACTTTTACAAAAACAAAGCCTACTATCACCAAAGTTAAAAAACCGAATATTCTCTTTATCATGCTCGATGATTTAGGCAAAGAATGGGTAGAAACCTATGGTGCAGAAGAGATAAAAACACCTAACATAGATAAGTTGGCAGAAGAAGGTATGCAATTTAAAAATGCCTGGTCAATGCCACAATGTACGCCCTCTCGAGTGACTTTACTTACAGGACAATATCCATGGCGCCATGGATGGATTAATCATTTTGATGTTCCCCGATGGGGACATGGAGCTCATTTCGATGCCGAACTTAATCAAAGTTTTGCCAAAGTAATGAAATCCGAAGGCTACATGACTTGCGCAGCTGGTAAATGGCAAATAAACGATTTTAGATTACAACCTAACGCAATGAACGATCATGGATTTGATGAATATGCGATGTGGACAGGTAAAGAGGGTGGCGAAAACAACGGAAGTGGAAAACGTTATTGGGATCCCTATATTCATACGAAAGAAGGTAGTAAAACATATAAAGGAAAATTTGGAGAAGATGTTTTTACTGATTTTATAATTGACTTTATGACAGAAAACAAAGAGAAACCGATGATGATTTACTATCCAATGTGTTTGCCTCATGGACCACTTGTTAGTACACCTTCGGAACCCAATGTGACCAGTAAAATGGATAAGCATAAAGCCATGGTTCGATATACAGATGTGATGTTGAAGAAATTAACAGATGCCCTAGACGAACTAAAAATTAGAGATAATACTATTATAGTTTGGACCACAGATAATGGTACTGCGGGAAATATAATTGGTACAATGAACGGTAGAAAAGTTCGAGGAGGAAAAACCTATTTAACTGAAAATGGCGTAAACGCACCCTTTATTGTTAATAGTCCAAGATTAGTTCCTAAAGGAATTGTGACTGATGCTTTAATTGATTTTTCAGATTTATTACCCACATTTGCTGAATTAGGTGGAGCTAAATTATCCAAAAAAATTAAAACAGATGGTAAATCATTTGCTCCTTTACTATTAGGAAAATCAAATGACTCTCCAAGAGAGTGGACTATGGCATTAGGTTCTAGAGCAGCTACTTTAGAAAATGGGCGTGTAAAAAATATCTACAAATTTAGAGATAGAGTTATTAGAAATAAGCGTTTTAAAGCCTTTGTAAATACTAATCAAAAGATTGTTGAAATATATGATCTAACCTCAGATATAGAGGAAGAAAAAAACCTTATAAATGTTAAAAATGCTGAAGTTGTTGAAACTTTAAAGTTTTTTGATAAAATAGTAAATAAATTACCATCTGAAGATGCACAACCAAAATACAACAAATTAGAAGGCTCTTTATTTGATGTAGATTTAGAAGTTTTAAAAAAACAACACAGGTCAAATAAGAAAAAGAGTAATCATTCACCTAAACCAAAAAGAAAATAGAAAAATGTTATGATTTCGATTGAATTTCTAATTTTTGTTATTTGAATTGATTAAATATTTTCTTAAAATCATAAAATAAATAACAAAAATGTTTTTTAAGTTTTATCCTAAATAATAATTATATCGCATATAATAATTCTAATTTAGAACCTTTAGGCTTTTTCTCCTAAAATGATTATATCACTATCTAAAAAGAATTATTTTTAAATAAAAATTAAATAATAAAAAGTATATTTTTGTCATATCTTGTAAAGAATAACATTGAAAAAAATAATAGTTTCAGTAACCAACGATTTATCTACAGATCAACGTGTAGATAAAGTTTGTTCTACACTGCAAAAAGAAGGTTACGAAATTGTTCTTATTGGTAGAAAACTTAAAAACAGTATCCCATTACATAGAAGTTATAACACAAAAAGGATTAAATTAATATTTAATAAAGGGTTTTTCTTTTATGCTGAATTTAATTTCCGTTTATTTTTTGTGTTACTTTTTTCTAAAAAAGACATGCTACTGAGTAATGATCTAGACACCCTTCTTCCAAACTATATCATTAGTATTCTACAGAAAAAAAAGATACTATATGATAGTCATGAACTATTTCCTGAAATTCCAGAGTTAATTAATAAACCTTTTGTAAAAAAGTGTTGGTCTAGATTAGAATCTTGGATACTTCCAAAACTAAAAAACACGTATACTGTTTGCAATAGTATTGCAGATTTTTATGATAAAAAATACAATACTCATTTTAAAACGATTCTTAATTTACCTATTAAAAGAGAAATAGAATTAGGTCAATTTCCGTTTAAAACAAAAGGAAAAAAAATCATCATATATCAGGGCGCAGTTAATATTGGTAGAGGTTTAGAATTAATCATTGATACCATGGAGTTTCTTGAAAACTGTATTTTAGTCGTTATTGGTAATGGCGATATTTATAAAGAATTAGTTAAAAAGGTAGATCTTAAAAACTTGGGTAATAGAATTCATTTTTTAGGGAAAATTTCTCCAAGTGAATTACATAAACTAACTCCCTTAGCCAATTTAGGATTAAGTATTGAAGAAGATTTAGGTCTAAATTACCGATTTGCATTACCAAACAAAATATTTGATTACATTCAGGCTGAAGTACCCGTTTTAGTCTCTAACTTACCTGAAATGAAAATGATTTCAATAAATTATAAAGTCGGTGAAATTGTTAAAAACAGAAAACCAATAGAACTTGCAAAGCAAATTGAAGGATTGATAGAAAAAGATTTTTCTAATGAATTAAAAAAGGCAAAAAAAGAATTAATTTGGGAGAATCAAGAAGAAAAATTAATATCAATTTTTAATAAAAGCATCTAGGTTTAATGACAAAAACTTTACAAATAGTCTCTTTCGACATTCCTTATCCACCCAAATATGGAGGAGTTATAGATATATATTACAAAATAGAAGCGTTAAAAAAACAAGGCATAAAAATTTACTTGCATACCTTTCTGTATGATAATAACACTCAACAACAAAAGCTAGAAACACTATGTGACAAGGTGTTCTATTACAATAGAAGTAAAAATTTAAAATTTTTTTTCTCATTAATTCCATTCATAATTTTAAGTAGGAAAAACAAACAACTATATGAAAACATAAATTCTATAGATGCACCTATTTTATTTGAAGGTCTTCATACATGTTACTTTTTAAAGAAAGATAACTTTAAAGTAAAAACATTTGTAAGAACACATAATATTGAACACAAATATTACTATGGATTAGCAAAAAGCGAAAAAAATATTATTAAAAAATGCTTTTTCTTTTTAGAATCTAAAAAACTAAAAAGATTTGAAAGAAACCTATCTAAGGTTAATGGCATTTTTACAATATCTCCTTTTGAACAAAATTATTTCTCAAAACATTACAAAAATTCTTATTATATACCAGCTTTTCATGAATCTATAAAAATTAAAAATAACAGAGAACAAGGTGATTTTATACTTTATCATGGTGATTTAAGAATTTCAGATAATATCAAAGCAGCTCTTTTTTTAATTAATGTTTACAAAAACACTTCCTATAAATTAGTAATTTCTAGCAATGCTAAAGTGAAGAGAATTTCAGATGAAATTAGAAAATATGACAATATTTTTTTAGAAGAAATTCCTAACAAAGAAGATTTGGATATTTTATTTGATAAAGCACATATAAATACATTAATAAGTTTTCAAAAAACAGGTATTAAACTTAAACTATTAAACACACTTTATAAAGGAAAACACATAATTGCCAATTCTGAGATGATTGAGGATACTGGATTGGAAGACTTATGTAATTTAGCGAACTCCAAAAATGAAATTTTAAAAAAAACAGCAGAACTTTTTAACGAAAGATTCTCTGATCTAGAAGTGCAAAAACGATCTAAAAAATTAGAATCCTTTAACCCAATAAAATCAGCAGAAAAGATAGTAGATGTTATTTTTAAGTAGCCACTTTTTGGGTAACTTCAAACAACTCTCCGCCTTCACATTTTATCGTTTTTTGTTTAAACTTAACAATTAACTGGTAATCATGAGTTGCCATTAAAATTGTTTTTCCACTTTTATGAATATCATTTAAAAGCTCCATAACCTCTAGAGATGTCTTTGGATCTAAATTACCTGTTGGCTCATCTGCTAAAATTAATTCGGGATCATTTAACAAAGCTCTGGCAATAGCAACTCTTTGCTGCTCTCCTCCGGATAGTTCAAAAGTTTTCTTGTAATATTGGACTTTCATTCCAACTTTATCTAAAACCTCGTTAATTTTATCTTTTATTTTAGTTTTATCTTTCCAACCTGTTGCTTTTAAAACAAATTCTAAGTTTTCGAAAACAGTTCTATCACTTAATAATTTAAAATCTTGAAAAACAATTCCTATTTTTCTTCTTAAAAACGGAACCTCCTTTTCTTTTATTTTTTTTAAGTCGAAACCAACAATATTGCCAATACCCCTTTGCAACTTTAAATCTCCGTATAGCGTTTTCATTAAACTACTTTTTCCACTTCCTGTCTTACCAATTAAATAGTAAAAAGCTCCTTTTTGTATTGATAAATTGACTTTAGATAACACCAAATTATCTCTCTGATAAATATCAGCGTTTTCTAAATGTAAAACTGGTTGTTCCATAAACTAAAATCTTTTTACAAACTTAAAAGTTTCTGTCGATTTTATACTACGAAATCTAAACAATTCTTATTTTTGATTTGAGATTTTTAAATTTATTTTTCTGTTCTTCAAACAAAAATAAAATTTGTTCGTTATTCATTTTAAGTATTAAAGGTATTTACATGAGGTTGGTTTGTTTTAAAAGGAGTTTATTTACTTATTTTCTATTTATATTTTCTATTGTTGGTTATAGTCAGCAAACAATAGTAGATTATAGTGACCTAACACCATACAACAATGCCATACAACTATTTAACAATAAATCATACAAAGCTGCACAAAAGTCTTTTGCCTCTATTAAAGAAATAGCTCTAACAAACTCTAAACTAAAATCTGACGCAGCCTATTATGATGCCATGTGTGCAGTAATACTGCACCAACCTGAAGCAGACAAAAAAATTTTAGCTTTTATTGAAGAAAACCCCAACAGTAATAAAAAAAACAAGGCCATTGTTAATGTTGCAAAGTATTACTTTGCAAATAACAAAGCTGCTTATGCCCTGAAATGGTTTAAAAAAGTGAATATTGATATTCTTTCCAAGGAAGATAGAAAAGAAATCAATTTTAAGATGGGATATGCATATTTAATAACTGAAAATTTAATATTAGCTAAAAAACAATTCCTTCCTTTAATAAATGACTCGAGATACGGGAATGATTCACGTTACTATTATGGATACATTGCTTATAAGCTGGAGGATTATGGAATTGCTGAATCTACCTTAAAGGAAATTGAAGACAATGATACCTACCGTTTAGAAATCTCTTACTACCTATTAGATATTAGTTTTCAAAGTGGAAAATTTGAGCGCTGCATAACTGTAGGAGAAGAACTTATCAAAACAGCAAAAAGAAAAGAAAGATCTGAAATTTCTAAAATAATTGGTGAGAGTTTTTTTAATTTAAAAAGATATAGTGAAGCAATTCCATACTTAAAAGAATACAATGGTAAAAAAGGAAAATGGAATAATCTCGATTTTTATCAACTAGGTTTTGCCTATTATAAACAAAACGATATTGAAAATGCCATCAATAATTTTAATAAAATTATTGATGAAAAAAATAATGTTGCACAAAACGCATATTATAATTTAGGTGAATGTTATCTTAAGTTAGATCAAAAAACAGAAGCTTTAAGCGCATTTAAAACAGCTTCAGAAATGGAATTTAACAGCAAAATTAAAGAAGATGCTGCCCTAAATTATGCCAAATTAAGTTATGAAGCTGGGAACCCTTTTAAAAGTGTTGCAGAAGTTTTACAAGATTATTTAAAAACATATCCAAAATCAAAAGCTTATGAAGAAATTAATGATTTAGTCATTTCTTCCTTCCTGCATCAGCAAGATTACAATGGAGCATTAATTTTTTTAGCTAAAAAACGATCTAAAAAAAATATAGCTTTAATTCCTGAAATTTCTCTTTACCGAGGTATCGAATTATTCAATGAAAATAAGTTAAATGAATCGCTTCCTTTCTTTATAGAAGGTAAAAAAACAACAGAAACCTCAGTGCTCGATAGAGCAAAATATTGGGAAGCAGAAACATTATACAGATTAGGAAGACACAAGGAAGCTTTATCAAAATTCACAAATTTAAAAAAAGAATTAAAAACAGAAATCGATGAGTTTGATTTAATTGATTATAACTTAGCTTACAGTAATTTTAAACTAAAGGATTACAAAAACGCTGCTATCAGTTTCGAAAATTACACAAAAAAAGAAGGCTTAGATTCAGAATTAAAAGAAGATGCATTAATTCGATTAGGTGATAGCTATTTTGCAATAAGAAATTATAACCAAGCTATTGAATCTTATCAAAAAGTATTACAAAACTTTGGTTCCAGTTCAGATTATGCGCAATATCAAATAGGAATGGGTTATGGCTTTTTAGAAGACAATAAATCAAAAATAAAAGCACTCTCTATTGTTATAAATGAATATGAAACTTCCATTTTAATAGATGACGCATTGTTCCAACTAGCAAATACATATACTATTACAAAAAACAATAAAAAAGCCCATTTAGCTTTTAATCAATTGATAGAAAAATATCCTAGTAGTGTTTTTATACCAAAGGCTCTAGTGCGTCAAGGATTGTTATATTACAATGATAACCAAAATCAAAAAGCTTTAGAAAAATTTAAGCGAACTACAAGAGAGTTTCCTAATTCTCCTGATGCTTTTGAAGCCGCTGCAAATGCAAAAAACATTTATATTGATGATGATAATTTAGATGCTTATATAAGTTGGGTTAAAACCTTAAAATTTATTAATGTCACCAATTCAGATCTCGACAACACAACTTTCGCAGTTGCCGAAAAAAAGTATTTTGAAGCTAAAAAATACGTCAATATTGTTAAAAGCTTAACAAAATATGTAGAGTCTTTTCCTGACGGAATTCATAAGTTGAAAGCAAATTATTATTTAGCAGACATCTTACATAAAATGAAAAAATTTGATAAAGCCATTCCATATTATCAAATTGTTTTAAAAGAAGGGCGAAATGAATTTAGTGAGGATTCTCTGAGTAAACTCTCACAAATTTTTCTAGAAAAAGATGAGTTTAATAATGCACTACCTCTACTAAAGAGACTTGAGCAAGAAGCTTATACAACTGCGAACATATTATTTTCACAGAGTAATTTGATGAAAGGATATTATGAAACCGAGTCTTTTGATTTAGCCTTAGAATACGGGAAAAAAATTCTTTTAAAAGATAAATTAGACCCTAAGTTAGAGAATGATGCTAAAATAATTATTGCAAGAACTTCTTTAAAAAACGATGACTTTTATACTGCTGAAGAATACTATACAGAGTTAGAAATAAATGCTTCTGGTGTTTTAAAAGCAGAAGCTCTTTATTATAACGCATTCTTTAAAAATCAACAAAAAGAATATGCAGAGGCGAACAAGGTTGTTCAAGATTTGATAGCAAATTACTCTTCCTACAAGTATTGGGCGGTAAAAAGCTACATTATAATGGGTAAAAATTATTATGGTTTAAAGGATGTATATCAAGCTAATTTTGTTTTTGAAAATATTATCAAAAACTTTAAACAATTTAAAGATCTTGTTGAAGAAGCTCAAATAGAATTAAAAAAAATTAAAGAAAACGAAGCCAAAACGAATAATTCTGTAACCCCTATAGAAGAGAAAATCACAGATAACAAAGACTCTAAAAAGAAGAAAATTTAATGAAAAAAGGTTTCACATTATTTTTAACATCTTTTATTTTTTTAAGTATAAACGCTCAAAAAAAGGAAGTAGTAAAAGACACTGTAAAAACAGAGGTTGTAAATATTGTAACTAAATACAACCCAAAAATTGCAGATGCTAAAAAGATTAAAAAAAATCCAAAAATAAAATTGCTAAAAAAGAACAATAAAAAAAAATTAAAATACACTATTTTTTCAGCACCCGTAGCATCAACTTTTATTCCCAAAAGTGGAGGTGTTAAAGGCATTGATATTGGGGTTAAAGAGCGTATTTATAAAAACTACGTAGCAGCTGGCTTTGGTAATTACACAACACCTTTTTTTGATGCTTTTTTACATCATAGTACACGTTTTAAAAATGAAATTGGATTTTATGCAAAATATTTAGCAGCTCAGGAAAATATTGAAAACTCAATTTTAAATACTAATTTTTCCAATTTTAATGTTGGTGCATTTTACAAAAAGTATGATCGTTATTTCGACTGGAAAGTAAGCTTGAACTCTGAAAGAGACACATACAACTGGTATGGTTTACCTAAGATCAGTTTCACTGAACCAATAACAAACACTATTATTGAGTAACAAGTTTATAATTTTTTTGAATTGATCGGAGAATTTGATTTTACAGATTCATATATAGATTATGGTAGAATTAAAGGTTTTTATTTTACTGAAAGCTTCAATAGCTCAGAAATTTTTGTAAAATTCGATACAAAAATAGATTTACCACTAACTTTTTTGAACCCGAAACTAAATGATATTTCTATAAAAACTAGCGCAGAATATTTAAAAGGAGAATTTAAAAATAGCTATAAAGACCTCAATCGAATGGAGTATTCTACAACTACAATTGAGTTGAATCCTGAATACAAAATAAAATATGGAAACTTTCTGTTAAAAACAGGGATAAAATTGACAGCATCTTTTGATAATGAAAATGACGTTACAAATAGTTTTATACTGCCAGATGTTTATTTAGAAGGAGGAATAGTAAAAAATTATCTAAATATTTACGGAGGAGTTACCGGTGATTTAAAGACAAATACGTACAAAGGTTTTTCTGAAGAAAACCCATATATTTCTCCAACACTTTTAATAACTCAGACTTTAGAAAAATTAAATTTATTTGTTGGTTTTAATGGAAAAATAAATAATAACCTAGGCTTTAACATCAAAGCGAGCTATAAGAAAGAAGAAGATAAACCTCTATTTTTAAGGAATGCATCTAAATCTGATGGAACAAATAATTCTGTAAATGGAACAACTTTAAAAGGTTATGAATATGGAAATTCTTTTAATGTTTATTACGATGATGTTAAAACAACCTCTATATTTACAGAAATAGAATACGATTATTCAAATAATTTATCCTTTGGTTTACAGGGAACATACAATATTTACAAATTAGAAAATGCAACAGAGGCATGGAACTTACCCACAATAGAAACATCTATTTCTACAAAATATAAAAAAAATAAATGGTTTGCGAACGCGGATGTTTTCTATGTTAGTGAAAGAAAAGATGGATTATATAGCAGTCAATTTCCCTCTGCTGTGAGTAAAATTGAAATAATTGATTCTTTTGTTGATGTCAATGTTAATGGAGGCTATCATTTTAATGATAAATTTTCTACATTTTTAAAACTGAACAACATTTTAAACACAGATTACCAACGTTTTGCCAACTTTAACACTCAAGGTTTTCAAATTTTAGGAG
>Ga0115568_10002944_pt1 | contig 11735 bp, 9 predicted proteins | sample COGITO_mtgs_1204_FD_87296 | JGI IMG/M metagenome (GOLD analysis project Ga0115568, IMG submission 87296) | Pelagic marine microbial communities from North Sea - COGITO_mtgs_120426 | ecosystem: Environmental > Aquatic > Marine > Epipelagic | place: Germany:Helgoland, sampling site Kabeltonne...
GGGCGATTGGTTCGGTTGGTATTGTCGCTATGGGTAACGCGGATGATGAGGAGTTCATTCAGTTGAATGAAGCGGGCGAAGAAGTATACGAAAGAATTGTACAGTTTCCCTTTTGGGAAGAATATGGAGATCAAATCAAATCTAAAATTGCGGACATAAAGAATTTAGGAGGACCAGAAGCTGGAGCAATAACAGCAGGAAAATTCTTGGAATGTTTCACTAACGATCCATATATACATTTGGATATTGCGGGCCCGGCCTGGCTTGGTGCAGCATCTCATTACAGAACTCAGGGTGGATCAGGAATTGGAGTGCGATTGATGTATACCTTTTTCAAAAACAAGTGTTAATAAAGTTCGCGAACGATGGCCAAAAATGTAAGAGTTGGAATTTCGATAGGTGATGTTAATGGAATAGGTCCGGAGCTTATTGTACGAGCATTTGCAGATTCTCGGATGATGAGTAATATTACTCCCGTTATATATGGCTCCGCTGGAGTACTTAATGCGCACCAAGAAGGCTTGGGGGTAGATAAAATTGCTTTCACGGAAATTAATGACGCACGCAATCTCGTTCAAAATAAACTGAACATTGTTAAGCTATGGAGCGACGACACCAGTTTAAAGTTGGGATCGTCGACAAAAGAAGGGGGTGAATGCTCGTTTAAATCGCTCGAAGCAGCAACTACGGATTTGGCATCCAATAAAATTGATGTTTTGGTTACTGCGCCTATAAATAAAGACAATATTCAGTCTGAAGGCTTCGACTTTCCGGGGCATACAGAGTATTTAGCAAAATTATCTAATGTTGAAAATGCGCTGATGTTTATGTGTAGCGACAATTTAAGAGTGGGTATTGTAACTGGGCATATTCCAATTAATAAAGTGGCACAAACGTTAACCCAAGAGAATATTCTAGAAAAAATTATTCAGATGAATTCCTCATTAATTCAAGACTTTGTAATTAACCGTCCAAAAATAGCAGTGTTGGGTCTTAATCCCCATGCTGGGGAAAAAGGGCTGTTGGGTGGTGAAGAAAAGGACATAATCACCCCCGCCATTAAACGCGCTTCGGAGATGGGTATTTTGGCTTTTGGCCCCTATTCTGCAGATGGATTCTTTGGTAGTACGGGCTTTAAAAATTTTGACGCCGTTCTTGCCATGTATCACGATCAGGGATTAATACCTTTTAAGGCATTAACATTTGGACGTGGAGTTAATTATACTGCGGGATTACCAATTGTTAGGACGTCTCCTGATCACGGAACGGCATACGACTTAGTGGGAAAAGGAACGGCTTCTTTAACCTCATTTCAGAGTGCTGTATTTCTAGCTCGAGATGTCTATTTAAATCGAGCATTTCAGAAGGAGGTTTCATTGGCTCCTCTTAAATAAAGCTCGCTACAAGAAAGATTCGTTCACAGACTTTTGTAAAATCAGCTATTTAATTATCTTTGCACTCCCTTAAACTAAACGAGTGAGGAAACAACACTATAAGATACCCTTTACAGGTTTGAAGCTAGGTGTTCATGAATTTTCGTTTGAGGTGACGGAAACGTTCTTTGAATCTGATGATTATTTAGAAATTGAAAAGGCCAATTGCCACGTCAATTTGACTTTGGAAAAACAAAGTACAATGTTGGTTTTGACTTTTGAAATTTCAGGTTTGGTCACCGTTCCTTGTGACAGGTGTTCTTATCCAACTGAAGTAGAAGCGAATGGAGAGTATAGCTTAATAGCAAAATTCTCAGAAATGGAGTTACAAAATACAGAGGAAATAATTTATTTGCCCCCCTCAGAGTACCAGATAGATATTCAAAAATTTATATTTGAATTCATTCAGCTCTCGCTTCCAGTAAAAAAAACGCATCTAGAAGGCTCGTGCAATCAAGATGTAATGAAAACATTAGATAATTATTTAATTACTGAGAATCAATCAGAAAAAGATTCAGAAGACAACTCCGGTGTTGATCCAAGATGGGCAGCACTAAATAAATTGAAAAAGAAAAATTAAAAAGAGATAAAATGGCACATCCTAAACGTAAACAGTCTAAAACAAGAAGAGACAAAAGGAGAACCCATTATAAGGCGGAAAGTCAGCAAATAGCTACTTGTCCGACTACTGGGGAAGCACATTTGTATCACCGTGCTCATTGGTCAGAAGGAAAACTTTACTATAAAGGTAAAGTGGTGATGGAAAAAGAAACGGAACTGTAATTTCTTATCCATAGTTTTTTTATTTCCTAATTACTCGTAGCTTGCTACTGTGAGAATCGGTTTAGACATTATGGGTGGTGACTTCGCCCCCGAATCTACAGTCTTGGGTGCAATTTCTGCATTGGAAGACTTGGACCAAGAAGATACGCTAGTTCTGATTGGCGATATTGATAAAATCAAAGCAATTCTTGATAGAGAAAATCAACCCCATGACGCATTTGAAATTATTGCGTCGGAAGAGGTTATTGAAATGGATGAACATCCTGCTCGCGCAATTTCAAGAAAAACAAAATCCAGTATAGCAATAGGATTTCACATGTTAAAAAAGGGCACTTTAGATGCCTTTTCAAGCGCTGGAAATTCAGGTGCAATGCTCGTTGGTTCCATGCACGTAGTGAGGTCAATTCCAGGTGTTATTCGGCCATCTATTGCTTCAGACCTTCCGAAAGAAGACGGTAGCAGAGGGATTATTCTCGATGTTGGAATTAATGCAGATTGCAAACCCGATGTACTCTATCAATTTGCAGTAATAGGATCCTTGTATGCAGAACATGCTTTAGGGATTGAAAACCCTAAGGTCGGCCTGCTTAATATAGGCGAGGAACGAGAAAAAGGAAATTTACTAACCCAAGCAACATATCGCTTAATGGAAGAAACCACTGAGTTTAATTTTGTCGGTAATATTGAGGGAAGGGATTTATTCGATAGTTCTGCAGACGTAGTTGTATGTGATGGATTTACTGGCAATGTTGTATTGAAAGAAGCGGAAGCGTTTTTTAAATTAATTAGCAAAAGAGGGCTTATGGATGATTATTTTAAAAGGTTCAATTATGAAAATTATGGAGGAACACCTGTTCTTGGAATCAATTCAAATGTTTTAATCGGACACGGTATTTCTAGTCCAAGAGCAATAAAAAATATGATTATAGCTTCAAAAACCGTTACTTTGGCGGAACTTCCACTAAAAATTAAACAAGCGTTTAACTAAATGAAAAAAGTTACAGCCGCCATTACAGCATTACATGGCTATGTTCCCGAAAAAGTACTCTCTAATGCTGACCTGGAAAAGATGGTTGACACAAATGATGAGTGGATTACAACTAGAACAGGAATCAAAGAACGACGGATAGTCTCAGATGGGCAAGCAGCATCAGACCTTGGGGCTGAAGTAGTTAAAGGTATTTGTGAAAAAAGAGGGATTTCACCGGAGGAAATTGATGTAATCGTAGTAGGTACTATTACCGGTGATTATAAATTTCCTTCTGCAGGAAACTTGATTTTTGAAAAATCAGGAGCAATAAATGCTTGGGGATTTGATTTAGCTGCTGCTTGTTCAGGCTTTATTTATGCATTAACGACAGGTGCACAGTTTATTGAATCAGGTCGTCACAAGAAGGTTATTGTAATTGGAGTGGATATAATGTCTACGATAGTTGATTATACAGATCGAGCTACTTGTATTATTTTCGGTGATGGTGCAGGGGGTGTTCTTTTGGAGCCCAACTCAGACGGTGAAGGTGTAATTGATTATATCATGAAAAATGATGCTACTGGAAAAGACCATTTAATTCAAAAAGTTGGGGGCTCAGCAGAGCCAATTACTGCAGAAAATATTCAAGAGAATAGACATTTTATTTTTCAAGATGGGAGGCCAGTTTTTAAGCATGCCGTCACTAAAATGGCCGATGTTTCTGCAGAAATTATGGAGAATAATGACCTTTCTAGTGAAGATGTCGCTTGGCTCGTTCCGCATCAAGCAAATCTTCGAATAATTGATGCGACTTCAAACCGCATGGGACTGACCAACGACAAAGTCATGATTAACATAGAGAAGTATGGCAATACGACGGCCGCAACCATTCCACTCTGTTTATGGGAGTGGGAAAATAAATTGAAAAAGGGTGACAACATTGTTTTAGCAGCATTTGGTGGTGGATTTACGTGGGGGTCAATGTATATTAAATGGGCATACAATAGTTGAATCTATTCATTTAAGCTTATTCAAGAATTTATATCTTTATCAACAAATTAGTAAGAACAATAGCATTTAATAACAAGCTCTTCGGAGTCTGGAAAATAAAATAAAACAGTAACATATGAATCTTAGAGAAATTCAAGAGCTGATAAAATTTGTGGCCAAGGCAGGAGTGAATGAAGTCGCGATTGAGCAAAATGATTTTAAAATTTGCATAAAATCAGAGTCATTAGCCAGAAAAAAAACGAATCAGGCTCCTGAACAGGTCCTTGTATCTGCTCCTGTGGTTGCACAAGGCGTTCCTTCTGTAAGTCCAGCAGTAGCAGCTCCAGCGGCACCTGCTGCACCTACCGAGTCTAAAGAAGCCAAAGACACAAGCGAGGAAACTGTAGAAGATAGCTATCATGTGGTTAATTCTCCAATGATTGGAACCTTTTATAGAAAACCGTCACCTGATAAGGATGAGTTTGTTCAAGTTGGTGACATGGTAAAAGCAGGTGATACGCTTTGTGTTGTAGAAGCAATGAAACTATTTAATGAAATTGAAGCGGACATAACGGGCACTATTGTAAAAGTTCTTGTTGATGATTCGACTCCAATTGAGTACGACCAACCCTTGTTTTGGATTGAGCCTGCTTAATTTAGTAGTCTTCAATAATAATTTAACCTAGTTCGTGATGTTTAAGAAAATTCTAATTGCAAATAGAGGAGAAATTGCGCTGCGTATAATAAGAACCTGCAAAGAAATGGGTATTAAATCTGTTGTGGTTTATTCTACTGCAGATTCCGAGAGTCTTCCAGTCAGGTTCGCAGATGAAGCAGTTTGTATTGGTCCGCCATCAAGCTCGGAATCGTACTTAAAAATTGCTAATATTATTGCTGCTGCGGAAATTACAAATGCAGACGCCATTCACCCAGGATATGGGTTTCTTTCAGAAAATGCTAAGTTCTCGCAGATTTGTGAAGACCACGGTATAAAATTCATTGGTGCCTCGGCAGCCATGATTGATAAAATGGGGGATAAAGCATCCGCGAAAACGACTATGCTTAAGGCAAAAGTCCCGTGTGTTCCTGGATCAAAAGGCTTGTTGAAAAACCTTCAAGATGCATACAAACAAGCTGAAGTGATTGGTTATCCAGTTATGATCAAAGCGACGGCAGGTGGCGGAGGAAAAGGAATGCGCGTAGTTTGGGCTAAAACTGAAATGGAGGAGCACTGGGACTCCGCTCGATCTGAGTCAGCAGCAGCTTTTGGAAACGACGGCATGTATATGGAGAAGTTTGTAGAAGAACCTCGGCATATTGAAATACAGGTTGCAGGAGACATGTATGGAAATGCTTGTCACATGTCTGAAAGAGATTGCTCTATTCAGCGAAGGCACCAGAAATTGGTAGAAGAAACACCATCGCCATTCATGACTGAGGAGCTCAGGACAGCTATGGGAGATGCTTCAGTAAAGGCAGTTAGGGCTATCAAATACGAAGGTGTAGGTACCGTTGAATTCTTAGTTGATAAGCATCGGAATTTTTATTTTATGGAAATGAATACCAGAATTCAGGTGGAACATACCATTACAGAGGAGGTGATAAATTTTGATTTAATCAAGGAACAAATTAAACTCGCAGCTGGAGAAAAAATTACGGGAACTGAATACACCCCTAGACTTCACGCAATTCAATGTCGAATTAATGCAGAAAATCCGCGTAAAGGATTTATTCCTTGCCCTGGAACAATTACAGATTATCATGAACCTGGGGGGCATGGAATCAGAATTGACTCGCATGTTTATGCGGGGTATACCATATCGCCATATTATGATTCGATGATTTCTAAGCTAATTACTGTTGCTCAAACCAGAGAGGAAGCAATAACGAAGATGAAAAGAGCATTGAGTGAGTACATCATTGAAGGTAAAGGAATCAGTACCACCATTCCATTTCACCAACAGTTGATGGAAGACAAAAGTTTCAACGAAGGTGATTTCACAACAAAATTTATGGATACGTTTGAGATGAAATAAGTGTCAATCAAATTGAATTTGACTCTTTATTTTTCTCATTCTGGCTCAATTGAATATCCATATTGATTTCATTGATGTCTTTTTTGTTGCCTTTTCGCAACGCCTCTTTGTAGAGTAAAAATGTCTCGATGGCTCTGTCATACTGCTGATTTTCGTGATATGCTTTACCTAGGAACCAGACAGACTGTATGGGTGCGCAATCTTCTTTGTGATTTCTGAATTTATAATATGGAGTAAGCTTCTCTTGGCTTATTTGTAAGTATTTCAAGGATTTTTCTTTCTGATTAGGCGTTAGTAAGTATAAATAACCGATTATCGCTTGCACATTGGAGTTCTCTGGATAATTTTTGTCTAATTCTAGGAATGCGGGTAAGGCGAGTTCGTACATTTCATAATCGATGAATATATGAGCCTTATAAAAATCGGACTTAAAATCCTGTGCCCAAATAATATTTGACATGAATAACACAAAGATAAATGGCCGCATGATAAGTGTCATGAAATGAAAAAGGTATTGGTTACATGTAGATTACTAGTAATCACTAAGTTATGTTTAGTAAAACTTCCTAATAGAAAGAACCACTTTCCGAAAGGATAAAAAACAAGTGAGGAAATGTTTTTGCATTATTTACGTTCTTCAAAAAATTGATATTATTACCTAGCGAATCTCTATTATAGAGTCGACTTAATTTTTGGAATACCCTAAGGATTTATAGAGGCATAAAGTCCTTGGTTTTTTTGAATCTTCGATTAATTTCATTGTGATCAAAAGAGTTAAATGAACTCATCAGTCAAACGGAGAGCTACAGATGCCGGGGAAGAGCAAAACTCCAAAACAACCGCTTCGATTTGTGCACGCAGGTTTGTACTTGGCCTCCACAATAGTATCTCGACCTGTTTTTCGGTTTCATCGATGGGTTTGAATTGTATAATGTCTAACTTGGTGTTTCATTCAACAGCTCGGATAGTTCCAGGCTGTGAATATCTTATTGCCATGAACTTTAATAAATACATACTACTTTTTGTAACAATTTTATTTTTAGCCCATTCAACTTCAGCTCAGCTATGGAAAGAGATGATCCATGATCCCGGTGTGAACGTGTATACTGTGGTTCAGGAAGCAGAGGAGTATTTTCAAAATAAGGATAAGAAAGCCAAGGGTTCCGGTTGGAAAACTTTTCAAAGATGGCTTTTTGAGAACGAACCTAAGTTTTACCCGTCGGGAGATAGAAGTACTGTAGATCCTTATTTTACATCCAATAGTTATAAAGCATTTAAGAAGAGCAATCCACCCGCCTCGAAGGCATTATTTAATAATGGATGGGAGGAGCTAGGACCACATTACATCGAACAGGTTACAGGGCATTATTCAGCAGGATTAGGGAGAGTAGAATCGTTTTACGCTGACCCCAACGATACACTTAGAATTTATGTTGGCTCTAGAAGTGGTGGGTTCTGGAGAACTACAGATGGTGGTGCTAATTGGACATCAAACACTACAGATTCTTTATTTGCAACAGGTGTGAACACCATGTCTGTGTCGCCTACAAACCACGATTCTATTTTAATAAATGTGAGAAATGCTAATAATGGTGCTACACATGGCATTTATCGATCAGTTGACGCAGGAGACACGTGGTCAGTAACCAATTTCAACCCAACCAATTTGGGTTGGGGAGGAATGGGAACGAATCGTAGCATCTATAAAATCGCATACCATCCCGTAGTGCCTGATCTGGTCTTTATCGGTACTCAGGAAGGCTTGTTTCGTTCTTCAGATGACCTGGCGACATGGACCATGCCGGTTGCAACGTTGGACTTCAGGGCAATTGCTTTTCATCCGACAGATCCTGACATTATTTATGCGGTGACTTCAAATGATGACACGCACATCTACATTTCGCTTGATGGTGGAATCACATTTAACACGTCCAGTACGATCACAGGAAATACGAGTGACATCAAAATATCCGTTTCTGCTGCTTGTCCAAATTGCGTTTATATTGGCAGTAGTGATGGGGTTTGGAAGTCTACCGACGAAGGGCAAAACTTTAGTTTGCAATCGATCCCCGGACTTTCTAATTACGGTGCCTTCGCCGTGAGTGATCGGGACACTAATTACATCCTCTTTGGAAACATTGACGTTAATATGAGCACAGACGAAGGCCAAACGTTTGATCAAGCCACTATCTGGAGCCAGGGCAACGCCAACTACAACACAACAGGCACGTATGTGCACGCAGACATTAGAGGGTCAAGATGTGAAAACGGTGTATTTTGGGTAAATACTGATGGCTTCTTGTGCAAGAGCAAAGACAATGGGGTCAGCTGGCACATATTTGAAGGACAATCTATCCGAGAAAACTATAATCTGGGATTGAGTCAGTCGAATCATGAAAGAACGATTTCTGGGTCTCAAGACAATGGCACGAGTATTAAAACTGAAAACTCTTGGGTTGAATTTTATGGAGCGGATGGAATGGAAGGCATTATACATCCTTTGAACGACGACTGGATGATCGGAAGTCTTCAATATGGCGGCAGAAGAAGAACAAAAGATGGGGGAATAACACAACAGGGCGTCACCCCTTCCGGGCAAAACGGTGGATGGGTTGCACCTTTATTCTACGATCCTAATGATCAAATGACTGTCTACCATGCAGGAGACACGCTCTACAGGAGCAATGATTTTGGGTCGAGCTGGACGAAGTTGGGGACACCAAGCTTTACCGGGACCATAAGCCATGCAACGATCGCTGAGAACAACACAGACATAATTGTAGTTGCTCGGTCCGAGAATATTGAGAAATCTGTAGATGGAGGGAACACCTTTGTAGACATTCAAGGCTCGTTACCCAACAGCTCGATCACAGATGTTGCTTTTGATCCAAATGACGACAACGTTATTGTGGTGACATATGGAACGCATCAAAATAACAGCCAGAAAGTTTTTCTTACTACTGACCAGGGAGTATCCTGGCAAAACATAAGTTATAATCTAAATGATATGCCTATTCGATCTGTAGTGATCGATCATACGGATGCCTCTACAATTTACCTCGGAGCTGAAATAGGGGTATATAAAAAGGCGATGTCAGAAGTGGCTTGGAGCTTATACAATCCGGACTTGCCCAATGTGACCGTTCGGGAGCTTGAAGTGATGTACGGATCGAATACATTACGAGCGGCTACATGGGGACGAGGCCTGTGGGAATATACATTGGATGGTAGACAAAGTTTCCCTTCAATATTGACAACAGAAATTACTAATCAACCCACAGATACTGAGCCATTGATTGGTGTAGACCAATTCGTTACATCTGTGATTTCATACGACAACACGATTTCTAGTGCCTATGTCGAATGGTCGGTGAACACGCCGGTTTTTGGCAATATTATTTCAATGACCAATACGACAGACTCTACCTGGGTTTCGGATTTGCCATTACCTAATTCACCTGAGGGGATCAAGGTATACTTCAAAGTGTTTGCTGTTGGTAGCACAGGAGACACAACAGAAACCTACAAGTTCATGTATGATATTGCGCCTTATGATTATTGTCCGTCATCCGGGAATATGACTTGGGCAACAGCTATTACTTTAGTCGATATTGATGCTATTTCCAATTCAACGGGTAAAACACAACCCTACACAGACTACACAGCAAGCGACTCAACGGTAGTTGAAATTGGCAGCACACATAACCTTACGGTTAATGTCAATACCGATGGGAATTACACGGTGCACGCCAGGGCATGGGTAAATTGGAACCAGAATTATGATTTTTCTGATGCCGGTGAAGAATATAATTTGGGCTCAGCTCTAAATACTCCGGATGGACCCACCGACCTTTCACCACTCAGCATCACTATACCGCTCACCGCAGAGTTAGGCAAAACCATCATGCGTGTTTCGGCGAAATACAATGTTGCGTCTGATACTTGTGAAACTGGCTTTGATGGAGAGGTAGAAGACTACGCGATCATCATTACAAAGATGCAATTACTGGATTCCGCAACAGTAACAATTTGTCCTGACGATAGTATCTATGCCGGAGGGCAATGGCAAAACACTGCAGGTACCTATTACGATACCGTTTTTGTATCTGCAATTGCAGACAGTATTTATATCACCAACCTTAATATTGGAACGGCTACAGTAGGAACAGATGTGTTAACATCTTGTGGCTCTTACACATGGATAGATGGGAACACCTACTCCGCCAGTAATAGCACAGCAACTCATACCCTAACCAATGCAGCGGGCTGTGATTCTGTAGTTACACTTAATTTAATTGTTGACAGTGTTGACACAAGTGTTACACCATCGGGGTTATTATTGACCGCCAATCAATCAGGAGCAAATTATCAATGGGTAGATTGCCCTGCCATGACACCAATAAGTGGTGCTGTTGGTCAGTCATATACGGCGACCGCTAATGGTGACTATGCGGTAATCATCAGTTATAGTGGGTGTACAGATACTTCTGGATGCTACACTGTGAATAATGTCGGAGTTATAGAAAATGATTTTGAAACTGACGTATGCATTTACCCGAACCCAACAGACGGAAACTTTTCCATTGATTTAGGAGGCATTTACGAGACCATAAATGTTTCTATAAGCGACGCTGGAGGTAAACTAATCCAAGCAAAGACCTACACAAGTTCTCAAATACTGAGATTGAAACTAGACGGATCTGCAGGGATTTACGCACTGGTAATAGAGTCTGGTTCTAAAAGGGCTGTAGTAATGCTAGCTAAAGAATAGAGACTCGATATGTGCGAAGTACATTTGAAAGTTTAATGGCATGGATATTTTGCGCAGTTTGCTGAATTTAAAGAACCTAGCAAACGACGAGTAAGGCTTTTACAAAAAAATCGGAAATCTAAAAAAGGCATGTAGATAGATTTTGAGAGGGCATTGTAACTGGCACAGTTATTGTTAATTTAATGTTAAATTATTCAAAATGAAAGCATCGATTTCTTGTGCACTTTTATTTCTCGTGATTATTTCGACTAACTGTAATAAAGACATAGGTGAAGTAACGCTAACTTATAATAAAGCGACTGCAGTTTATGGTGACCTTGATGCTATTCGGGCGACACCTTTGATAGGCTTAAATCGAGCAATTGAAGACCCTGGAAAGATATTTATGGGAGATGAGGTTCTTTTAATAGGAGAAGAGGGGAAAGGGATACACGTCTTTGATAATAATAATATTAATGATCCTGTTCCAGTACTTTTTATTGATTTACCATTTACGAATGAATTCTATGTTCAAAAGGACATTATTTATGCTATTTCCCATTATGATATGGTTAAAATTGACATTTCGAATATGTTAGCACCAACAATTATTGATAGAGATATGCATGCGTTTTCTGAACCAATTGTAAATAATCAAGGAGAGACACTTGTTGGGTTTGATTTTGGCGTAGTTACCGAGAGTTTTGAATTAAATGGTCAGGAAGCGCAAGCTTTACTAGAGGAAAGTATTTTATACTTTGACTACAGGAATA
>Ga0115568_10002952_pt1 | contig 11719 bp, 7 predicted proteins | sample COGITO_mtgs_1204_FD_87296 | JGI IMG/M metagenome (GOLD analysis project Ga0115568, IMG submission 87296) | Pelagic marine microbial communities from North Sea - COGITO_mtgs_120426 | ecosystem: Environmental > Aquatic > Marine > Epipelagic | place: Germany:Helgoland, sampling site Kabeltonne...
AGAGCTGGTACATAACGGCCATTTACATCCAGGGCCTCCTGATAAGAGCGTTCGGCATCGGAGCATTGTATTTTTCGAGGAAGAGGTCGCCCCATAGCGTGTGTGCTTCCAGGTTGTTCGGATTTGCGCGTGTAGCTTCGCTAAACAAACTGTTCGCATCATGGAAATTCCCCATCAGCCAACTTGCCAGCGCCACCATGGCAACGTCTTCCGAGGCGAACACCAATCCATTGTTATAACGTTGCACCGCCTGATCCAATATAGACACCGCAAGTTGCTTCTGGCCTACGAAGTCGAGCAGACTGCCGTATTGCACCAGTGTACGTACAGGTGGATCCGCCAGACCTAGCACTAATGCCTCTAGTATCCGCAGTGCCTCTTGCGACTCACCTACCGCCCGCTTGATTTCGGCAAGCTGTGTGCCGAGCAATGGAAAACGTGCATAGTCGTTATCGTCTATAGCAGCCTCTACAACGCTCATGGCCTCCTGATAGTTACCCATCATCGCGAAGGCTTTACTTGCTCCCACTAGCCCCTCATTGCGATCCAGACCATCCGCCATCTGAAAGATGTCTGTAGCCGCCGCATAGGACCCTGTTATTAATAATTGTTCGCCGCGAAACAACGGAGACTCGCCTGTATTCGTCTGCGGTGAATCCTGTGCCGATACATCGAAACCCAAACCCGCCAGCAAGACAACGGCGGCTATACAATATTTCTTCGCCATATGCTTATCGCTCACTCTGTTCAACCGGATTAACCTGTTCATTGAATTGTCCTGTGGCTCTAGCCAGATCTACAAGCAAGACTTCCAGCTGCTGCCAATAATCATCTTCCAAGAACTCCGCCTTACGCCCTCTCAAGATAAAAACCGAACGCTCTAAATCTTGCATGCGGCTCTTAAGACGAATCGCTTCGGCTGATAAACCAACCGTGTCATCTACCAAGTTATCTATATAGGCTATCTCAGCCAGCCTGCCATCGATTTCTGCCGTGGTCGGATTCAGGCTGAACAGCGCATCACCATTGTCGTCCAGGCCCGCATGTTCCGACGCCAATCTGCCCTGTTCCTCATAGAATTCTTCGACATTACTCTTCGCATAGTTAAACGCCTCCAATATCGACACGCGATTATTCTTATCTCTGTCTCCGTTGCGGCTATCCAGGGCTTCGATGAAATAATTCGAGAACACAGGATCAAATTTTTCCGAGGAGGAACGAGTAGAAGAAACAACCACACGACCCTCACCGGATAAGGAGGCGGAGAATCCGTAACTCGCCGAGGTCGTGTTGACTATAATCATGTCCTGCTGATCGAATATATCCAACATCGCAGCAAATTGGATGCCGGTAATATCCGGCCCGACTATATTGAACTTCGATTCCTCATCCGAGCCACTACCGTGACCGATCAGGTAGATTGTAATTTGATCGCCCGTCTTCACTATCGATTGCAGCCGCGCCAGCTCTGCCTCGATTCCCTGCAAATCACAGGCAGCATCTATGCGTTCGGTACCTGAGCCCTCAACTTCGCCGCGGTCATACAGCAACGAAATCGTGTCGGAGCTATACCCATAGTCTCTGGCCAAGATGTCGTGCAGCGAGAAAGCCCACTGACGGAACTGTAACTTGTTTTCTTCACCCACCGTGGGACCCGCCAGAATCACTGCGTACTTCGTAGACTCCGGCCGGTCCAGGAAGAAATTTTTCGCACTGACGTCGGCATCAGCCTGAGCCATGGCGGCGCTGCAGAGAAGCGACCCCAATCCTGCAGCGACGGTTTTAAGTAAGAGATTCATATTCTTCATGAGTAGGTAACCGCTATGACAGCCCTTTCATTCGTCTGCTTATCCAATCCACGCAAAGTAACAGGACGAGCAAGGCCAGTAACCAAGGTCGATCCCACAGATCTATTTGTAATTCTCGTGAATAGGCGTTCGGTGTGAATTCGATTGCGTTCGCCAATGCATCGGCATCTGCCACGTTAAAATAGCTACCGCCACTGAGCTGCGCAATGCGTGCCAGCAAGCCGCTATCGAGCTCGGCATTGGTATATTCGCGCAGCGAAGGTGTGACCACGAAGGCCGCGCGTTTCTCCGCACTAGAATCATTGGCTTCTCCTGCAGCGCTGGCCACATCCACCAGCAAGCTATACACACCTTCTTCATCTGCAATAAGCTTGCTCTATAGACACCATCTTCTTCTATATCCCATTCCATTGGCGCGTCGATAAATTCTTCCAAAGGGTTCGATGTCTGCATCCACAGCGTCGCATCGTTGTCTGCCTCATATTGATTGTTGAGCACGGTGGCCCTAACGTTAACCTCATCACCCACGTTGTAGAACTCCCTATCGAATTCGATCGTTATACGTTCGGGTGCCGAGACGGCCAGCCATCTCAAGAGCTGTCTCCAGAGCGTTTCATGGGACTCATCTGCGGCGGGCAACATCATCTGCCAGCGCCAGGTGCTTGCTGTGGTCAGCGACATGCTGCGGCCCGACCCGTAGCGCTGAGATGCCAACAAGGGAAGCGCCTGATTCTGATATTGCAGCAACGGATGTTCGATCAAGACCTCAGCGCCAGGTTTGATACGGCCTGTTACGTAGGTACCCTGCAACTCGGGTAGCTGCCTCCAAAGCGCCTGATTCTCTGCATCGTCCGCAGAAAGGCGTAGCAGCGGAGAGAACTCGCCATTACGAGTGAGTCGCGGATAGAACAGCTCGCCCGTTGGATGATCGCCACGTCGGATCCCACCGCGTAGATGGCTAGGTAGAAAACCCTCCTCCACAAGCGTAACAGGAAGAATATCGGCAATTGGTGTACCGATAAATTCCTCATCTACCATGCCGCTCATCAGGAAACCACCACCACGCTCGGCGACGAAATCCTCGATCATTTGCAACTGCTCGGCATTGAAAAAACCGAACTCGATATCACCCAATATGAGCGCCTCATACTCAAACAAGGCCTCTCGATCCTCGGGGAAGCCACCGCTAAGTTCTGTAGCGGATTCGATTCCCTGACGGTAGTATTTTTCAGGCCCAGTTTGCAGATAGGTTGCCAGTCGCAGCGAACTATCTCCTTCGACTGCACGCCGGATGAACTTATACTCATTACGTGGATGACCTTCCAAATAGAGTATATTCAGCGCTTCTTTCTTCGTGTTATCGACCAGAAAACTGTAGCTATTGTTCCTGTCGATGATTTCATCGCTCTGCAACTCGACATTCAAATCGTAGACGATCAATTCCGGTCGTTTAGGTGTTATCTCAAGTTCATAGCGTCTAGTGACACCTGCTGGACCAAGTATCACCACATCGGAGGCTACTCGTGTCTCGCCATCCATGATGGAAAGTTCTACTTCCTGCCCTTCATAGCCCTGATGGTTTACTGCGACCTGCACGTTGAATACAGAGCCCTCTAAGACAGTCTTTGCAGCACTGACATCCACGATACCTATGTCCTGTGGAATTTCTTCCTGGCCGACGCCGATTGCAAAAACCGGAATCTGCTTGGCACCAAATTCCTGTGCCGTAGCTAGCGGGTCTCCATCGCTATTGTCCGCACCATCGCTCACCAGCACTACACCACCGAGGGGCAGCCCATTTAACTGATCACCGACATAGCTCAGAGCCTGATCTATAGAAGAAGCCGTGCCAGCCTCGCTCAGATCCTCCACACCAACTATTCGCTGGGTCTGATTATCAAATCGAAAGCTGCGAATCTGAAAAGATTCGGAAAGATTATCGAGCAGTCCATTCTCGTAGAGTAATTCTTCGATCGCCTCTTGCCGGGTTTGTCCGCCCGCAAGGTCGGCTATTGCCATACTCTGAGAATCATCGATCAAAACACCAAGATAGGTTTCTTGTGGCGACACCTGCAAGGTTGTAACCACAGGCCTTAGTAGACAGAAGAGAATCAGCACAAGCACACCAGAGCGTATGCCTATAAAAAATGTTTTCCATGCCGGGCTTAGTTGCCTCGTTGTCTTTCTATAGGTTAGCCATACACCAAAGGTGATGAGAATGACCAATACCGCAAATAGCCAAGGACTAATACCATAGGCGAAGGTAAAACTGCCGTCTTCGAGTGCTGTTAAAAAATTAGGTTGGGAGTATTGCATTGTTACTGATCTGTATTCTCTGATTCCTGATTCTCAGACAATACACGATAGTATTCTTCCACCAAATCTCGGTACTCATCGGGTATATCTTCATCAACGGTGGCATACAGCTTGTTGTTGATACTATCCAGCTCTGCTTGTGCGCGCAGGGCTCCTTCGAGTTCTGTGATGGGTTGGAGTAGTTGTCTAAATAGTTCTGGTTGATTGAGAAAGTCTTCTATATCTTGCTGCGTCAATTGCTGGCGAATCGATCTTGCATTGCCTATGTTATTCGGCGCGCCCTGAGCACCTACACGGCCACCGGTGCCCGGTTGCTGATCTCCATTGCCGCCGCCCTGTCCCTGCTGGCCTTGTTGACCCTGCTGCCCGCTGCCCTGTCTCTGTTGACCTTGCTGCCCCTGCTGCCCGCTTAACTGACCGCGCTGGCTTGGCTGAGTTCCTCCAGCTCGCGCCTGATCCTGCAGTTGTTGCGTAAGCTGCTGTGCCAACTGTTGGGTCTGCTCTAGTTGATCACGCATCTCGCGCAATGAAGGTGTGCCGTTTCCTGGCTCTTGCCCTGCCTCATTAAATGCCAACGCCTGCTGTTCTAGATCCTCTACCTGTTGACGCAACTGGGCCGCATCGCTGGCTGCCTGCTGCATCTGATCGGACGGGGAATCTGTGCGGGAGGGATTCAATGCCGCCAGGCTCTGCGCGAAGTCCTCTATCGAATCCTCTAACTCGCCCTCGATGTCTACGGAAAGATTTACCATACCGTTACGCAACACACGATTACTAGTCTGCATCTCTTCACGAATCGGCCGCAGCTCTCGACTGGCCGCCTGGGCTTGGGACATTAGTCGCTGATCTTCGTTATCACCGCGGGCAATGATCGCGCGCAGCATATCTTCGATTTCCTTTAGATCTCTTTGCTGTTGCTGTTGGGCTTCAATAAGCGCCGTCAGAGCGGCATCATCGCGAACCGACTGGCGCGTCTGACCCAGACCTTGTTGGCGCGTCGTTTCCTGCAGACTTTCTTGCAGATCTCTCTGCTGTTGCAAGAGTTGTTGTCCGCGCTGACCAAGATTCTGCGCTAGCTGGTTAACAGATCTTTCTGACTGTTGGCTCAGTTCGCGCTGCTGCTCGCGAAGGTTTTCGAGTGCCTTCTGTGATCTTGCTGCTGCGATCGCTGCGGTTTCGCTCTGCGATGCTTCCTGCATCTGCTGTGCGGCACGCTGCAAAGCCGTCTGTGGCTGTTGCTGTTGCTGGCCACCGCTGGCGCTGCCGGAGGAAGGCGAACTGCTGCTGGACTGAGATTGGGATTGTGACTGGGACTGGGATTGCGAGGAAGCCTGTTGGCTTTGCTGCTGCGAGCTCGAATTCTGCTGGCCACGCGATAACTGCTGTGCCAGCTGTTCTACTTCACGACTCAGCTGCTCCTGTTGACGCATCAGCCGCTCCAGTTCGCGGCGTTTCTGTTCCTCTGTCATCTGCTCTTCACGGCGTGCCAGGTTCCGCTGGGCCCGAGTTAGCCCCTCCTGTCGGCGAGCCAGTTCTTCTAGCTTATTCGCTTCTTCGGTTTGTTGCTGGGAGCCGCCACCACCGGCGCTATTGGGTGTCTCATAACGGTTCTCAAGCTGCCCCATCTCCATCTCGAATAGCTCACGCAGGTCTTCACGTTCCTGCTGAGCGGCACCGCCACCACCACCGCCACCGCCTTGCTGCATGCTGATATTAGTGCGATTGATATTTGCCTCTGCCTTCAATACGTATTGCAATGCGAGCTGCTCTGGCTGCAACGCACTAGTAATCTGTTCCTTACCAAGCTCATCTGCAGCCTGATTCATTTGATCTATCGCGAGGGAAAGATTTTCAACGGCAGCATCGTAACTTGCATCGGAGAAACTGAGACGCTCGGCGAGACGGTCTATAGAACGTCTGGTACGCTCCGTCGCCTCGCGCTGCGACTCTGAGATAATCTCTGCATCCGAAGCGAAATCCTCCGGCGACACCTTCGACTGTCTGTTCTTAAGCTTCCACGTTGCCGCGATAATATCTTTCTGTATCTGAACTAAGGCACTGCTATCGGCGCCGTCACCCTGGCCGCCGCCGGCACCCTGACCGCCGCCACCACCCCCTGATCGCCGAAACTCCTGATCCGTAGGGATAACCTGCAGGAAATAGATATCCGATATGACTTCACTGGGGCCCCGCAGGCCATTGTTATCAGCAAGAGTAAGGAAGTAGCTAACGAAATCCCCAGGCTCTACATCGAGGTCTTCAAGGTAAATCAGTTCGTCACCAGATACCTCGCGCAGGTTCTGCTCTGGCAGGAAGTCTACTTCAACCTCATCCGCACCTACGACGCTGTAATTCAGGGTGAACTTGCTAAGACCATAGTCATCGTTGGCATCGATCTCGAGCACAACTTCCTCTAGGGGCATGACTTCCTGATCTTGTCCTGGCCGCTTTAAGGCCAATTCGGGCGGAGTATCTTCTATAGCGCGAATGAAATAGTCGAGAGGGTTCTTGCTTTGCAGATCGGAGAAATCCGTCGCTGAGATACGGTAGACACCATCCTGGTTCACTGTAAACGTGGCCCGCCCAATATTGCCATCCATTACCAGGTTTATATTCTCGTAGGCAGGCAATGGGTTTATCTCATCTTCATCGGCACTGTAGCTCTCGTCAAATTCGACAAGCGCCGTTGCAATATTCTTGTTAAAGGTAACCACCAGTTCGACTTCGGTTCCTTCAGGAACCACCATGTCGCCACTATCTTCTTCGATGACGTCTTCTATTTCTGTGTAGTCGGGATAATCCATCGCCAAATCGATCTGCTCGATCTGGGGCAGGTCGAAAAGGTCAATCTGATATTGAGGAGAGCTCTGCTCACCGCGCTCGTCGAAGGTGACATAATAAGTCGTATCTTCTTGCAAAGAGGGAATGAAGTAACTGTAGGTTGCGCTATCGCTGCCGCTGCCGTCGCGATTCATGGTTGCATCGCGCCAGTTAACATTATCATCCTGCAGACGCAGATTGATCGTGCCGGGTATAGCATTGATCACCCGAGCAATGATCGTAACGCTATCGCCGCGCTGCATCTCAAGATCACCGGGCTCAACACTGATTTCAATATCGGGAATCACTTCAACGACAAGAACCGGCTCGCTGATCGCAAAGGGCCAGGCCAGGCGGCTAGCCGCATTAAACAGGACATCTGAGCTGAGAAACAGGGCTAAGACTATCGTGGCGACACCCGCGGCTGACGCCATAGACAGATAGGAGGTTCGCGAAGGCGCTACGGTCTCTACCTGCTGTTGCTGAATCTGCACGTGTTCCTGCGCATCCTGCCACAACTGCTGAATAAACTGCTGCGATACCCCGTCCTTGCCGTTCACCAGGTCTTCCTCGGTAAACTCCAAAGACGTTAGTAGCCTCTGCTCCAAATCAGGAATATTTTCTTCTACATAATGTGCGAGCCGACGATCATCCGTTGTCTGTCTTCCCAGCACGTGAATCAAACGCCACAGCAATAAGCCAATGCTGATCAGTGACAGGGCAAATAAGAAGGTTGTGCCCGACTTGCTGGGCTCTAAGAAGAGTGACAAAGCACTTAGAGACAAAATTAATAGGGAGAAAGCTATGACGAAATAGCTCAGCTGTTTCAGGATAAACAGGTTGCTGCGACGACGACGAAGATTCTTCAGGGTTTCGCGAAGACTATCGAATGTGGGAGACGACATAGAGGCTCTTCTGGCTGCTGTGAATAGGAAGACTTACTTGCGCTTGTTGCTCCTCGCTAGGCGACGTCCGAAAGCGACTCAGTCACTAATAATTGATGCGGCAAAAGGGCAAAAGCCTCCTATTAACTGGCCGCAAGCACTGACAGACTGTTTCAGTCGTACGTCTTAACTATCCCATTAACTTGCCCAGAATTGCAAGGGCTTATGGGGAGGAATGCCTAGCAAAATCAGTTAGCCTGAGGTTTGTCAGAATGCGGCCTGAAAATGCCTCGTTTTGGCCCAAATTGAGACCTGAAGCGAGGTGCTGGAGAAAGTGGCGGCTTGGGCCTAGCAGCCCATTTCCCGCGGTCGATAATAGGACGAGCCCTCAGGGAATACCCGAATTTCCCGCCGATTTGCATCAACCAGCAGTTCTTCAAGATTACGGTGCTGCTCGATGTCCTGCAGCGTCACTATTGTCGGCCTCGGCAAGACCCAAGTTTCCGCCTCGGCTTCAGCCAGAGCCTCCCGCGGCGTTATCCAGCGATGCTCCAGAATTTCATCGTTGTCGACGATTACACTCGCCGGCTCTGTCAGGGGGCAAAGAAAGAACCAGGTACAGAATCGCCTGGGCAACTTGGGCGGCGTAGTCCAATGCGCCGTATGGATGAGACTATCGATCTCAAGATCGATACCCGCCTCCTCCTTGGTCTCTCTAACTGCCGCCCTAAGCGCCGCCCTGTACTCCAAATTATCTTCCGCCGCATCAAAATCTGCGACATCGATGCGGCCTCCCGGGAACACCCAATGGCCGCCATGGAAGATCAGCTTCGAATTTCGTCTGAGTAGCAAGACCTCAAGATCCGTCTTATTCATAGTTTCTCGAACGACGACTACCGTCGCTGCCGGTACCGGCTGTATTTCCGTCATATTCTGTCTCTATCTCGGCTTCTCTATCTGTGTTTGTGCCAGCTATCTGGCAAGTTTCTCTATCATAGCAATGGCATGGTTTTATTTCTCCCGGCTTTTTCGACCAGCAAGGTCTCATTTATTGCAGCTAGAGCCTCATAAGAATAGAATCCTGCCCACATTTAAAAGAGTCTGCTCTTTGTGAGCACGCAGCACGAAGAGGCAGCAAATAGGCTCAGTCGATTCAGAAATAGCAGGAGAAGTAGTATGAAGATTAATTTCGAAGGTCAGGTCGCTATAGTAACGGGTGCTGGCGGTGGACTAGGCAAGCAGCACGCATTGGAACTGGGTCGACGCGGCGCGAAGGTAGTAGTCAACGATCTCGGTGGCTCTGTAGATGGCAGTGGCGGATCGGCTTCGGCGGCAGAACTGGTTGCACAGGAAATTCGGGATAACGGGGGCACCGCTGTCGCAAACGACGCCTCCGTCACCGACCTTGATGCAGTGCAGGCAATGGTTGATGAGACCGTAGCGAATTGGGGACGAATCGACATCCTGGTAAACAATGCCGGTATCCTCAGAGACAAGACCTTCTTCAAGCTGGAGTTAGAGAACTGGCACGCGGTAATTGATGTCCATCTTACCGGCAGTCTCAATGCGACCAAATGTGTCTGGCCTATCATGGTTGAGCAGCAGTACGGCCGTATAGTAATGACAACATCCACCTCGGGATTATTTGGAAATTTTGGCCAGAGCAACTATGGCGCTGCCAAATTAGGCCTCGTTGGCTTCATGAACACCCTGCGCTTCGAAGGCGCGAAGTACAATGTATTTACTAATGCAATAGCGCCCATCGCGGCAACGAGAATGACGGTCGAACTACCGGGCTTCGAAGACAGTGCCGAGAAATTGGCGCCGGAACTGGTTACTCCCGCCGTTGTGTTTCTCTGCTCTGAAAAAGCCCCCAATGGCCGAATCATTCAGGCAGCCGGCGGCCGTTACTACTCCGCCGATGTGAGAGAAAATGTGGGCGTGGACCTGGGTCTAGGTGCCAGCGTCGAAGATATAGAAGCAAATATTGAGACTATTCTCGATATGAGCAGCAATGCGGGCATTCTGGAAAGAACACCCCATCGCTAACTAGACTGTAGTAGCTGCAGGCAACTCAGGCATTCTTCGCCTGATCTGCCTGCACCTTCTGAATAGATTCGCACTCATCCATTAAATCCAGCAGCGCCTTAATATTTGGCACTTCCCGCAGCGCATCCCAAGCCAGCGCCTTCTTGCACACTATAGTGGCGAGCCCCACGCTGAACCGGTAGTAAAAATCTGCGTAGCTGAGCTCTGCTCCCGCAAGATAGGGGTCAAATTTCGCAAGTTTCTGCAAGGATGCAAATCCTTTTTCCAACTGCAGCCTCACCTGCTCCTTGAGCTCATCATCGGCAGGCCTGCCGAAGAATACGTCGCCATACAATCTTCGCGCGGGAAGCTCGATATATAGCTCGAGATGTCTTATCAATTCCTGCACCTTCGCTCGCGCAAAAGGATCTTCCGGATACAACGATGGTCCTATTTGCAGGCTATCGACATAGTCGATCATTACGCCTGTTTCGGTTAAAAAACCCTGATCGGTCTCCATACAAGGCACTTTGCCCATCGGGCTCTTCTGCAGAAAATCTGACTCTTGATTTGGCAGAACATGGACTTCCTCGAACTGCATGCCCTTCTCGATCATGATGGCTTTGACCATATTGTAGTAGTTACTATAGGCCATGCCGTGTAGTTTAATACTCACTGTCTCTCTCCCTCGCAACACGTCTTGTGATTGCTTGTGTTCTACCACTGCAATGGCAGCGGAATAATTCGATTGAGCAAGCTAACCTGTCAGCGAAAAATATGCAAAACTTGCGTAGCGTAAATTTCCTGAATGCATGAAAGGCTGTAATGAGTTATAAAATTCTACTGTTGTCTGCCTATGACGCCATGAGCCATACAATCTGGCGCAGGCGTCTGGCGGCTATGTTTCCCGAGCATGAATGGACACAGCTCGCCCTACCACCCAGACATTTCAACTGGCGCATACGCGGCAATAGTCTGCAGTGGGCCCTCAATGAACAAGACGCGTTAACTCAAGATTACGACCTGCTCATCGCGACCTCCATGGTTGATCTGGCGAGTCTTCGCGGCTTTGTGCCCAGCTTAAGTAAAATTCCCACACTGCTTTACTTTCATGAGAATCAATTCGTCTATCCAGAGGGCAACACGCAAAGAAGCAATAACGTCGAACCGCAGCTGGTGCCGCTGTATTCCGCCTTCTGCGCCGACGCTGTTGCTTTCAATAGCAACTACAATCGCTCCACGTTCTTACAGGGGGCGAAAGACTTGCTGGAAAAACTGCCGGACCGATTGCCAGAGGAACTCTTGCTGCAATATCAGAAAAGCGAAGTTGTTCCCGTCCCACTCCAGGAGGTCGAATGCCTACCCGACACTCGCCAGCCTAAGGAAATTCTCGATGTGGTTTGGAATCATCGCTGGGAATACGACAAGGGACCGAAATTATTGTTACTGCTGACAGAGCAGATTCTGCAGCAGCGATTGCCGATTCGGCTGCACGTGGTCGGGCAACAATTCAGGTCATCCCCTAAGGAGTTTCAAAAAATTCACGGCCTGTTACAGCAACACGCGTCTGCGCTCGCTATCGATCCGGGTAATTTTGGCTTCATCGAGGATCGCAAGCAATACACCAAACTTCTTAGGCGCTGCGATGTAGTGCTTTCTACCGCATTGCATGATTTCCAGGGCCTGTCTTTGCAAGAAGCCTGTGCGTTGAAATGCACACCTCTTGCCCCCAATAAATTAGTGTATCCCGAATACCTCGAGAGTCAGTTTCTGTATAACTTTGACGAAAGAAATTCCGACCAGGCAAACTGCCAGGCAGTGTTAGCCCCACTCAAAGCCTGGAAGCAGTTGCAAGATAAAAAC
>Ga0115568_10002968_pt1 | contig 11691 bp, 7 predicted proteins | sample COGITO_mtgs_1204_FD_87296 | JGI IMG/M metagenome (GOLD analysis project Ga0115568, IMG submission 87296) | Pelagic marine microbial communities from North Sea - COGITO_mtgs_120426 | ecosystem: Environmental > Aquatic > Marine > Epipelagic | place: Germany:Helgoland, sampling site Kabeltonne...
GAAGTACACCGGCTAATAAAAGCCTACGGCCGACTACAGACCGTGTGAGGGAAAACCTTTTTAATATTCTTTCTGGAGGAAAGTATGGTAATATTCTTAACGGAGCACGAGTATTAGATATGTTTGCCGGAACAGGGATACTTGGAATTGAAGCTATTTCTCGTGGTGCCAGTCATGCCACTCTTTTTGAAAAGTGTGTAAGCACCTTCAAATTAATCCAAGATAACATTAAACTTACTAATACTATTAATGAAATAAATGTAATAAATACAAATGTAATGCATTTGGAGCAATGTAAAACAGAACCTTTTAATTTAGTTTTTATTGACCCTCCTTATCAAAAAAAATTTGGAAAACCCGCATTAGCGAGGGCACTAGAGTTTGGTTGGCTGTCAGAAGGAGCTTTAGTCGTATGGGAGGAAAGTGCTTCTCCAGAGGTCCCAAAAGAGTTTGAGTGGCTTGATGAAAAAAAATATGGGAATACAGTTTTGACTTTTTTAACTACTTCCTAGTAAGTTCCAATCCATTATGAAAAAAATTCTAAATAGTACTTTTGGTTTAAAATCTTTTAAGCGCGGGCAAAAAGAAATAATACAATCCGTTATACATGGAAAAGATGTCTTTGTAGTAATGCCCACAGGTTCGGGTAAATCATTATGTTATCAGCTCCCGGCCATTGTGAGGGAAGGTTTAACAGTTGTTATATCACCGTTGATTGCACTGATGATGTCACAGGTCCTTTATCTCAAAAAACTTGGAATAAACTGTGGAGCATTAACTTCAAGTAGTAGCCCAGGAGAGGTTACAGAAATTCTAGACAACCTTAGTCAAAAAACTCTTAAAATTCTATACATAGCACCTGAAAGGTTATCAAAGGCTTCTACAATCAAAATACTAAAAGCTGGAAATGTAAATTTAATAGCAGTTGATGAAGCACATTGTGTTAGTCAATGGGGTCATGATTTTAGACCTAACTACCTATTAATTGGTAATCTAAGGAAAAGCCTAAATGTCCCTCTTGTAGCACTAACAGCGACTGCCGGGCCAAGAACAAAGATTGAAATAACTAAACTGTTATTTGGAAAAGATAAGCCTAAATCTTTTTATTTTGGTTACGATCGACCCAACATCTTTATGTCTTTTCAACTAAAGAGTTCTCCAAGAGATCAAATTTTAAATTTTGTTAAAAAAAATAAAAAAACGAGCGGGATTGTATACTGTGCGACCCGTGCAAAAACAGAAACAATAGCAAACGCACTTAATGAAATAGGTTACTCTGCTTTAGCATACCATGCCGGCCTAGAATCCAGTATTCGCCGAAATGTCGAGACTCTATTTAGTTCTAAAAATAATTTAATAATTGTTGCAACAATAGCGTTCGGGATGGGGCTAGATAAGCCAAACATTAGATGGATTGTGCACGCTGACATACCTCAATCAATCGAAAATTACTATCAAGAAATTGGGCGAGCAGGTCGTGATGGAAAACCTGCAATAGCTTTAACCCTTTATAGCCAAGAAGATATTGATTTTAGAAGACAACAAATTAATGAGGGCACTATGATGGAAGTTCAAAAAGATCTTAACCATCAGCGTCTTAATCACATAATTGGGCTAGCAGATGATATAGATTGCCGTCGTAAAAATCTGCTGAGATACTTTGGAGAGGATATTGTATTATGTAAAAATTGTGACTTATGTAAAAACCCAAAAGACACATTTGAAGCCTCTAAATCTATACAAAAAATACTAGAATGTATAATTTTAACAAATGAAAAATATTCTATTGCTAATATTATTAATCTACTGATTGGACAGCTAACAGATAAAATAAAAAAAAATAATGATCAAAAAAATAAGTTCTTTGGTACAGGAAAAGAGTTTAATAACCTTCAATGGTTAGCTATTATCCGGCAAATGATGGGAAGAGACCTAATTCGTCCGTCTCTAAAGGGAGTGAATTCAATCTGTTTAACAGTTCAAGGAAAAATGTTCCTCACTAATAAGCACCCAATTAATTTTAACCTAGATTCGTTTCACAAAATATCAAAAAAGTTAAAAATTAAAACATTGGTTTCTGATGATGATCAAGCTCTTTTATCTATGTTAAAAGCAAACTGTAGAAAATTAGCCGAAAACAGTAATATACCTAGTCATTTTATTTTTCGGGAAGCGACTTTAATTGAAATGGCTATAAAGAAACCAAAAAATATAGATGAGTTTTTTATGATACATGGTGTAGGGCCTAAGAAATTAGAAAAGTTTAGTACATCATTTTTAAACATAATTAATATCTCACCTCCTGACCCTTTACACCCCGCACGAAGAAAATTGATAGGAGGCAACTCCGCTTATATTTATGATCAGCTTATTGAGGCCCAGTCAAAATTGGCATATGGTAAAGATGGGCACCAAAAAAAAATTACTTGCTCTCCCTCGATAATTGCTAAAATATCAAAATTAATAAATCCCACACAAGCAGTTATTAATAATATTCTTGGCGAAAAAAAGGCTCTTCGCTTTGGGAAGGCGTTTTTAAAAATATTGAAAGACTTTTAATAAAAATTAATATATTTTAATAAAGTATCTGTTAAACAAAATCGAGGTTTAAAGAAATGTTAACTGTTATTTCACCAGCCAAGAAGCTTAATCTTGAACCAAATATAAAAATTCTACAAACCAAACCCACTTTTAAAGCGGAAGCCAATAACTTAGCGGCTACAGTGAGTAAACTGTCTACAGTTGAACAACAGAAACTTATGTCGATCTCTGAAAAGTTAGCAGAATTAAACAAAAAAAGATTTCAATCTTTTAAAACAGAGCCAACTTCAGAAGAATCTCTTGCAGCAGTTTTTGCATTTGCTGGAGATACTTATACTGGTCTAGAGGTGGAAACCTTCGAAAACGAAGAACTTGATTTTGCCCAAAACCATCTACGAATTTTATCTGGATTATACGGTATCTTAAAGCCTTTGGATGCGATTCAACCTTATCGACTCGAAATGGGAAGCAAATTAAATACAAATAAGGGAAAATCCTTATATCAATACTGGGGCGATATGTTAAGCTTAAAGCTTAATGAGCATGCCAAAGATGTTAATACAAATATATTAATAAATTGTGCAAGTCTGGAGTATTTTGGTGCAATAAAACAAGAAGCTCTTAATTTAAAGGTTATTACACCTGTATTTCTTGAAAATAAGGCGGAAGGTCCAAAAATTATAAGTTTTTTTGCAAAAAGAGCTCGTGGAGCAATGGCTAGATTTATTATACAAAATAGAATAACTACTCCAGAGTATTTAAGTGATTTTGATACTGGAGGATATAAGTATCAAAAAGAGTTATCCAGCTCTGAAAAGCTAGTGTTTTTAAGGTAGAAATTAGTAGGTTTTATTTTACTGAAACTTATTAACTAAAACAACCCTGGCAAAACCAACCACCAGTCTTAAGCCCACCATGTGCATAATAAAGCCATAACCTCTCGCCTGTTTCAGTATCAATCTTCCAGTAATCCCTAACACCCGTTCTCCAGTTTGGGTCATCAAACCACCATTCAGGAGAGATCCGTTCAGGCCCTGTTTTTAAAATACTATTAAAGTGGCGCCCCCTCCATTTAAATTTTTTCAGTGGAGAAACATTATCCTGAACTTCAATAGGCTCTGGATTAAACAATACAGTTGGTCGTGAATAAACCTTTGAAATCCAATCAAAAAATGGTTCAGACCACATTGCACCTGAAGTGATAAAAGATTTTTCAGGAATATGGCTTTCGGCAGAGTGCCAGCGAGTAATGGATTCTGTGCCCAGTCTCAGACTTATCCTATTAAGGAAATGTTCAAAATCAGTATCTGTATTAGGTTTTTTAACTTCTAAATTATCTTCAGAAAGCTCCTTAACATATTGAGTTTCATAAACAGGTTCATAAATTTTTGTCTCTAAACGTATCAAATCAACACCAAACTCTGAAATAATTTCATCTAATTTCATACCTAAAAGTGTTAAAATTTTTTCTGTATCAAAGCTTGGCTGTGTTAGCTGGATATATATACTTTGTGTTGTACCATCTGTCCTAAATATCTGTAACTGTAATTTCCGAACTCCAAATCTGTTATTTTTTAACTTTCTACATAATGCTGGAACTAACTTTTCAAGGGCTAGTAAGAAATCACTTTTGAGCCCAATAGGCTCTGGCAACGTCAACCTGACAGAAAACCTTTTAGCAGGTTTTTCTGGAGACACCGGTTCCGGCTCAAGCCCTAAAATTTGATCTAAGCGAGTTAGTAAATCCCTTCCAAAACGTCTTGTTAATGGCGCTCGAGGTATTTCTAATAAATCTTTAATGCACCTAAACCCTAATCTTCTAAGAGATGTAACTTTGCTAAGTGGAAGCCTTAAGGATGCCAAAGGTAAGTTAGAAATGTACTCTCTTGTTTGCCCACAAGGGACTATAACATATTTAAAAGAACTTAACTCATTATTTTTTTGGTCAATAGTCAGACTATTAGGTTGATTACCTCTCTTAAGCGCACGTGTTCTAGTTGCACGTGCTTCTTGATCAATAATATCCCCAGTATAAAGCAATTCAGAAGTATTTTCTAGAAACCTAGACAAAGCCCAAGCAGCCCCAACAGTATCTGCTAATCCAATACGGGCCGTAAGCGAAAGGTTAGCACAATCTATTTTAAACGCTTCAATTAAACTTTTTTCTCCTCCAAACAAATGAGCGCATCCAGTAATATCTATTAGAATTCCATCTGGTAGTTCTTTTTTTATCCATGGGGAATACTTTCCTGCCCATCGGGAAAGTAAATCTAAAAATCTGTAATCCTCTTCCAAGTCAAAAAACCTGACGATAACATTAGGGCACCTTAAGATTGTGTCACGTATAGACTGACCAATAAAAAGTCCCTGTAGCTCTGCAGCTACATTAAGATTACAGACTGTCCCTTGATTGCCTTCATTAAGTATAATTACTACTGGTGTTTCAAAGCTTATTTTTTCTTGTCGGACAACTCTCTCTACAGACAGCCTTTTAAACCATAAAGATAACACACGACGATTAGACAATACTTTACCTCAAAATGTTCACTTTTTGTTCTTTTTATTAAAACATTTTTATTAATATAGTCGAGTCCTTTTTTAACTTTTAAAAAGTAATTTAATACTAGTTCGCTAGTCTCGACTGACGTTTCCGCTCATGAGAATCTAGAAAAACTTTACGCAAACGAATTGATTTAGGTGTTACCTCTACAAGTTCATCATTATCAATATAGGCAATTGCTTGTTCCAATGACAAACTAATAGGTGTTGTCAACTTCACAGCTTCATCAGTACCTGAAGCTCGAACATTTGTTAATTTTTTCCCTTTAAGAGGGTTAACCTCCAAATCATTCTCACGACTATGCTCACCAATTATCATACCTTGGTAAACCGGTTCTTGCGGTCCAATAAAAAACTTTCCTCGATCTTCTAAATTAAAGATTGCATATGCTACAGATGTACCATTTTCCATAGAAATCAATACACCAGATCTTCTACCAGGAATTGACCCTTTGTACGGCTCCCAATCATTAAAAACTCTATTTAGTACACCAGTTCCTCTAGTGTCAGTCAAAAACTCACCTTGGTAACCGATCAAACCTCGAGAGGGAACATGAGCTATGATTCTTGTTTTTCCAACTCCAGCCGGACGCATTTCTATAAGTTCACCTTTGCGAGAACCGGTAATTTTTTCAATGACCACCCCAGAATAATCGTCATCAACATCAATAGTTACTTCTTCTACCGGCTCTAATTTAACATCACCATCATTCCTGAACAAAACCTGAGGCCGAGAAATACTCAACTCAAAACCTTCTCGCCTCATATTTTCAATCAAAACACCCATCTGTAATTCGCCTCGGCCAGAAACTTCAAAAGCTTCCCCACCAGGTGTATCACTTACCTGAATGGCAACATTAGACTCTGCCTCTTTCATCAAGCGCTCTCTTATAACTCTGGATTGAACTTTCTTCCCATCGCGCCCAGCTAGTGGACTGTCATTTATACCAAAAGTAACTGATATAGTAGGAGGGTCTATAGGTTGGGACTCGAGAGCTTCCTCAACCACTAAGGAACACAATGTATCTGCAACTGTGGCCTTAGACATCCCAGATAAAGAGACTATATCACCAGATTCTGCTATATCTATAGAAACTTGGCTTAAACCACGAAAAGCCATAATTTTTGTTACTCTAAACTGCTCTAATTTTATACCATCTCTTGAAAGAGCCTTTATCGTTTCACCAACTTTTAATGTCCCTTTTTCAACCCTACCTGTTAAAACTCTGCCAATAAAAGGATCGTTTCCCAAAGTTGTGACTAACATTGTAAAGTCTAATTGACGGTTTTCTATCTGTATTGGAGCAGGGACATGTGCAACAACTAAATCTAAAAGGGCTGCTAAATCTTTGCGTGGTCCATCAAGTTCCATATCAGCCCAACCAGAGCGACCAGAAGCATACATAATAGGGAAATCTAATTGGTCATCATCAGCACCTAGGTTCGCAAATAAATCAAAGCACTCATCAAGAGCTCTATCTGGTTCAGCATCACCCTTATCCACTTTATTTAAAATAACTATCGGTCTAAGCCCTAAAGCAAGAGCTTTTGATGTGACAAATTTTGTTTGGGGCATTGGTCCCTCGGCAGCATCTACCAAAAGTACAACTCCATCGACCATACTTAAAATACGTTCAACTTCACCTCCAAAGTCTGCATGGCCAGGGGTATCTACGATATTAATTCTCATCCCTTTCCATTCTACAGAGGTTGCTTTTGCCAAAATTGTAATGCCACGCTCTCGCTCTAAATCATTGCTGTCCATAGCTCTTTCGGCTATGGCCTGATTCTCTCGAAAGGAGCCTGATTGTTTTAATAACTCATCCACGAGTGTCGTTTTCCCGTGATCGACGTGAGCAATGATCGCTATGTTGCGCAGATCCATTTTTTTACCTTTTAATGAAATGTTGCGAGCGACCTATCTGAACCTAGGTTTAAATGCCAGCCTTTAATTTTATTTATGCTTTTTTTAAATATGAAAAAATTTTTAGTACAACAAAGATTAATTTTACTTTTTTCTTTTCCTAAAACTTTTTTTTCCAAACCTCTTTTTAAAAAAACTCTTCTTGGAATGCTCTACTATTGATAGTTTCTCTCCGTCAACACTAAGAAGCTGTAAAGTTAACCCTCCTGTCAGAGCGTTTGTTTCGACCACCCTTACTAAAACTCTCTTTCCTAAACCGAGCACCAAACCTGTTCTTTCAGCAACTAAAACTTGTTTTTCTCGGTTATATCTAAAGTATTCATTTCCAATCGTTGATACTGGCACCAAACCATCAGCACCAGATTCATCAATTTTAACAAAAATTCCAAACCGAACAACTCCAGAAATAGTACCGAACACTTCTAAACCTATTCTATCAGAAAAAAATGCTGCTAAGTAACGATCTACTGTATCTCTCTCTGCTAACATTGATTTACGTTCACAAATTGAAATACTCTCTCCAATAGCTTCAAGTTCACCGTGATAAAATCTATAAAGTGGCTTTTGTCCTCTATTTATAATCTCGATTATAGCTCTGTGGGTAACCAGGTCAGCATATCTCCTTATAGGTGATGTAAAATGAGTATAGCGCCTTAATGCAAGACCAAAATGACCAATAGGTTGGGCTCCATAGTAAGCCTGAGGCATAGATCGTAAAATTGACATACTAACTAGCTCAGAATATTCTGTTTCCTTCGCGTTACACAGCAAACTATTTAAATGATGAGTTTTTAAAACTTGACCCTTACTAAAGCTTAAACCACAAGACTTAATAACTTCTCTTAATGTATTAACTTTCTCTTTTTCGGGTTCTTCATGGATGCGGTATAAAAAAGAACCCTGATTATTAAATAACTCTTCCGCCGCAGCAACATTTGCCAAAATCATTAACTCTTCAACAACTTTATGAGCATCTAATCTATCTAAGAATTCTATTGATGTAACTTTTCCAACATTATCTAAAAGAATTTTTCTTTCAGGTAGATCTAAATTTAAAGGCCCTCTTTCTTTTGTTGCGTTTTGTAATACCTCAAAGCACTTATATAGCGGCTTAATTATACTTTCGAGAATGGGTTGAGTTTTTTTACTTGGGTTCCCATCAATCGCTTCCTGCACCTCCTTATACACTAATGAACCCCGAGATCTCATTAGCCCTCGAAAAAATTGTTGGCTAGTTTTCTTTCCACCACTGTCTAAAATCATTTTTAATGCTAAGCAGGGCCTATCTTCACCCTCATGTAAAGAACAAAGGTCTGCTGACAAATTTTCTGGAAGCATTGGAACAACGCGGTCCGGAAAATAAGTCGAGTTACCTCTTTTTCGTGCTTCCCCGTCTAATAGAGAACCTGGTTTAACATAATATGCTACATCAGCGATCGCGATCCATACGACAAAACCACCTTTATTTTCATCATCTAAATCAAGTTCAACATAGCAAGCATCATCATGATCTCTAGCATCAGCTGGATCAATCGTAACAAACGGTATATGTCTTAAATCGTCCCGGTCTAACAAGGTAACCGGGGCACTATTAACCGCCTCAGATAATGTCTCTTTACTAAATTCATCCACTATAGAATGTTCGTGTATTGCTATCAGTGAGATTGCTTTACTATCATCAGTCTTTCCAAGGACAGAAATAACTCTGGCTTTTGGCATTCCAAACCTAGTCTTAGGGCTTGTTTGTTCCGCCTCCACTATATCCCCATCAACACTACCGTTTATGGCATTCGGAGGAATAGTCCAAATAGTATTTAATCGCTTACTCAAAGCTTCCAGTGTCCCTCCAGACGAGGAAATCCTAAAAAGTCCCACTATTTTTGATAAATTATTTTTCTTTGGAATTCTTCTTATTAATTTTGCCTCATAATGATAATCTTTACCTTCTACTTTAGTCAACGCGCACAGAATTCTATCACCTGCAAATACTGGTGTAATTGACCTTTTCTCAGAATAAAATATTTTTGGCATCTCTTTTCTATCAAGAAAATCAAGTAGATCCAAAAAAATATCCCCATCTTTATCGGGAGCTTTAGCAATACAGATAGCAGTTGAAGGAATTGCACTGACAAGGCTTTCAGAACTTGGTTTAATAGATATTTCTTCTTCATTCTCTAGGTCAAGAATAAGTTTCTTCAAATCTATTTTGTCACTACCTGTAATACCAAAGGCTTTAGCTATCTCTCTCTTTGAAATTTTATCTGGATTATCCTTTAACCATAAAAGTAAATCCTGCTTTGTCGGAAGGCCTGCCATTAACTTAATATACGATATTTAATAACATCATCTCCATCACTATAATAAATTACTTATTATTACTCTATTTAATTTGTTGATTTTCAAAAAATACTTTGGAATATGCTTACTCGACAAGGTAATTAATAAGCATACTCTTATAAATTATTTTTAACTGATCAACATGCTCCACTTTAACATGCTCATCAACTTGGTGAAGAGTATTCCCCAATAAACCAAACTCAACGACAGGACAGTGTTCCCTTACAAACCTTGCGTCCGAAGTGCCACCAGACGTTGATAATTTCGCTTCAGTCCCAGTAATCTTGTAGATGGCTGACAAAGCTAGATTAGAAAGCTCTCCAGGCTTTGTAATAAAGCTTTCTCCTGAAACCTTAGCCTTTATACTTACTTTTACTCTACTCTCATTTTCTATTTTTTGTGCCTCAGACTCCAACCAGTTAAGTAGAGACTCTGAACTATGGGCATCATTAAAGCGAATATTCAACATCACCTCACAACTCTGAGGTATTACATTAGTAGCTGTGTTTCCTGTATCTATGGATGTTATAGTAAGGGTAGAGGGATCAAAATAATCAGTTCCTTGATCTAACTCATGATCGGTAATTCGACTAACTAGCTTTGCTACAATGGGCAGTGGGTTTAATGCTCTTTCTGGGTAGGCAGAATGTCCCTGAACGCCTTGCAATGTAATTACAGCAGACAGTGAACCTCGCCTCCCTATTTTTATGGTATCGCCCATAGCCTCAGAGCAAGTAGGCTCTCCCACCAGGCAAACAGACATGGATTCATCGTTCGCTTTCATCCAATCAAGAATAGCAATCGTTCCATCAGTTGCATCTGCTTCCTCATCTCCAGTCAGCATTATCACAAGAGCACCATCAAAAAAAAATTCTTCAGAAACCTCTTTTGCTGCAATTACAAAAGCAGCAACCGCTGTCTTCATATCCGCGGCTCCTCGCCCATATAATAATCCATTCTTAATTTCCCCGCCAAATGGATCACAAGACCAAGAAGAAACATCTCCTTCTGGAACAACATCAGTATGACCATTAAACCCAAAAGTCTTTTTGTGGTTTTTCTCTCCCCATCTTGCAAAGAGATTGCAAATTCCACCTCTATCCACCCTAAAGCATTCAAACCCTGCTCTTAAAAGTTCGTTTTCTACAATCTCTATTGCGCCATCATTTTTAGGTGTTACCGAACGGCACTTTATTAGCTTTCTTGAGAGCTGCAATACATCTGAATTCGCAACCATTTTCTTTCCTCTAATCATAAAATGCTGTTGTTTGGGATACAATAACAGCATTTTCGTCTAAAGCCTGCTTGATAAGTAAATGTTCATCCTCAGAAATATCATGTCCTTCCGCCACTCTTTCATCAACACTCCCATACCCAGAAATATTCAGCGGAGATAATCCTGCTTTTTTAATAACTGCAGTCGCTTCCCTGACAGCCTCGTCCTCACTTACACCAGAAGAGTAACACATCAAAGCAGCCCCTGTTGAGTTTTTAGGCAACCCATCATCTTTCTTCCGACCAACCTCCACTAGAAGAGTATAAACCGAATGCTTTTGATTTGTTTCTACTTTGCTCATTTAAGACATCTCAATATGAGTAAAAATCTATTTAATCTCTTAGAAGCTCATTAATAGCAGTTTTTGAACGAGTTTTTTCATCAACCCTCTTAACAATGACAGCACAATATAGATTTATTCCATTTTTTGTTGGCAAAGATCCAGCTACAACAACTGAGTATGGGGGAACTTCTCCATAAAACACGTCACCAGTCTCTCGGTCCACTATCTTAGTCGATTGACCAAGAAAAACTCCCATCCCCAAGACAGAGCCTTCACGAACTATACAGCCCTCAACTACCTCTGAACGTGCACCAATAAAGCAATTATCTTCTATAATAGTTGGTCCTGCCTGCATTGGCTCAAGAACTCCACCTATCCCAACACCTCCTGAAAGGTGAACATTTTTTCCTATCTGGGCACATGATCCAACAGTAGCCCATGTGTCCACCATCGTCCCTTCATCTACGTAAGCACCCAAATTTACGAAAGAGGGCATTAATACTACCCCCGGAGCGATATATGCAGATTTTCTAACAACACAGTTCGGTACAGCTCTAAACCCTGCATGTTTCCAATTACTCGTCTTCCAACCCTTAAACTTACTATCAACTTTGTCCCACCATGAGCTATTTTGAGGCCCACCTGATTGTATTTCCATATCTTGAATTCTAAACCCCAGCAAAACTGCTTTCTTGGCCCACTGATTCACGTGCCATGAACCATTTTGAACTTTTTCAGCAACCCTTAATGCACCACTATCTAACGCATCCA
>Ga0115568_10002973_pt1 | contig 11675 bp, 16 predicted proteins | sample COGITO_mtgs_1204_FD_87296 | JGI IMG/M metagenome (GOLD analysis project Ga0115568, IMG submission 87296) | Pelagic marine microbial communities from North Sea - COGITO_mtgs_120426 | ecosystem: Environmental > Aquatic > Marine > Epipelagic | place: Germany:Helgoland, sampling site Kabeltonne...
CAATCGCGGATTTTCTTACGAGAGTAAGAAATGCAATCGCAGCAGGGCACAGAGTAGTAGAAATTCCAGCTTCAAACTTGAAGAAGGAAATGACTAAGATTTTGTTTGATCAAGGTTTTATTTTAAGTTATCAGTTCAATGACGATAAAGTTCAGGGGACAGTTAAGATCGCTTTAAAGTATGACAAGGAAACAAAAGAGTCAGTAATCAGAAAAATTCAACGTATCAGTACACCGGGTTTACGTAAATATGTTGGCTCTACAGAGATGCCAAGAGTATTAAACGGACTTGGAATTGCTATTGTTTCTACATCTAAAGGTGTAATGACAAACAAGAAAGCACGTCAAGAGAATGTTGGAGGAGAAGTTTTATGTTACGTTTATTAAATCTTGAGAAATGAGTAGAATAGGAAAAAATCCCGTTAGCATTTCACAAGGTGTAGATGTAAACATAATAGACAATGTAATTACTGTTAAAGGAAAGTTAGGAGAGTTATCTCAGACTATTTCAAATGGTATTACTGTAAAAATTGAAGATGGTATTATCACCTTAGATAGAACATCGGAAAGCAAAAACCATAAGGCACAACATGGTTTAATGAGAGCTTTAATCAGTAATATGATTGAAGGTGTAAGTAAAGGTTGGACAAAAGATTTAGAATTGGTTGGTGTTGGTTATAGAGCATCTAATCAAGGACAGAAATTAGATTTAGCTTTAGGTTTCTCTCATAATATTGTTTTAGAATTAGCTCCAGAAGTTAAAATTGAGACAGTATCTGAGAAAGGGAAAAACCCAATCATTAAATTATCTTCGTTTGACAAACAATTAGTTGGTCAAATTGCTGCAAAGATTCGTTCTTTCAGAGCTCCAGAGCCTTACAAAGGTAAAGGTGTAAAGTTTGTTGGTGAAATATTAAGAAGAAAAGCAGGTAAATCTGCATAATATATAAGTATTATGGCATTATCAAAGCTACAAAGAAGAACTAGAATAAAGCGTAGAATCAGAAAAATTATATCTGGTACTGCTTCAAAACCAAGATTATAGGTTTTTAGAAGTAATAAAGAAATTTACGCTCAAATAGTGGACGATGTAAACGGAGTAACATTAGCTTCAGCATCATCAAGAGATAAAGGAATAAAGGCAAGTTCTAAAGTAGAAGCAGCAGCAGCAGTTGGTAAAGCAATTGCAGAAATAGCTACTAAAGCTGGTTTAGAAAAAGTTGCTTTCGATAGAAATGGTTATTTATACCATGGTAGAGTTAAAGTATTAGCAGAGGCTGCAAGGGAATCTGGTTTAAAATTTTAAGAAATTATGCAAGGTTATAAAAACGTAGAAAGAGTGAAGCCTAGTGGGTTAGAGCTTGTAGATAAGTTAGTAGGTGTGCAACGTGTTACAAAAGTAACTAAAGGTGGTAGAGCATTTGGTTTCTCTGCTATTGTAGTAGTTGGTGATGGTAACGGTGTTGTTGGACATGGATTAGGGAAGTCTAAAGATGTTGCATCAGCAATTGCAAAAGCAATAGAAGATGCAAAGAAAAATTTAGTGAGAATACCTATTTTAAATGGTACATTACCTCACGAGCAAAAAGGTAAATTTGGTGGAGCGAAAATCTTTATCAAACCTGCTTCTGCTGGTACAGGTGTAATTGCTGGTGGTGCAGTGCGTATGGTATTAGAATCTGTTGGGGTACATGATGTATTATCAAAATCTCAAGGATCTTCTAATCCTCATAATGCAGTAAAGGCAACTTTTAATGCATTATTACAATTACGAAGTGCAGCTTCAATTGCTAAGAAAAGAGGAGTCTCTCTAGAACAAGTATTTAACGGATAAATCTAAGAACGATGGCAAGAATAAAAGTTACACAAGTAAAAAGTCAAATCGGGCGTCTTCAGAGTCAAAAGAGAACTTTAGAAGCATTAGGTTTACGTAAAATGCATCAGACAGTTGAACATGAGGCAACTCCTTCAATTGTAGGTATGGTGAATACAGTTAAACACTTAGTTTCTTTCGAGGAAATTAAATAAGATTTATAAAAAACATGAGTTTACATAATTTAACACCGGCAGTAGGTTCCATTAAAAAAGGAAAAAGAATTGCAAGAGGTGAAGGATCTGGAAAAGGTGGTACCGCTACAAGAGGTCACAATGGACAGAAATCTCGTTCTGGTTATTCTAAAAAGATTGGTTTTGAAGGAGGGCAAATGCCACTTCAAAGACGTGTACCTAAATTTGGTTTCACAAATATCAATCGCAAAGAGTATCAAGGTATCAATTTAGACAAGTTACAATCTTTAGTTGATAGTGGAAAAATAACAGATACAGTAAATTTAGATATTCTAGTTGCTAACAGATTAGCTGGGAAAAATGACCTAGTTAAAATTTTAGGAAATGGAGAATTAAAAGCTAAATTAAACATTACTGTACATAAATATACAGCAACAGCAAAAGCCGCTATAGAAGCAGCTGGAGGTGAGGATGTTTCGTTATAAACAATACGTAAAGCATGAAGTTTATTAATACGTTAAAGGATATTTTCAAGATTGAAGAATTAAAGAACAAAATTCTTCTTACTATCGGTTTAATTGCGGTATACCGTTTTATGGCGGCTGTTCCTTTACCTGGAATAGATCCATTACAGTTATCGGCATTAAAAGAAAGTACTTCGGGAGGTCTTTTAGGATTATTGAATGCATTTACGGGAGGAGCATTTGCTAGGGCGTCAGTGATGGCTCTTGGTATTATGCCATATATTTCTGCATCTATTGTAGTTCAGTTAATGGGAATTGCGGTTCCCTATTTGCAAAAGCTACAAAAGGATGGAGAAAGTGGAAGGAAAAAGATTACACAAATTACGAGATGGTTAACAATAGGTATTACTTTGGTGCAAGCTCCAACGTATATTACAGCTATTAAAACTCAGTTTAATTTACCACCTGAAGCGTTTTTAGTCAGTGGTATTACTTTCTGGATTTCTTCTATTATCATTTTAACTGCAGGTACAATTTTTGCAATGTGGTTAGGAGAACGTATTACAGACAAAGGAATTGGTAATGGAATTTCATTATTAATTACAGTAGGTATTATTGCTAATTTTCCAGCAGCATTTTTGCAAGAATTTGTTTCGAAAACGGAGAATGCGGGTGCAGGTGGTTTAATGATGGTATTAATTGAAATTATTGTTTGGTTTGTTGTAATTTTATTGACTGTTTTATTGGTTACTGCTGTTCGTAAGATCGCAGTACAATATGCAAGGAGAACTGTTGCGGGTAGCACACAAAATGTTGCAGGTTCAAGGGATTATATTCCATTGAAATTAAATGCGGCGGGTGTTATGCCAATTATTTTTGCTCAAGCTATTATGTTTTTACCTTTAGCTTTAGGTCAAAAGTTCCCTATCTTGGTAGGATTAACAGACCCCAATGGTTGGCAGTATAATGTTATATTTGCAGTATTGATTATCATCTTTAGTTATTTCTATACGGCGATTACTATTCCAACGAATAAGATGGCCGAGGATTTAAAAAGAAGTGGTGGTTTTATTCCTGGAATTAGACCAGGTAAAGACACTGCAGATAGATTAGATAGTGTTTTGTCAAGAATCACTTTCCCAGGATCGTTATTCTTAGCAGGATTGTCAATCTTGCCAGCAATTGTAGTTCAATTTGGAGTACAACAAGGATGGTCAATGTTTTATGGTGGTACATCTTTAATTATTATGGTTGGGGTGGCTATCGATACAATACAGCAAATCAACTCGTACTTATTAAATAATCATTATGATGGTTTAATGAAACCGGGTAATAGCAATAGAAAATAGAATAAATAATAATATGGCTAAGCAATCAGCAATTCAACAAGACGGGACGATTACAGAGGCATTGTCAAATGCCATGTTTCGTGTGGAATTAGAAAATGGACATATTGTAACGGCTCATATCTCAGGTAAAATGCGTATGCATTATATTAAACCTTTACCAGGAGACAAGGTGAAATTAGAGATGAGTCCGTATGATTTATCAAAAGCAAGAATTACTTACAGATACTAAAAACAAAACGAAACAGATGAAAGTTAGAGCATCAGTTAAAAAGAGAAGTGCCGACTGCAAGATAGTGCGCAGGAAAGGTAGATTATACGTGATTAATAAACAAAATCCTAGATTTAAACAAAGACAAGGGTAATGGCAAGAATAGCAGGTATTGATATTCCAAAAAACAAAAGAGGGGTTATTGCTTTAACTTACATCTTCGGTATTGGAAGCAGCAGAGCTAAAAAAGTTTTAGCGGAAGCAAAAGTAGACGAGAGTATCAAAGTTCAAGATTGGACGGATGATCAAATCGCAGCAATTAGAGAACAAGTTGGATCTTTTACAATTGAAGGAGAATTACGTTCAGAAGTTCAGATAAACATCAAACGTTTGATGGATATCGGTTGTCAAAGAGGAATACGTCATAGACTTGGCCTTCCTTTAAGAGGACAAAGAACAAAGAACAACTCTCGTACAAGAAAAGGTAAGAGAAAAACTGTAGCTAACAAGAAAAAATAAAGTTAGACAAGTAATAAAGATCTAATTCTAGTTATACAACTATACCATTAGAAAACTAAATTACTAAAACTAAATAATTATGGCAAAAGCAAGTTCAAAAAAACGTAAAGTAATAATTGAAGCTGTTGGAGAAGCGCATGTAACTGCATCTTTTAACAACATCATTATTTCTTTAACAAATAAAAAAGGTGACGTAATTTCATGGTCATCTGCAGGTAAAATGGGTTTTAGAGGTTCTAAAAAGAATACTCCATATGCAGCCCAATTAGCAGCAGAAGATTGTTCAAACGTTGCAAAAGAGGCAGGTTTACGTAAAGTAAAAGTGTATGTAAAAGGGCCTGGTAATGGTAGAGAGTCTGCTATTAGATCAATTCACAATGCAGGTATTGAAGTAACAGAAATTATTGATGTTACACCAATTCCTCATAACGGTTGTCGTCCTCCAAAGAGAAGAAGAGTATAATTAAATATTTTAACCAATTAGGAATTAGATTATCGAAGGATTAGCCTTAATTCATAATCCCTAATTAAATAAACACGAAATGGCAAGATATACAGGACCAAAAACTAAATTGCTCGTAAATTTGGCGAGGCAATTTTCGGAGAAGATAAAAACTTCGAAAAAAGAAATTACCCTCCAGGACAGCATGGAAATGCAAGAAGAAGAGGAAAGAAATCTGAATATGCTACTCAATTAATGGAGAAGCAAAAAGCTAAATATACGTATGGTATATTAGAGCGTCAGTTTAGAAACTTATTTAAAGATGCATCATCTTCTCAAGGAATTACTGGTGAAATCTTATTACAATTATGTGAATCTCGTTTAGACAAAGTAGTTTATAGAATGGGAGTTTCTAAATCTAGAAGTGGAGCACGTCAATTAGTTTCTCACAGACATATTACAGTGAATGAAGAGTTGGAAAACGTACCGTCTTATAGACTAAAAGAAGGTGACGTTGTTGCCGTAAGAGAAAAGTCTAAATCTTTGAGTGCTATTGAGGATGCGTTAGCTTCTAGTAGTGCTGTTTTTGAATGGTTAACTTGGAATGCTGATAAAAAAGAAGGAACTTTTGTTAAAGTACCAGCTAGATTGCAGATACCAGAAAACATTAAAGAACAATTAATCGTAGAATTATATTCTAAGTAATAAATTAATCACATTGGAATTTAGCCAAAGGGTTTGTATGTAATTCTTCAGATGTATATACCGCGCAACTAAATAACAATTAAAACGAAGAAAATATGGCAATTTTAAATTTTCAAAAACCAGATAAGGTTATAATGATTGAGTCTACAGATTTTTCTGGTAGATTTGAGTTCAGACCTTTAGAACCAGGTTTTGGTTTAACTGTAGGTAACGCATTAAGAAGAGTACTTTTATCTTCTTTAGAAGGGTTTGCAATTACATCGCTAAGAGTAGATGGTGTAGAGCATGAATTTTCTACTGTTCCTGGAATAGTTGAAGATGTTACTGAAATTATTTTAAACTTGAAACAAGTTCGATTTAAAAAACAAATAGAAGATACTGATAGAGAAACTGTTTCAATATCAGTTTCAGGTCAAGAGCAGTTTACTGCTGGAGACTTGCAGAAGTTTATCTCTGGTTTTCAAGTACTGAATCCAGATTTAGTAATCTGTAATATGGATAAGTCAGTAAAATTAAATGCAGAAATTACAATAGAAAAAGGTAGAGGATTTGTACCTGCTGAAGAAAATAAGAAGTCTTCAGCTCCAATTGGAACAATCTTTACAGATTCTATTTATACGCCAATTAAGAATGTAAAGTATGCAGTCGAAAATTTTCGTGTAGAACAAAAAACGGATTATGAAAAGTTAGTTTTCGATATTGATACTGATGGATCAATTAATCCTAAAGATGCATTAACAGAGGCTGCTAAAATTTTAATTCACCACTTTATGTTATTCTCTGATGAGCGTATCACTTTAGAGGCGGATGAAATTGCACAGACAGAGACATATGATGAAGAATCATTACACATGCGTCAATTATTAAAAACTAGATTAATCGATATGGATTTATCTGTTAGAGCTTTAAACTGTTTAAAGGCTGCAGAAGTAGATACATTAGGAGATTTAGTTTCTTTTAACAAGAGTGATTTAATGAAATTTAGAAACTTTGGTAAAAAATCATTAACTGAACTAGAGGAATTAGTTATTGTTAAGGGTTTAAGCTTTGGGATGGATTTAAGTAAATACAAATTAGATAGAGATTAATTTTTCATATTTTGCGCCTCATAATGAGTTGATGCAAGATGAAATATAAACAAAGGTCATGAGACACGGAAAAAAACACAATCATTTAGGAAGAACAACTTCGCATAGAAAGGCGATGTTAGCTAATATGACTTGTTCTTTAATAGAGCACAAGCGTATTAACACAACAGTAGCTAAGGCAAAAGCTTTAAGAGTATTTGCAGAGCCATTAATTACGAAGTCTAAGTCTGATACAACTCACAATAGACGTATTGTTTTTTCTTACTTACGTGATAAATTTGCGGTTACAGAATTATTTAAAGAAATTTCTGTAAAAGTTGCAGATAGACCAGGAGGTTATCTTCGTATAATAAAGTTAGGGAATCGTCAAGGGGATAATGCTCCTATGGCAATGGTAGAATTAGTTGATTATAACGAAATCTACAACCCTAATAGTAAAAAAACAAAGAAAACTACAAGAAGAGGAAGAAGTAAAAAGGCGGATGTCGCACAAGTAGAAGGAACTGTTACTGAAGAGAAATCTGAAGAATAAATAAAAAATGAGAATTTTTAATTTTTTATAAAAAAAGGGATAAACGTTTACGTTTATCCCTTTTTTTATATTTTTGCAGCAACAAACACAATTAAACAGCAATGAAATATCAAACTAGAAAGAGAGCATTAGTTTTATTAGCAGATGGAACTATCTTTTATGGGAAATCTTTAGGTATAGAAGGAACTTCAACAGGTGAAATTTGTTTTAATACAGGTATGACAGGATATCAAGAAATATTTACAGACCCTTCTTATTTTGGTCAAATTATGGTAACAGCCAACGCACATATTGGGAATTACGGTATTAATGATACTGAGGTAGAATCAGATGGTGTGAAGATATCTGGATTAATTTGTAGAAATTTCAGTTTTACCCATTCTAGAGTAGATTCAAATGGAAACTTGAAAGACTGGTTTGAAAAACACAATATTGTCGCTATATCTGATGTAGATACAAGAGCATTGGTTGCTTATATCAGAGATAATGGTGCTATGAATGCTATTATTTCTACGGAAATAGATAATATTGAGGGTTTAAAGAAACAATTGGCTAATGTTCCTACTATGGAAGGTTTAGAGTTGGCTTCTAAAGTATCAACTAAGAAAGCTTATTATATAGGTGATGAGAATGCACCTATAAAAATTGCGGCTTTAGATATTGGTATTAAAAAGAATATTTTAAGAAATTTAACAAGCAGAGGGGCATATATTAAGGTTTATCCTTTTAATTCTAAGTTTTCAGAATTAGCTGCTTTTAATCCTGATGGTTATTTTATCTCTAATGGTCCTGGAGATCCTAAGCCATTAATTGATGCTCAAGAATTAGCAAAGGAAATTATTAAAAGCAATGTGCCGTTATTTGGTATTTGCTTAGGACATCAAGTAATCGCTTTAGCCAATGGTATTTCTACTTATAAAATGCACAATGGTCATAGAGGTATAAACCACCCAGTTAAAAATTTATTAACAGGTAAGGGTGAAATAACTTCACAGAATCATGGTTTTGCTATAAATAAAGAGGAAGCAGAGAATAATAAAGATATAGAAATTACACATGTTCATCTAAATGATCATACAGTAGCTGGTATACGATTGAAAAACAAATCAGTTTTTTCTGTTCAGTATCATCCAGAGGCTAGCCCGGGTCCACATGATTCAGAGTATTTATTTGATCAATTTATAGAAAATATTAAAGAAGCGAAAAAATCGCGGGTATAATTTTAATAAACTTATTTTTTTTAAAAAAATTTACCGCGCATTTATTGTGTGGGTTTTTTTTATTAAGTTTCAGCAAACGTTTTCGTAATTAATGAAAGACATATTATTAAATGATTTATACATTTTGTAATTTAGCAATGTTAGATTTTAAATTAATTAAATACAATATATAATGAGTATTATTATTAGCGTTCACGCACGTCAAATTTTTGATTCAAGAGGAAACCCAACGGTAGAAGTAGATGTAATTACAGAAAATGGAATTTTAGGGAGAGCAGCAGTGCCATCCGGTGCCTCGACAGGAGAGCACGAGGCAGTAGAATTACGTGATGGAGGCAAAGCTTACATGGGTAAAGGTGTCTTAAAAGCTGTAGAAAACGTTAATAAAATTATTTCAGCAGAATTATTAGGTGTTTCTGTGTTTGAACAAAACGCAATTGATCAATTAATGATTGATTTAGACGGAACTCCAAATAAATCTCAATTAGGGGCAAACGCAATTTTAGGTGTTTCTTTAGCGGTAGCGAAAGCTGCAGCAAATGAATTAGGTATGCCTTTATATAGATATGTAGGTGGTGTTTCAGCAAATACTTTGCCAGTTCCAATGATGAATATTATTAATGGAGGTTCTCATTCTGACGCTCCTATTGCATTTCAAGAATTTATGGTGATGCCAGTTAAAGCTGAAACTTTTTCACAAGCAATGCAAATGGGTTCTGAAATTTTTCATAACCTAAAGAAAGTATTACACGATAGAAATTTATCTACAGCTGTAGGTGATGAAGGAGGTTTTGCTCCAAACTTAGCAGGAGGTACTGAAGATGCATTAGAAACTATTGCTTTAGCGGTAGGTAATGCTGGTTATACATTAGGAGATGATATAATGATTGCTTTAGATTGTGCAGCTGCGGAATTTTATGTGAATGGTAATTATGACTATTCTAAGTTTGAAGGGGAAACAGGTAAAGTTCGTTCCTCTAAGGAGCAAGCAGACTATTTAGCTGAGTTATCAGAAAAATATCCTATTATTTCTATCGAAGATGGTATGGATGAAAACGATTGGGACGGTTGGAAATATTTAACGGAAAAGATTGTAGATAAAGTACAATTAGTTGGTGATGATTTATTTGTCACTAATGTAGAGCGTTTATCGAGAGGAATAGAAAATGGAATTGCAAATTCAATTTTAATTAAAGTAAATCAAATTGGTACATTAACAGAAACTATTGCTGCTGTAAATATGGCTAAAAATGCTGGTTATACATCTGTAATGTCTCATAGATCTGGTGAAACAGAAGATAATACAATTGCAGATTTAGCAGTTGCTTTAAATTGTGGACAAATAAAAACTGGCTCTGCATCTCGTTCAGATAGAATGGCAAAGTACAACCAATTATTAAGAATCGAAGAAGAGTTAGGGGATGTTGCTTATTTCCCTAAAGAAAGAGCGTTTAATATTTAATTTTAAAGTTCGAAAGTACAAAGCCTCTCAATTTTTATTGAGAGGCTTTTTTTGTTAAATAAACTTAATAAGTTAAGATTACTCTAAAATATTAAAATTCTACTAGAAGTAATTAAGGATTACTGCAAAATTTGGTATCTTCGCGCCATAAAGAATTATAGATCAAAACCATTATAAATGTCAGATATAGCTAAATTACAAATAGGAGAAAATTCATATGAATTTCCTTTGGTAAAAGGAACAGAGAATGAAGTTGAAATAGATATTAAATCGTTAAGAACTGCTACAAACGGTGTAATAACTATCGATGCTGGTTTCAAAAATACAGGTTCTTGTGAAAGTGGTATAACATTTTTAGATGGAGAAAAAGGAATTTTAAGATATAGAGGATACTCTATTGAAGAGTTGGCAGAAAAAGCAGATTTTTTAGAAGTTGCTTATGCTTTAATTTTCGGAGAATTACCAACAAAAGAAGAATTAGAAAAGTTTCACGCAGACATAAAGGCGAAATCTGTTGTAGATGATGATGTACGTAAAATACTAGAAGCGTTTCCGAAAACAGCGCATCCTATGGGGATTTTATCTTCATTAACAAGTGCTTTAACAGCTTTTAATCCGTCTTCTGTGAATGTGTATTCAGAAGAAGAAATGTACAATGCTATTGTGAAAATAATGGGAAAATTCCCAGTATTAGTAGCTTGGACAATGCGTAAGAAATCTGGTTTGCCTTTAAATTACGGTTCTAAATCTTTAGGTTATGTAGAGAACATCATGAAGATGATGTTTGAAGAGCCAAATGAAGAATACGTAATAAATCCTATTATAAAAGATGCCTTAGATAAATTATTAATCTTACATGCAGATCATGAGCAAAACTGTTCTACTTCTACGGTAAGAATTGCAGGTTCTTCCCATGCGGGTTTATTTGCTTCTTTATCAGCAGGAATCTCAGCGCTTTGGGGACCATTGCATGGTGGTGCAAATCAAGCCGTTTTAGAGATGTTAGAGGCGATAAAGGAAGATGGAGGAGACACTAAGAAATATATGGCTAAGGCTAAAGACAAGAATGATCCTTTTAGATTGATGGGATTTGGTCATAGAGTTTATAAAAACTTTGATCCAAGAGCTACCATTATCAAAAAGGCCGCAGACGAAGTGTTAAAAGATTTGGGTGTAGAAGATCCTATTTTAGAAATAGCAAGAGGTTTAGAGCAAGAAGCATTAAACGATTCTTATTTTGTAGATAGAAAGCTATATCCCAATGTAGATTTCTATTCAGGAATTATATATAGAGCTATGGGTATTCCTGTAGAAATGTTTACGGTTATGTTTGCTTTAGGTCGTTTGCCAGGTTGGATCGCGCAATGGAAAGAAATGCGTTTAAATAAAGAACCGATAGGAAGACCACGTCAAATTTATACAGGAGAAAATTTAAGACCGTTCAAGTCAATTGAAAAAAGATAATTAATATAATTATATGCACTCAAGTAAGAAGCTTCATTTTATATGAAGCTTTTTTTATCACTTATATATGTTAAAACTGAATATTAAAAACGAAACTTCTAGATTAAGAGCAGTTGTTTTGGGAACCGCAAAAAATAATGGGCCTGCGCCAAAGGTTGAAGATTGTTACGATCCCAAAAGCATACAGCATGTTTTATCAGGAACATATCCTAAGGA
>Ga0115568_10002974_pt1 | contig 11668 bp, 8 predicted proteins | sample COGITO_mtgs_1204_FD_87296 | JGI IMG/M metagenome (GOLD analysis project Ga0115568, IMG submission 87296) | Pelagic marine microbial communities from North Sea - COGITO_mtgs_120426 | ecosystem: Environmental > Aquatic > Marine > Epipelagic | place: Germany:Helgoland, sampling site Kabeltonne...
ACGTCGTCGTGTCTAAGGTGTTACTGCCACCTAGATATATATAATTAGTCTGCAGATAACCTATTAAGGAATAAAACTATGTCCCGTTACACTGGACCAACAACCCGCATTAATCGCCGCTTCGGTCAGGCCATCTTCGCGCCTACTAAAGCATTCGAGCGTAAGCCTCACCCTCCTGGTCAACATGGACCACGTCTTCGCCGTAAATTCAGCGAATACGCTGTCGGCCTGAACGAAAAGCAGAAGCTTCGTTTCATGTATGGCATCACGGAAAAACAATTCCGTTTAACTTTCGAAAAAGCTAAAAGCGTTCGCGGTGTTACCGGTGAAGTGTTTCTTCAGATGTTGGAATCACGTCTCGATAGCGTCATTTACCGCTTAGGGTTCGCTAAATCACGTGCTGGCGCTCGTCAGCTTGTAGGGCACGGTCACATTTGCGTGAACGGCCAAAAGACAGACATCGCCAGCTTTATCGTGAAGGAAGGCGATGAAATTGAAGTGCGTGAGCGCACCTCATCTCGTCAGCTTGCGACACGTAGCATGGAAGAAAGCCAAGGTCGCACTGTTCCTGAGTGGCTTACACTCAACGCAGACGCACTCAAGGCTACGATCAACCGCCTTCCGTCCACAGAAGAAACTGAAAACAGCATAAATGTTCAGCTCATCGTTGAATTTTATAGCCGATAGTCAGCTCTCCTCCCATGACCCTTTTTGTCAGACACTAGCAATTCATAGTAATCATTTAACACAAAGCATATTATGCCAAAGCGCTTAGGAAAATTCGAACTTCCAAACCGGCTTGTAAAAGTCGAAGACACTGCTTCCGATACTTTTGCCACTTTTCAGGCTGAGCCGTTTGAAACCGGCTACGGGCACACGATTGGTAATTCTCTACGTCGTGTCCTTCTCAGCTCCATCGAAGGTGCAGCCATCTCATCGATTAAGATCGATGGCGTGCAACATGAGTTCCAGAGCATTGAAGGTATCGTCGAAGACGTTACTGACATTGTTCTGAACCTGAAGCAGGTTCTCCTTGTATCAGAAGGTCGTGAGACCGCGAATCTGATCATCGACGTCAACCGTGAAGGCCCCGTTACTGCGGCCGACATTCAACTAGACGCCAACATCCAAGTCGTTAATCCAGAGCAGGTCATCTGTACACTCGACAAAGAGCAGCGTTTCCTCGCTGAACTTGAAGTCCGTGTCGGACGTGGGTACTGCGCAGGTGATGACAATAAGAAGGATGATCAGCCGATCGGCGTAATCGCGATCGATTCACTTTTCAGCCCTGTTAAGCTCGTAAAATACTCGGTCGAGAACACTCGTGTTGGACAAGAGATGGACTACGACAAACTCATTCTTGAGATCACAACAGACGGACGAATCACTCCGGATGATGCCCTCAAGCAAAGTGCTGCAATCGTCAAGCACCACATGGACGTCTTCGATGAAGTATCCAAGGAGGACATTGAGTTCGAAAGCGAAAGCAAGGAGATCAGCGAAGAACAGAATCGCCTTCGTAAGCTGCTCAATATGAGCGTCAACGAAATCGAACTTTCTGTTCGTGCGGCCAACTGTTTGAACAACGCAAATATCACCACCGTTGGTGAGCTTGCAATGAAGTCTGAGCAAGAAATGCTTAAATATCGTAACTTCGGTAAGAAGTCCCTCAACGAGATCAAAGACAAGCTCGAGCAGCTTGGCCTCTCTCTGGGAATGAAAATCGACGAGCGTCTCCTTGAAAAAGGTACTGAGCTTTAATCCGCCTTTTCAGGCACAAGTAATTTAGATCATGCGTCACAGCAAAAGAAGACATTCACTGGGGGTCTCCGGACCACACCTATCCGCCATGATGGGCAACCTCGCAGTTGCACTCATTACACATGGTCGTATTCAAACAACATTAACTAAAGCTAAAGCGCTTCGTCCATTCATCGAGAAGATTATCACCTTCGCGAAAAAAGCAGAAGCCGCGAACGACACTGCACGTAAGCTGCACTTCCGTCGTTTGGCGATCTCTCGTGTTCGCGACAAAAAAGCAGTTGCCAAACTGTTTGATGAACGTGCGAGCGAATTCACCGACCGCAATGGCGGTTACACGCGCATCTACAAGGTCGGTCAACGTATCGGCGATGCTGCTGAAATGGCATTGATCGAACTGATCGATGGTAATGATGAGGGCTACTCTAAGAAGCCGGCAAAAAAAGCTACCAAAAAAGCCGCCACCAACAAGGCAGCTAAGGCTGAAGCAGAAGTAACTGAAGCAGAAGTAACTGAAGCAGAAGTAACTGAAGCAGAAGTAACTGAAGCAGAAGTAACTGACGCAGAAGTAACTGACGCAGAAGTAAATGAAGCGGAAACGAAGAAGCCCGCGAAGAAAGCCGCTAAGAAGGCCACTAAGAAGCCCGCTAAGAAAGCCGCCAAGAAAGCTGTTAAAAAAGAAACACCGGCTAAAGAAGAGACGGACGCATAGTCCCTTTCAAAATTACATTCTTTCAAAAAACCGTCCGACTGGACGGTTTTTTTTGGTTACAGGCGAAGTGGTTTGGAGCACGGTTGATCGCTCTTCTATCTCATTGCAGTGGTAATGGTGCGTGTCCTTATACGCCGGTTGTGGCCAAGGCTACGCGTGTCGCGTGCGGTTTACTTGCCGAATAAGCCTTTGATGCTGTCGGTTGCTTTTTCGAGTGCATCATCGCCTTGTTCGAGTACACCTTTGCCGCCTTTACCGATAAAGTCACCTGCACCTGCAATGGCGGGGCCGATTGATTTGAGCACTTCGGTAAGGATGAGGTCGATAACTTCTGCCATGCTCTTCTTGTTGCCGTCTTCGCCGATGTTGGTCATCTCGATACGTGGGAGTGGCACCGTTGTGCCGGCACCCATCAGGCCTACGAAGATGGTGCCGTCTTCGATGACGAGTTGCTTGATGACTACTTGCGTGGAGGAACTGTCTTCTGCTGGCGCCGCTTCTGTAGCCTTGGGTGCGTTCTCATCTGTACTGCCAGAGAAGGCGTCAATATTTGCCATCAGCGCTTTAATGTTGGAGCTCATCAGCGTCTTTTCATAGCTAATTTCAGGCTTCTGGATGATGATCTTGTTAATGATGATCTTATCGCTAAAGACGGAACTAGTATCGATATCGACCTCGATCTGGCCGAGGGCGAAGATATTTTCACTCTTATATCCATCTGGATTTCCGACGTATAGGCCAGAGAGAGAGCCCTTGCCGGAGAGGATCGAGAGGTTGACCGCGTCGAGCGTGACCGAGGTTTGGGTGACTTCCGGACCAAATGTTTCGACGCCTGCCTTAATGCTTTTATTTAATACGCTTGAGCCGAAGAAATAAATCCCAGCCACAGCAGCGACTGCCAAGATTACGAGAAATAGAAATATTTTTTTTATCATATGTGTGATAGCTTTATTGGTTGATTGCGTGTTGGAGACTAGAGCATAATGCCAATATGGCGAGCTTGAAAGCGATAGAAGCTAAGTGGATGCCGTCTGATCTAGTTGATTTCGAGTTGGATGAGGGGCTCGTTGCGGTGGCTGTGTTTGATGATTATATCAAAGCGGGTGAGGCGGGGCTAGCCATTTTGGCGATGGGGGAGGCGTATTGGATGATTCTACATGCCGGGCTCTATGTGATTTGTGTAATAGAAAATCGACACATAGCAGTCAGTGCAGAGCTGAATGCCTTGGCTGCTTTGGAGTCGAAGCGTAGCCGTGGCGCTCGGGTTGAGTATCAGGAATTTGATTTCGGCGGGCTGTCGTTCGTGTTGTATGCTGCGGTTCTGACCGCCTGCTTTATGTGGCAAGGGCGCGCGGATGTCGTCTCAGTGGGACAGACGGATGCTGTGGCCATGGTACAAGGATCGCAGTGGTGGCGAGCGGTCACTGCGCTGACCCTGCACGCGGATGTGGTGCACTTGGTCTCTAATTTGATCTCGGGGATGGGCTTTGCCTTTTTTGTCTGCCGCTTTTTTGGTGCAGGGGCTGGTTGGCTGCTAGTGTTGCTCAGTGGTATCGGGGGAAATGTGCTCAATGCGGTAGTTCATTATCCCGAGTCGCATTACTCGATTGGGGCTTCGACTGCAGTATTTGGGGGATTGGGCTTGTTGACCGGAGTGGGTATTTGGGCTGCGGTTTCGGATCCTGAACATCGCCTGTCGCTCCCGCGTTGGTTGATTCCAGTCTTCGGTGGGTTGACGTTGTTAGGCTTGTTTGGCGTGGGGGATGGCAATGTGGACGTCGCAGCGCATATCAGTGGGTTTACCTGTGGTACGGCCTTCGGTGCGCTGGGCGCCTGTGTGCAGCGCTGGTTTGTGGTGTTGCAGCGCTGGTCCATTGCCTTGGGCGGACTATCTATAGCCTTGCTGGCCTTAGCATGGTACGCGGCTGTTGGGGTATGACTCTCAACAGAGGGGTGGAGTGTAGAAGTTGTAGGTCAAATGTGAAAAGCTCTAGATCATGAATCGCCGCACGTGCGCTAATTTAGAGCAAGGGTGATGACGCCACTGATTAATAAAGGATAGCTAACTAGCTTGACTGGCATGATAGGTCTTCGTCCTCGCGGTTATCTCGCAAGATGTGCTTGGCAATGTGCTTTACCTTCTGTGGAGAACTGGTTAGCTCTGGAATATGAGTAATTTAGGTCTCAGTCGACTCGAGGTAGGGCGTCAATCAATGCAGGCGGAGGCTGCCGCAATTCAAATTGCGGCAGATCGTTTGGATGGTGCCTTTGAGCGCGCATTGGATTTGATCTTAGAGTCCAGCAGTAAGTTGGTGATTTGTGGCATCGGTAAGTCTGGCCACATCGGCACGAAACTGGCGGCGACATTGTCGAGTTGCGGCATCCCTTCAGTTTTCTTGCATGCTGCTGAAGCGATTCATGGTGATCTGGGTGTGTATCAGCCTGGGGATCCGACGATCGTCCTGTCGAAGAGCGGCAGCACGGCGGAGGTACTGCGCTTGATGCCTATGTTCAAACAACTTAAGTCTCCAGTGATTGCCATTGTCGGCAATATGGATTCTCCGATCGCTACGGCGGCTGATGTGGTATTGGATAGCAGTGTCGAGCGTGAGGCTGATCCACTGAATTTGATGCCGACGTCTAGCTCGACGGTGAGCTTGGCGATTGGTGATGCCCTAGCCGCGGCGTTGGTTAAAGCGCGTGACTTTACTAAGGAGGAATTTGCAAGCTACCATCCCGGTGGACAGCTTGGACGAAATTTGCTGATGACAGTTGGTGATGTGATGCAGGTCGCCGATCAAATCGCTTGCGCGCGCGCTGAAGAAACGCTGCGCGAAGTGGTGATTCGGATGACCAAGTTTCCATACGGCGCGGCTTGTATCGTGGATGGAGCGAATGGCTTGGCTGGAATTATTACGGATGGCGACATTCGCCGCATTCTTTCGCAGGATGGCGACATTCTGAATTTCAAGGTGGGGGATTGCATGACAAAATCGCCGATTTCGACTCATCCGAACGTGCCTCTGGGTGATGCGGTACGCACGATGGAAGACCGCAGTTCGCAAATTTCGGTGCTACCCGTCGTGGCTGAGAGCGGCGAGCTGTTGGGTTTGCTGCGGCTGCACGATGCGTATCAACCCAGCTTTTCATAAGGCACTGCTATGGGATCTCCATCTGTTGCGCCTCGTGAGTGGGCAGTTGTTGTAGTCGGCGGCTTGACCTTGGCCTTTACTGCTTGGGGGCTTGGGGGCATGCGGCTCTGGTCGCTACATATTTTGTTAGCGGGCGGCTTGTTGACCTGGCTGCTCTCCATCGTGCCGATGTCGCAGCGCTGGAACGGGACGGATGGCGAGCATGGTAATGCGCAAAATCTGCTGCGCCTACTAAAGTTTCCAGTCTTTTGGCTGAGCGTGGCCTTTCTGGTCTATATTACGATTCAGGGGATGAACCCTGCGTGGGAGCAACTACGGGATGAAAGGGGCTGGTGGGTCGAAGAAGTGGAGCCTGTGAGTTGGCTACCTTCTGGAGTCGATACCAGCTATGTGCCGATGAATGCGTTTCGCGTGCTGTCAAGTTTTGCGGCGGCGTTTACGTTGATTTGGGGGCTGTGGGTCGGGGTGCGGCGCCGTAGCAGTGCGGTGCTCTTACTGTGGTCATTGGTGATCAGTGGGGTGGGAATGGCGATTGTGGCGATGTTGCAAAAGTCCTCTGGTGCAGATGCGGTGCTGTGGGCTGTGAAATCACCGAACCCTCATTTCTGGGGCACGTTCTTCTATCGAAATATGGGAGTGGCCTATCTGAACTTGATCATCTGCGCCTGTGGGATGCTGTATTTTTACCATTTCAATCAAGCAGAGCGTCGTGAGCAGAGTGGCGGGCCGCACTTATTGCTCTTTGTGTTTGTGGCGGTGCTGTATACCTCGATTGGTTTGGCGCTTTCGCGGGGCGGAATTCTGTTTGGCGGCGTGATGGTCGCTGGTTTTTTTATCGTGGCCGCTGCGCGCGGGTTGTTTGCGAGCTCGCTGCGCAATTCGATTTTGCTGAGCTTGCTGATTGGATCGTTAGTCGGCGGTGGCGGCTATATGATCTTTCAATTCGTTGATATCCAAAAAATCGAACAGCGCTTTGGTGACATTGAAGAGACGATTCAGACCGCGGATCAAAGTGACCGAGCGATCACGACCAAATTGACGTGGCAGATGGCGCAAGAGAAATTGTGGCTCGGTTGGGGTGCGGGGTCATGGCGCTACATTTTCCCGATGTATCAAAAGAGCCATCCAGAAATCTTCTATCAAGGCTATCGTGCCCGCGGGGGGTGGTGGGGCCGGAAGATTTATCACTACGCGCACAATGATATTGTGCAGTTTCTCTGTGAGTATGGAATTGTGGGCTGTGGAATATTACTGATGATCTTTGGTTATTGGGTCTGGAACTTACTATTTCGAGCAGCAGGCAATACTTTAAGCGCTCTGATGTTGCTGGTCGGTTTGGGCGCCGCATTTGGGCATGCCTTTGTGGACTTCATCTTCCAAAGTCCAGCCTATTGGCTCGCGCTCAATGGGTTGCTCTGTGTCAGCGTGAAATTGCTCTCACTGCATCGTGAGCGCGTCTATCGCTGAGGCAGTCGTTAGGATAAGAACCGCGTCGTTAGTTGCTCGATAATAGTGTCACGTGCCTCTTCAACAGTATCGACCACTTTAAATAAATCGAGGTCTTCGGGTGAGATCGTACCCCATTCGATCAGTGACTCGAAGTTGACCACGCTGTTCCAAAACTCACTGCCAAACAGTATGATTGGTGGCGCTGTCGGGTCTTTACCAGTCTGCACTAGTGTGAGTGTTTCGAACAGTTCGTCCAGGGTGCCAAATCCACCAGGGAAGGCGACCAGCGCCTTGGCCAGTAATACAAACCAGTATTTACGCACGAAGAAATAGTGGAACTCAAATTGTAGCTCATTGGGGATGTATTCGTTTACGCCTTGCTCAAAGGGCAGGCTAATGCCAAGGCCGATCGATTTGCCCCCGACATTGTGCGCACCGCGATTGGCGGCTTCCATAATGCCGGGGCCGCCACCAGAGCAGATGATGAAACGGCGTTGATCTTTCTCCGGAAGACTCATCGACCATTGAGTGAGTTCTTCGGCGAGTTCGACTGCCATCTGGTAGTAAGGCGCTGCCTTTACTGCACTTTGCGCGAGGTGCAGCGCGCGCTTCTCGGCGTCGTTGAGATGATCGGGGTCAACTATGGCGGCCTGCGCCTCCTCTAGTTTAGCTTGCGCGACGTCGACAGGCATGATCCGAGCAGAGCCAAATAGCACGATGGTGTCTTTGATTTTTTCCTCTGCGAAGCGTAGCCCTGGTTCAGTCATTTCGCAGAGCACCCGAATGTTTCGGGCGGCATCACTATTTAAGAAATTGAGGTCTTTATAGGCTTTGATTGGCCATTCTTCACGGGAGCATTGGGTAGATTCGGGCATAAGAGGTGGGATAAGTGAATATTGGAGTGAACATGGGCAGATCCTAGTCCGCTAGCAACTCTTTCTCTGTTATCTTTTAGGGTTGCGAGCGCCGCTCTGGGCTATTCTTCTAGCACTTTTCTACCCACCCTCAGCTGTCCATATTTAGTATTTATGTATCTCAAAGAGATCGTCATTAGTGGCTTTAAGAGTTTTGCTGATCGCACTCGCCTCGACCTGCGCCGTGGGGTAACTGCTGTCGTTGGTCCGAATGGTTGCGGCAAGAGTAACATTGTTGATGCGATTCGCTGGGTACTGGGCGAGCAGAGTGCTAAAGCGCTGCGCGGTGCGTCCATGCAAGACGTCATTTTTGAGGGAACCGATAAGCGCAAAGGACTGCCAACCTGCGAAGTCTCGTTGACGTTTACCGATTGCGAAGCCGAACTTGGCACTGCCTTTAATGAGGTCGAGATCGCTCGCCGTGTCACGCGCGACGGCGGCAGTGATTATTATATCAATGGTAAGGTTTCGCGCCTAAAGGACATCCAACGCTTGTTCGCTAATACTGGGATAGGCCGCGTGTCTTACTCCTTTATGCTGCAGGGGCAGATTGATCAGATTTTATCGACGAATCCCGGCGAGCGCCGCACCATTTTTGAAGAGGCTGCGGGTATTACACTCTACAAAGCGCAACGTAAAGAGGCGCTTAACAAGCTCTCGCTCGTCGATGCAAATCTTGCCCGTGTCACCGATGTGATCGAGGAAGTCAGCCGTCAAATCGGCTCGTTAAAGCGTCAAGCTAGTAAAGCGTTGCGCTATCAGCGCATTAAGCACCGTTTAACACACTTGGATTTGGCATTTAGTTCGTATCGCTTCACCGCTTTAAAAGGCTCGATTGATACGGTCGCAGGGCGCGCGAATGAGCTACGTAAAAAACTGGAGTCGCACACCGAATCGATGGCTGCCGATGAGGAAGCACTGGCGTCACAAAAAACCGCGCGTGCCGAGTTGTATGACAATATGCAGGAGCTGCAGCAGCGCGTGTTTAATTTGCGCTCCGAGAAGGAAAATTCCGAGAACCAGGCGGAGTTCTCCGCCATTCGTATTAAGGACTTGGAAGCGCGTATTGCGGAATATCAAAAAGAGATCCAAGGCCTCGAAGTACAGCAAGACGAACTTGCCGCGCGTGCACGAAGTGAATCCGAGAATAAACAGCTACAGAGTGATGTCGTGGATGACTCCGATCGCATCTTCCGAGATCGCAATTCAGAGTTGGTCAATTCCCAAGAGCAACTCGGCGAGATGGAGGCGCAACTGCAACAGCGCAGACAGGCTGTGCTGCAGGCGGAGAATCGGATTAATCGGGCACGCTCGCGGTGCACCACGCTCGAAGTCGAGTTAAAGACATATCAGGTCAAACACGCCGCGTTGACCGAGGCACTTTTGACGTTGAAGCAAGAAGTCGTAGTTTTGGAAAAGGGCCATGCTGACATTCAACGGATGTTGGCAAAGCGTCGCGAGGAGCAACAGCTTAGTGAGGTTGCATTAGAGAAAGCTCGCACCGAATCAAAGGCAATTTTCCAGCAGTTCCGCACGATGCAGGAACAGATTCAGGAGCAGGACCGAGGCATCGCACGTAAGACAGCACAGCTCAATGTACTTGAGGACTTGCAGGCCAAATTTGAGGGATTTGGCGAAGGTGCGAAGGCTATCCTCGGCGATAAACTCGGCGACCTCGTGGCAAAAGACAGCGTTTCGATTATTTCCAAAGAGTTGAAGGTGCAGTCTGCCTTCACCAGTGCCCTGCAGACCCTACTCGGTCAAGCTGCAGAAGCCCTGTTTATTGGTGATCCGAAACAAGCGCTAACAGTGATCGATAAGCTCGATGCTGATCAACTCGGGCGTGCCTGCCTACAGGTCAACCTTGAGGCGGGCCATAGTAAGCTGCCTGGAGTGAAGCTGCCAGACGGGATCGTGCCAGCCGCCTCAGTTGTGCTTGCGCGCGATTCCAATCTCAGCGAGGCAGTCACACGTTTGCTGACCAATTGCTATTTTGCGGAAAGCCTTGAGGGATTTGTTCAATTTTGGAAGGCACATCCGGATTTTAACTTCCTGTTAGTTGCAACTCAAAATGGTGAAATTATTGATTGCCGTGGTCTAATTCATGGCGGACGAGCCTCTGGCAAGAAGTCCTCCAGTGTAATTGAGCGCGAATCTGAGACTCGTAAGCTTCGCGGCGAAATCGACACCGAGCGTAAGGCGCTCAACACGTTGCGCCAGCAATCCACGACTCTCGAAGATCAGCGCCATGACGCTGAAGCTTCGGTTGAGGAGCAGCGGCAACGCCTCAGCGAACTTGCCAGTGAAGTGTCTGGGCTTGTCGCGGAAGAGCGTAACCAAGGGCAGAAAGTTGAGCAAAATGCTCGCTCGCATCATCAGAGTGAGGAAGAGCTTGAGCGACTCGATGCGCATCACAGTGATTCTGTGCAAGATCTCGAAGACTCGAAGCAGGAGCTGGTCGCAGCCGAGCAAGGCTTGCTTGAGGAGCGGCAGAACGGCACTGATTTGGAAGATGCGATTGCTCATTCCCGTGAGTCTCGCGACCAAAAGCGCGAAGCTTTGGCTGACGTTCGTCTTGAATTAGCAGAAAAGAAGCAACGTCTCGAATCTGTTGATCGCGTGCTCGGAGAAGTGCAACGCGAGACCGCGAGTTTGCAGAATCGTATCATCCGCCGTAATCAGGAAATTGATACAATCAATGAACAGATCAGCCAACTTAAGGGTAGCGGTGTTGAGGAATCTGAAAAAAGTCTCGAACTTGAAAAGACCTTACAGGTGGCCGCCGGACAGTTATCTGAGGACCGCGCGGCGATTAAAGAAATGGATGCGAAGATTGCTGGAGTTGATGGCGGTCTTTCCGGGCGTCGCAATGAAGGTCGATCTTTTGATCAAGAGATGACTCGTCTTGAAGTCCGTCTAGCAGAAGAGCGCTCGCAGATTGGTTTTATCGAAAGCACAGCCCAAGATGAGTATCAGATCGAACTGGAAAACGTTAACTGGAAGACCGAACTATGGGAAGGCAATGTCGAGTTTGATAAACGCGTAAATTTAGACGACATCGATGACCCCGACAAGCTCGCCGCACAACCAAAGCATGAGCGACGTGATCCGACCGAAGAAGAACTCACGGAGATGGACGGCACAAATTGGAGCGTGATCGAAGAGGAAGTGTCCGAGTTGAAGAGCCGTATTTCGAATATGGGGCCAGTCAATCTCGATGCGATTAGTGAATATACGGATTTGAAGGAACGGCATGATTTCCTGAAAAACCAGAGTGAAGATCTTTGGAATGCGAAAAATGCACTGGTAAAGAGTATCGATGAAATCAATGAGACGTCGCAGAAGTTATTCCGCGAAACCTTCGATCAAGTGCGTAAGAATTTTGCCTTCACGTATGAGAAGATTTCTGGTGGTGGTGAGTCTGATCTTATTTTAGTTGATTCTGATGATCCACTGGAATCGGGGATTGATATCATTGCGCGGCCTCTTGGAACTCGTTTAAAAAGCGTGACACTACTGTCAGGCGGCCAGCGTACCATGGCTGCGGTAGCATTACTGTTCGCGATCTACATGGTCAAGCCCAGCCCGTTTTGTGTGTTGGATGAGATCGATGCCGCGCTCGACGATGCCAATATCGGACGCTTCTGTGAGACGCTGCATGGCTTTACTGATAAGTCTCA
>Ga0115568_10002977_pt1 | contig 11658 bp, 9 predicted proteins | sample COGITO_mtgs_1204_FD_87296 | JGI IMG/M metagenome (GOLD analysis project Ga0115568, IMG submission 87296) | Pelagic marine microbial communities from North Sea - COGITO_mtgs_120426 | ecosystem: Environmental > Aquatic > Marine > Epipelagic | place: Germany:Helgoland, sampling site Kabeltonne...
GCACTACAATGGTACTTGACTTTTTATTATCTTTAGAAAACCCTCCGGCAAAATTATTTACATAATAATTAGCTCTTCTGCTAAAAAAGGGTGCGGAAATTGAATTTCCATTAAGATTATTTAAATCCCCAGTTATATGAACTAAATCAAGATGCTTGGGTATAATAATACTATCACCTTCTAATAAAACCAAATTATGTTTTGATTTGTTTGACATTGCTTCTTTCATATTAAAATAAACAACATCATAAACTAAGCTATCAATGCTAATGCTTTTAGATTTTAAAATTTCACGATTTAACAATTCCTTGTTATAAATATTGGAAAGTTCAACATCAGTTAAGATGGAATCTAAAATAGCATCTGGGATATTTAGCTCAACTTCATCAGTTATCTGATTCGCAAACCTTCTATACATCTTTACTCCATCCAAATAAGCGTAATTTGTTAATCCTCCAGCTCTTTTAATTACTGATGAAATCTTTTCATCTTTTGAAAGCAAAGTATAAGTCCCAGGATATTTTACTTCTCCAGTTAAAACAACATTTTTCGCATCTTCAAAATCAGGATTTTCTCTAACAAAAATTTGATCAAATGGTTGTAATTCAAAATCCATAGCTTCATTACTTAACACTAAATCCTCACCAATAGAAATTGTTTTTACAACTGCTCTTCTTGGTTTTAATTTATTAGATGAAATATCATAATCCATGATTCTACTTACTTCTACTCTACTTCCTTCTGCTTGCTGAGTTAATCCTCCTGATTGTAACAAAACATCTTGCAAAGTCATTCCAACTCCAAAATCAAATTCTCCACCACTTCTAACTGCTCCTAAAACTGATACAGAAAACTCATCATAAAAATCATCAATAGAAAGCACTCTTACTATATCGTATTCTTTTAGATAAATATTATCCTTATGATTTACATCTTTTAAAACTGATTCTAAATTTACTGAAATATGTGTTTTTGTTCTATCCTCATTTAATCTAATGATATATACTTTATCCAAGAAAGTTTTATCTGCAATACACTTAGATCTATTTAATAAATCTAATAATTTCTCACCCCTAATAAATTCATAATCACCTGCCACACCTATACTTCCTTTTACAGTAACAACATTCGATATTTTATTAGAAATAGTATTTACAATAATCTCATCTCCATTCTTAACAGTAGTAGATTTAGCGTGATCATTATGAACATCATTTACTTTTATTGAATTATATTCAATACTCTTTAAAGTAACAACATCAGAAAAAGCATTAGTAGTATATCCACCAGCATACTTAATTAAGCTTGCAACAGACTCACCTGTTTTTGCCTCATAAGTATAAGGACGATTTACAGCACCACTAACCTCAACAATATGCTTTGCAGGAGGTACAAAAAGATAATCTCCATCTTGCATATAAATATCTTGTGATCGAATTGGGTTAAACAAGAACTGATACACATCTAAAGAATCAACAGTTTTACCATCTCTTTTAATATAAATATTACGGACTGTCCCTAACTGATTAGGCCCGTTTGCCGCAATCAATGCATTAAATGCAGTATTGATTGCAGGAATACTATATGATCCAGGATTGTAAACTTCTCCAACAATATTTACTATAATCACTCTAGAATATGAAAGTGTAACATCAATCTCAGAGTTTTTCATATCCAAGAAAGATCCAAACTTACTTTTTAACAGAGAACGCATTCTCTTAAAAGTAAGTCCTTTTACATAAATTCTACCATAAGAACTAGGCGTAATATACCCTCTTTCATCAACTATTAAATTTTCTGAAAACTCAGAATAACCCCAAACTGAAATAGATATTTCATCACCACTTCCAACTTTATAATTCTCAGGAGCTTTTGCATCCAATGCTTTTTGATAAAATGACAACTCATTATTTCTAAAAACATCTTGACCATAAATTCTAGCTTTTGGATAAGTAGTAGTATCAGCGACTAAAGTATCTCCAAAAGTTTCGTAGAACTTAGACAAATTATCATTTACTTCAACTGCTTCATTTCCATTTTTCGCATACTTACCAGTACTATTCTTAAAAGCCATTGCTTCTGCAATTTCTTCATCAGAAAGTCCCATTTGTTTAAGGACTTGCTCTGATGGAATATCAGATGGGCGCAAATCTTCAGGATTAGCATTTGAAGGTAGAAACTTCAAATAAGCTGGATTAATTTTTGATTTATCAATATCAATCTGGGCATTTATTCCAAGAGCAAACAAAATTGAAAATGATAATAAGATTAGTTTTTTCATAATTTTTATTTTAAAATAGCACGAGAGATTACAATTCTCTGAATCTCAGAAGTTCCTTCATAAATTTGAGTAATTTTTGCATCACGCATTAATCGTTCTACATGATATTCTTTTACAAAGCCATAACCACCATGTACCTGTACTGCCTCAACAGTAGTTTTCATAGCTGTTTCTGAAGCAAATACTTTTGCCATTGCTCCAATTTTATCATAATTCTTTCCGTTATCTTTTAACCAAGCTGACTTTAAGCACAACAATCTTGCAGCTTCAATTTCAGTAGCCATATCTGCTAATTTAAATGCAATTGCTTGGTGTTTAGAAATCTCTTTCCCAAATGCTTTTCTTTCTTTAGAATATTGTAAAGCTAATTCATATGCTCCTGATGCTATACCTAATGCTTGTGCAGCAATTCCAATTCTTCCTCCTGATAAAGTCTTCATTGCGAAAGTAAATCCAAATCCGTCTTCCCCAATTCTATTTTCTTTTGGAACTTTTACATCCGTAAACATTAATGAATGTGTATCAGAACCTCTAATTCCAAGTTTATTTTCTTTTTGTCCTACAACAAAACCATCCATTCCTTTCTCAACAATAAAAGCATTGATTCCCCTGTGTCCTTTTTCTACATCAGTTTGAGCAATTACTAAATAAACAGAAGCTGAATTTCCATTTGTAATCCAGTTTTTTGTTCCGTTTAATAAATAATGATCTCCTTTATCAATCGCTGTTGTTTGTTGTGATGTAGCATCCGAACCGGCTTCTGGCTCAGAAAGGCAAAATGCACCAATAATTTCACCAGTTGCTAAAGGTTTTAAATATTTTTCTTTTTGCTCTTCAGTACCAAAAGTTTCAAGTCCCCAACAAACTAATGAATTATTAACTGACATTACAACTGAACATGAGGCATCTACTTTTGAAATTTCTTCCATTGCCAAAACATAAGAAACTGCATCCATTCCTGAGCCACCATATTTTGGGTCAACCATCATTCCTAAGAAACCCAATTCTCCAAGCTCCTTGATTTGTTCTGCTGGAAAAGTTTGATTTTCATCTCTTTCAATGACTCCAGGTAATAACTTTGTTTGAGCAAATTCTCTTGCCGCATCTCTCACTGCAATTTGCTCTTCAGTCAATTCAAAATTCATTCTTTGTGCTTTTTTAAAAATTCATGCAAAAATACATTTTTTAAACTACTTTTGAGAATTGATGATTGAGAATGTGCAATACAGAGTTTTAGGAGTGATGTCAGGGACATCATTAGATGGAGTGGATTTAGCAATTTGCACTTTTACTAAAGCAAATAAATGGGCATTTGAAATAATTAAATCTGAAACAATAAAATACTCTAATTTATGGAAAAAAACTTTAGCTGAATTACATCTTGAAAATGAAGAAGAAATCACAAAAATTAATAAAGATTACGGAAGATTTTTAGGAGAAATAATCAGCTCATTTTTGCTAAGAGAAAAAGTAGATTTTATTGCGAGTCATGGTCATACAATTTTTCATGAACCTGAAAATAAATATACTCTGCAGATTGGTTGTGGGAAAACTATTTCTAAAAAAACTAAAACTACAACAATCAATGATTTTAGAAGTTTAGATATCTCCCTAAGTGGACAAGGTGCTCCTTTAGTTCCTATTGGAGATTTACACCTTTTTTCTGATTTTAAATACTGTATCAATCTTGGAGGGTTTGCTAATATTTCAATTAAAGAAGGAAACAATAGCATTAAGGCATTTGATATTTGTCCTGTAAATATTGTGATGAATAAAATAAGTCAAAAATTAGGTATTGAATTTGATGAAAAAGGGGAAATTGCAGAAAGAGGAAAACTAATACCTGGGCTATTAATAAAATTCAATAATTTAGACTTTTATAAAAAGGATGCTCCTAAATCCTTAGGAAGAGAATGGGTAGAAAAATTTATCAATCCTTTACTTATAGAAGAATATAAATCAGAAGATATTCTACATACTTTTTGCGAACATATTGCAATGCAAATTGGTGTGTTTTTGAAAGATAAATCAGCATTATTTACAGGAGGCGGGGTTTTTAACACTTATTTAATGAGCCGAATTCAACACTATTCAACATCAGAAATTATTATTCCAAGTAAAGATACAATCAATTTTAAGGAAGCTTTAATCTTTGCTTTTTTAGGAGTTTTAAGGTTAAGAAATGAAGTAAATTGCCTAAAATCAGTCACTGGAGCAAAACATGATAATTGCGGAGGAATCATTTACAAATATTATCATTAAAAATCTAACATATCTTATCAATTATCTGTTGTCTTATTGATACATTTGCAAAAAATTTAATCGCTATATAATGGAAGAGTTACTAAAGAAGTTTGAAGATAAAAAACCAGAAGTAGTATTTGAATGGCAAGATGCTGAAACTGATGCTGAAGGATGGATAGTGATCAACTCATTGAGAGGTGGTGCTGCTGCTGGAGGGACAAGAATGAGAGTAGGTGTAACAAAAGATGAAGTTTTGGCACTTGCAAAAACTATGGAAGTAAAATTTACAGTTGCCGGACCTCCAATTGGTGGTGGTAAATCAGGAATTAATTTTGACCCTAGAGATCCAAGAAAAAAAGAAGTTTTACAAAGATGGTATGCTGCAGCTAAACCATTACTAAAAACATATTATGGGACGGGTGGAGATATGAATGTTGATGAAGTTCATGAAGTAATGCCAATGTGTAAAAATGAAGGAATTTTATTTCCTCTTGAAGGAATTGTAAGAGGACACCACAAAAAAGATGAGGAAGGTACAATGAAAATCATCAATCAATTATCAGAAGGAGTTCCATTAATTGTAAGAGATGAAAAACTTACTCCTAACCCAAATAAAGATTACTCAGTTGGAGATTTAATCACTGGATATGGAGTTTCAGAAGCAATTCTGCACTACTACAATATTTATGGAGGAGAAGTTAAAGGAAAAAGAGTAATCGTACAAGGATGGGGAAATGTGGCTGGTGCTGCTGCTTATTATTTAGCACAAGAAGGAGGAATTATTGTTGGAATTATTGATAAAGTAGGAGGAGTAATTAATACTGAAGGATATACTTTTGATGAAATTAAATCAATCTTAGAGGATAGAAGCTCAAACTTTTTAGAAGCTAACAACATGATGTCATTTGAAGAAGCAAATGAAAAGATATGGAGTATTGGAGCTGAAATTTTTGTACCAGCTGCAGCATCAAGGTTATTATCTCAAAGCCAATTAGACCAAATGGTTAAAAATGGTTTGGAAGTAATTTCAGCAGGAGCAAATGTGCCTTTTGCTGATAAAGAAATTTTCTTTGGCCCTATTTCAAAAAGTGCTGACGCAAGAGTAAGTGTATTACCTGACTTTATTGCAAATTGTGGAATGGCTAGGGTTTTTGCTTACTTAATGGAAGATGAAATTGAAATGAGTGATAAATCAATTTTTGCTGACACTTCAGATTGCATTAAAAACGCATTAATAAAATCACACGCAATTAATAATAGTAAAACGCACATTTCAAAAACAGCTTTTGAAATTGCACTAAAAGAACTAGTCTAACTAAAATTAAATTATGGAAACAGAATTTTTGCAAATAGAATTTTTAAGCAATACTTTGCTTGATTATTCTTGGTTTATTGGAGCTGTACTTGTAGGTTTACTTTTCAAAAAGCTAATCTCAAAATATTTAAGTCATTTACTTTTTAAAATTGTAGGCAAAAAAGGAGCGGAAGTAGGAGTAGATAAATTTGATACTTTACTCACCAAACCAATTGGATTATTCATAATGCTTTCTATTATTTACTTAGGAAGTTCACATATCAACTACCCTGAAGTTTGGAATTTAGCTCCAGAAAATGAACTAGGATTAAAAATGCTAATCAACAAAGGGTTTTCTCTTATATATGTGTATTCTATTTTTTGGATATTCTTAAAAGTAATAGATTTTATAGGTTTAATTCTGAATAAAAGAGCAGAAGCCACCGAAAACAAAATGGATGATCAACTAATTCCTTTTATTGTTGAGATTGCAAAAATTATCACTTATATATTTGCATTAGTAATTGTAATGGGAAATGTTTTTGAAGTAGATATTACAGCCTTAGCTGCAGGTTTAGGGATTGGAGGTATTGCTTTAGCTATGGCATCCAAAGAAAGTTTAGAAAATTTACTAGGCTCTTTCACTATATTTTTTGATCAACCTTTTACTGTGGGCGACACTGTTACGGTTGGAACGGTTACAGGTACTGTGGAAAAAGTAGGATTTAGAAGTACAAGAATCAGAACTTTTGACAAAAGCTTAGTGACTGTACCTAACAAAAAAATGATTGATGCAGAGCTGGATAATTTAGGAATGCGACCTGTAAGAAGAGTTAAGTTCAATATTGGTTTGACTTACGAAACTGCTCCTGAACAAATAAAAGCAATTGTAACTGACATTCAAGCAATGATTAATCAACATCCAAAAACAAATCAAGAAGGAAAGGTACGCTTCCAAGAATTTGGATCAAGCTCTTTAGATATCTTGGTTATGTACTTTGTTGACAGCCCAAAATGGAATGATTTAATTGATGTGAAGGAAGATGTCAATTATAAAATAATGGAAATTGTAAAGAAACACAATAGTGATTTTGCTTTCCCAAGTACAACAGTATATTTACAAAAATAACTTTAAAATAAACAACTAACAAAAATTTATGATTATTACACTTATGATTATTGTATTCGTTTTAGGATACATGGCAATTGCTTTAGAGCACTCAATTAAAGTTGACAAAGCAGCTTCAGCACTTATTATTGGAGGATTAGGATGGGCACTTTATGCATTCTCTGGAGTTGATGCACATCATATAAACGAACATTTATCACACCATTTGGTGGATATTGCTGAAATTTTATTCTTCCTTTTGGGGGCCATGACTATTGTAGAATTAATTGATGCACATGAAGGATTTTCAATTATTACTGATAAAATTACAACTAACAAAAGGGTTGCTTTATTGTGGATTTTAAGTATTATAACTTTCTTCTTTTCTGCTGCTTTAGATAATTTAACAACAGCAATTGTTATGGCTGCTTTACTTACCAAACTGATTAAAGATAAAGAAGATTTGTGGATGTTTGCTGGAATGGTAATCCTATCAGCTAATGCAGGTGGAGCCTGGTCGCCAATAGGTGATATAACTACTATTATGCTTTGGATTGGCGGGCAAGTAACAGCTGCTAATATCATTACATCAGTATTTTTACCTTCAGTAGTTTGTGCAATAGTACCTTTAATTTATTTAACTTTCAGACTAAAAGGAGATATTAGTCGTCCTGTTAATGTCGAAAGCAAAGAACATTATACTGACCCAACCACTCCATTCGAAAGAAACTTAATCTTTTACATGGGAGTAGCAGGACTACTATTTGTTCCGGTTTTTAAAACTGTTACTCACTTACCTCCTTATGTTGGGATGTTATTATCATTAGGAGTGCTTTGGTTAGTTACTGAAATATTACATAGAAGTAAGAATCATGAACAAAAATCAGCATTATCTGTCATTGGAGTACTTAAAAAAATAGATGTCCCTACTATATTTTTCTTTTTAGGAATTCTATTAGCGGTAGCAAGTTTACAATCAGCAGGACAATTGGATATTGTAGCTACTTTCCTAGATAAAACTTTTAATGGTGATATTTATATCATCAATATAATAATTGGTTTATTATCTTCAATAGTTGACAATGTACCTCTAGTAGCAGGAGCAATGGGAATGTATGAAATTACACCAATGGGTGACTTTGCTGTTGATGGAAAATTCTGGGAGTTTTTAGCTTACTGTGCAGGAACCGGAGGTTCAGTTTTAATTATTGGATCAGCTGCAGGTGTTGCTGTTATGGGAATCCTGAAGATTGATTTTATTTGGTACATGAAAAACATTTCTTTGCTTGCACTAATGGGCTATTTAGCGGGTGCAGCTACTTATATCTTTATGCAATAAAAAATAAATTTATCGTTTAATATAAAACACTTTACATGAGTCTCTTATTACAAATACAAACCGTTCCTGATAGCTTAACAAATCCTGAGATTACAGAAAAAACACTTTCAGTGGTTGATTTAATTACTTCAGGAGGAATTGGAGGAAATCTAGTAATGGGAGCATTAGGAATCCTATCTATTTTTGCAATTTATATTTTGATTGAACGCTTTTCTGCCATTAAAAAAGCAAGTAAGGAAGATCAAACTTTCTTAAAAAGCATTCAAAATTTTGTTGAAGCAAAGGATATTGAAGCAGCAAAAACACTATGCAGAAATACCGACAGTCCTATCTCAAGAATGATTGAAAAAGGAGTGAATCGTATCAACAAACCTATGACGGATATTTCGGCTGCTATTGAAAACCAAGGCAAGTTAGAGGTTTTTAAAATGGAAAATAACTTAGCCAACTTAGCGACTATTTCAGGAGCTGCACCTATGATAGGGTTCTTAGGAACTGTAATTGGTATGATTGTTGCTTTTCATGAAATGGCAAGTGCAGGAGGAAATATTGATGTTGAAATGCTATCAAAGGGAATATACACTGCCATGACAACCACAGTAGCTGGTTTAATTGTGGGGATTATCGCCTTTATTGCATACAACTATTTAGTATCCAAAGTGGACAAAGTAGTATTTATGTTAGAAGCAAAAACAACTGAGTTTTTAGATCTTTTACACCATAATGAATAATGGCATTAAGAAGCAGAAATAAAGTAACGCCAAATTTTAACATGTCCTCAATGACGGATATTGTTTTCTTATTGTTGATATTTTTTATGCTAACCTCTACCCTAGTCAGCCCTAATGCCTTAAAGCTTTTATTACCAAGCAGTAAAGCCAAAACTCTTGAAAAACAAACAATATCAATTTCAATAACAAAAGATATTCAATTTTATATTAATGAGAACCCTGTATTAGAAAATACAATTGAACAGGAATTAAAATTAATCATAAATAATGAACAGGAACCTGCAATTATTTTACATACTGATAAATCAGTAGCAATTGAACATGTTGTGAAAGTTATGGATATTGCTTACAGGAATAAATACAAGATTGTATTAGCCACAACACCTCATTAAAATGACTTCTTCAGAGAAGAAAAACAAAAGAAAAGGCATCATTGGAACAATACTGTTTCATGCATTACTCTTAGTTGCTTTTCTTTTTATGGGACTTACTTACCAAGACCCGCCTCCTGCTGAGGAAGGAATAAGCATCAACTTTGGGTTTTCTGATGAAGGATTAGGAGAAATTGAACCTGAAAGCACTGAAGATATAACTGAAATTGTAGAGGAAGAAATTATTGAAGAGCAAATAGAAAGTACTGAAGAAATCATTACACAAAGTACAGTAGAAACGCCAACAGTAGAAAAAACTGAAAAGAAAGAAAAAGTAGTAAAAAAAGAAGAGCCCAAGGAAGAGGTAATTGAAGAAAAGAAGCCGGAAGTAAATAAAAAAGCTCTTTATCCTGGTAAAAAGAAGAAAGAAACCTCATCAGAGGGCGAGACAGGTGGTGATGGAAATCAAGGTGTAATTGATGGTGATCCAAACTCAGAAGTATATGAAGGTGGTGGTATTGGAGAAGATGGAACTGCATACCAGCTTGGAGGAAGAAAAGTTGAATTTAAAGCAGAGCCGATTTACAACACTCAAGTTGAAGGAACAGTTGTTGTTTTAATAACAGTTGATAGATTAGGGAATGTAATTAGTGCTACTCCAGGAGTTAAAGGGTCAACAACTCTGAACAAAGAGCTATTACAAAGAGCAAAAGCAGCCGCACTTAAAACCAAGTTTGACACTAAAAAGAGTGCACCCAATAATCAACAAGGAAAAATCATTTATAATTTCCGTTTAAACTAATGAATTATCAAGAAACACTTGATTATTTATTTAGCCGTTTACCTATGTACCAAAGGACAGGTACAGCAGCTTATAAAGCAGATATTGGCAACATAGTAGCTGCTTCAAAATACTTAGGAAATCCGCACACCCAATTTAAAAGTATCCATATTGCAGGGACTAATGGAAAAGGTTCTACAGCTCACATGCTAACTTCTGTACTACAAGAAGCAGGACATAAAGTCGGACTATACACTTCCCCTCATCTTAAGGAATTCAGAGAAAGAATTAAAGTAAACGGAAAAATGATTGCTGAACAAGAGGTAGTAGACTTTGTAAAAGAAAGCAAAGCTATTTTTGAGGAAATGGAACTTTCCTTTTTTGAATTCACAGTAGCCATGGCATTTGATTATTTTGCTAAAGAAAAAGTAGATATAGCTATTATTGAAACAGGTTTAGGCGGAAGGTTGGACAGCACTAACATTCTCAATCCTGAACTTACTATCATTACAAATATTGGACTTGACCATACCAACTTATTAGGTAATACTCTTGAGGAGATTGCGACTGAAAAGGCAGGTATCATTAAAAAAAATACGCCAATCATAATTGGAAGAAAACAAAAAGAAACAAATACTATTTTCCAAAATATTGCGAAAGAAAAAAATGCACATTTAATGTATTCCGAACCTCAACAGAACTATGCAACTGATTTAAAAGGAGAATATCAAAAGGAGAATATCAATACTACAATAACAGCCATAGAACAATTGCAGGAACAAGGTTGGGCAATAAATAGCAGCAATATTGAACAAGGATTATTAAAAATAGTAGCCAATACTCAACTATTAGGAAGGTGGCAAACCCTTAGTAAAATCCCACATATTATTTGCGACACTGGACACAATGAGGATGGTATAAGGCAAATCAGCAAACAATTAAAAAACACAAAATACGAGCAACTTCACTTTGTGTTTGGCACAGTTAACGATAAAAATTTAGACAGTATTCTTTCGCATCTGCCCAAAAATGCATGTTATTATTTTTGCCAAGCTGATATTTCAAGAGCAATGAATGCACAAGAGTTAAAAAATAAAGGAAAGGCATTTAATCTTAATGGAGATACTTTTACTAGTGTAAAAGAAGCACTTAACAATGCAAAGGAATGTGCTAATAAAGATGATTTAATCTTTATTGGAGGAAGTACATTTGTAGTAGCTGAAGTCCTTTAAATAAAATTAAAAAAACTTGCTTGTGATAAGAAATGGTATATATTTGCAATCCAATTTAAGGGCGATTAACTCAGTTGGTTCAGAGTGCCTCCTTTACACGGAGGAAGTCGGGGGTTCGAGTCCCTCATTGCCCACAACCATTAAGTTAAAGCCCTTGTTTATCAATGATTTACAAGGGTTTTCTTTTTTATATTGTCGGATTTGTTGTCGGTTTAGAGCGAATAAATAGCTTTATTCCTCTTCTTTAGTGTCTACCAAGTTAATGTTAATGCCAATA
>Ga0115568_10002987_pt1 | contig 11636 bp, 8 predicted proteins | sample COGITO_mtgs_1204_FD_87296 | JGI IMG/M metagenome (GOLD analysis project Ga0115568, IMG submission 87296) | Pelagic marine microbial communities from North Sea - COGITO_mtgs_120426 | ecosystem: Environmental > Aquatic > Marine > Epipelagic | place: Germany:Helgoland, sampling site Kabeltonne...
CACAGACACCTGCATCCGTATTGACAGCTACATCAGCAGGGCAATTGATTACAGGAGCCTCATTATCCGTTACGGTCACATCTATTGAGCAGTTAGCTGTATTTCCAGAACCATCCGTTACCGTCCAGGTAACTGTTGTCGTTCCTAAAGGATAAGTATCACTCGCATCTGACGTGCCGTTGTAATCATTAACAACAGAAGCCACAGAACAATTATCTGAACTGGTTGGTGGATCAATGCTAATCAATGCTTCACAAACTCCAGGATCACTATTAACAGCAACATCTGCAGAACAAGCAATAGAAGGATCTTCTGTATCTGTAACAGTAACATCCATTGAGCAGTTAGCTGTATTTCCAGAACCGTCCGTTACTGTCCAGGTAACTGTTGTCGTTCCTAAAGGATAAGTATCACTGGCATCCGAAGTACCGTTATAATCATTAATAACAGAAGCCACAGAACAATTATCTGAACTGGTTGGTGCAGCTATGCTAATCAATGCCTCACAAACTCCAGAGTCTGTATTGACAGCTGCATCAGCAGGACAATTAATCGTTGGAGCAGTAACGTCAGGAACAACGGTCGTAGTGATTGTTGTTGAAGCCGTACAGCCATTATTATCTGTAATCAAATAATCGTAAGTGCCTTCATTAACAGTAAATGTTCCCGCTCCGCTGTAGGGCGCAACACCGCCACTAGCAGACACGGTAACATCTGTCATTCCTCCAATACAAAGGATTTGTGGAGCAGATGAGGAAGCCACTAATAAGTCTGGTTCTGATATTAAGACATCTTCTAATGGTGATACACAACCATTGGCGTCTTCAACATAAACACTGGATGATCCGGCAGATAATCCAGTAAAAACATTAGAAGTCTGAGAAGTTCCTCCACTGCTACCAGTAGTCGTAAAGGACCCTATAGGAAAAGGCGACGAAGCAGTGGCGTTTGATGATTCACCATCGAGTGCGTTTTTACCACTAAAAGACCATTCTGAGATATCCCAAACACCATCGTTAGTAAAGGAACCAGAATTACGGTAAGCCCAACCATCTAGATATTCCCAAGGCTGTCCTGTCCCGTCCACATTGATGTTACCAAAGACATCTATAACAGCTCCGCTTTTAAAGAGCTCAATGGCGTCATCCCCATTAATACCCATAGATCCACTTGTATAAGAAGGGGAAGTTCCTAAGAAATTTCCAAATTGTAACGCTTCGTAGGAAACGGTAATGTACGAACCAGCTGATACTGAAACAGCGGGAAAAGTAAATTCTTGACCATCCGTGCCCCCACCGTTATTGGCAGAACCTAAACCGTATATACTAAGGTCAGAAATGGCATCAATTACGTATAATTCCACAGCTTTTGGAGTTCCGCCAGATAGCGGTCCATCAATTACTCCCGAAATAATTAATGCATTTTCAAGAGCATTTACTAAGAAGTAGGTAAATGGAGCATCTCCTACATTGGGGCTAATGGATACAGATCCATCGGAGCCACCAAAACAACTCACATCGGTTATGCTTATTGAAATTTCTGGAATGGGGTTAGAACCTATATCAACCGTTTGACTGGCAGAAACACATCCATTAGCATCAGTAATGCTAATGCTGTATGTACCTTCTGTCAAACCAGAAAAGGTATCAGAACTTTGAGTGGTCGAACTTCCGCCACCAGAACTTGTAAAGCTACCAATAGGAAAAGGCGAAGATGCGGTCGCATTAGATGATTCTCCATCTAGCGCATTTTTACCACTGAAAGACCACTCAGAAATATCCCAGATGCCATTATTAGGTCATGATCCATTGTCTCTGTAAGCCCATCCATCTAAATATTCCCATGGTTGTCCTGAGCCATCGACATTGATATTCCCAAAAACATCAATAACAGAACCGCTTTTAAATAGCTCGATTGCATCGTCACCATTAATTCCCATAGAACCACTTGTATACGATGGCGAACTTCCTAGAAAGTTACCGAATTGCAATGATTCGTAGGAAACCGTAATGTAAGATCCCGCTGAAACTGAAACAGCAGGGAAAGTAAATTCTTGACCATCCGTACCTCCACCGTTATTGGCAGATCCCAATCCATATATACTTAAATCAGCAATGGATTCAATTGCATATAATTCTACTGCTTTGGGTGTGCCTCCTGATAAGGGCCCGTCGATTACACCACTTATAATTAATGGGTTTTCTAGAGAAGTACCTACTGTGTACGTAAATGGAGAGCTTCCTGTAGAAGGAGAAATGATAATTGAGCCATCAGATCCTCCAAAGCAAGATACATCTTCAATTGTCGTTGTAAAATTAGGTGTTGGAAGCACGGTTAAAGAAAGCGATGAAGAATTTGTTCCACATGCGTTAGTGCCTACAACACTTATATTTCCAGAGCTGGAACCGAAGTCTACAGTTATGCTGTTAGTGCCAGCACCTGATGTGATCGAAGCTCCTGACGGAACAGACCAACTATATGAATCAAAACTTGTTGGGAGGATATATGCTACACCTGTTTCGTTCGGGCATACAGCACTTGGTCCAGATATGGTTCCGATAGAAGGTGAGAAAAGTGTACCGGAAACATTGAGGTTAAAAGAACCCTGAGAAGCAGAAGAAAATCCTTCTACATGAATGTAATAAGTGCCTGGAGTAAGAATGGCCGTAACACTGGATTGAAGCCCACATGCATCATCGTTGAGAGCAATGGAAGAACCACCGCAAGGTGCACTTCTTAAGTATAAATAAGTATCCCAAGATGCACCACCGCATGTAGAAAAAGTATAGGATCCATTGCACGGTATATTCACAGCATAAACTCTATCATTTGAACTTCGTAAACTACAGTCGTTACAAGCTCCTACTGTCGTTCCTGAGATTACAAAAGGACTATTATAGGTATAGGTAGCATCTATTCCGCCAGGAGGTGCTACGCAAGGACAGGCAATTGTTAAACTTCCAGATCCAGCACTTGTGTTTTCTCGATCTAGGAGAAAATAATAAGTAACTCCAGCCACTAAATTGACCGAATTCGTTGCGCCAGAGGAAGAGATATCATCAACGTAAGTCCATCCAGAACTACTACATGACCCAGATTTATAAAACAAATCAACCCATGATGTGCTAGATGTAACTGACACACTGTAAGCTCCTGTAACAGGTGCTGTGTAAGAGAATACTTGTTCACTCCCTGGGGTAGAATAAGGCCCACCGAGAGAATTCCAAGCACCACTTCCTGAGAGAGAATAACTGGAGCCAACTCCACAGGTAATTGGTGTAATACTACTGCAAGGATTGGCTGCAGGAGGTCCAGAAATACGAGTAGCCTTTAAGGTCATACAAGAGCTTTGATTTGCACATGAATACCTATCAACAAGCACTCTAAGATTATTACCTGTGGCTGTTACTGTAACCTTACTTTGGAGACCACAAAAATCATCGTTATATGCAACATACGCCCCAGTTACGTTATCATAAATGGTTATTTGAGTATCAAATGCTGAGTTGCCGCAAGTTTCAAAAGAATAGAGTGATCCTGCAACTAATCCAGTTACCAGTCGATATTCGCCACCCCAAATACAGGTCGTTAAGGTAGAGGTTGAGCCCACAGTTGTTGGTGCCCCGGAAGTGCCGAATAAGATATTATTATTGGGACATTGTGAATAGTTGGTTAAAGGAATAAGGGCCGTTAGCAGAGATAACAGTCCAATTATTGAGATGTTAAGTATAGTTCGTTTCATGATGGGGTGGATTTACTTTTTGTTAAGTGTGCTGTTTCGCTCCTCAATTTGCGATTGAGTCATTTTCGATTTTGCTGAAAACAATTGTTCATATTTCTTCGGATTGTTGTCAATCCAAATTTGCTTTTTGGAATTGTATATGGCTTGATCATATGACTCATCACCTGTAGATTCCATTACTGGAAATCCCTGTGGTAAATCTTTCTTTTGCCATTGTTTGAGTGCCTGGTATTTTTCGGCATCAAATGGTTCAAGGATAGAATTCTTAGCAATCCAAACATTTTTTAATTCCTCATGCTGCTCCACTGTGATTGTTTTAATTTGGTTTTTGACCATCCAAGCTGTTTTGAATTCTTCGAAATCCAAATAGGGTTTTTTGTCAATGGTTTGAGCACTCATCGATATAGAAAAGCTCAATAAAAGACTTAAGGTAATTGTTTTAGATAATGCAAAACGTTCGTTAAAAAACACACGAATGACATTGGGAAATACTGATTTAGTAGTCATAGAAGTTAGGTTTATAATTTGCAATTCAAGTATCATTTACACCTGAATTATTAATGGTGATGGAATTTAATTAAAATTTCGATAAATGCAATGATTGTATCGATAAAACAACAAAAAATACATATTAGATTGATTTTTTGTCAAAAAAGTAGCGTATCTCAAAAGATTATTTTGAACTTAATGATTGCGGAAAATCTTCAAAGCCATTTTAATTAACAACAAATGGAATTCATAATCAAGTAAATAAAAAAGAGTAGTTATAGATAGAACCGCGAAATAAAACGAGTAGCATCATCAATGCTCTGTTTAATGGGCATAAATTCAATGTCCATAACGCCTAGAATTTTTTCATTTGAAAAATGTCTTTCTCTTAGACTGGCCCGAGCACTCTCTTTTGTGATTCGCGGTTCTTTGCCAGAAATCCAACTAAAGAGTTTTAAAATGCGCCAAGCAATCGCTACTTTTATTCTAGTTGCCTTTAAATGAGGTGGCTTTTTATCAAAGGCATCGGCAATCATAGTGAGTATTTGTTTCCAACTTAAATTTTCAGATGATATTACATACCTCTCCGAGGTAATATTAGATTCAACCAAATAAATAATAGTTCGACTGACATCGCGTACATCAACAAATCCTGTGCGTCCTAAAGAATAGAACTTTAAGCCATCATATACAGTTTTGAATATTGCTGTACTGCTTTTAGTCCAATCGCCAGGTCCAGTTATCAGACTAGGGTTTATCATTACTACGTCCATACCCTCATGACTAATTCGCCAAACCTCTCTTTCAGCACCGTATTTGCTTATTGCATAAGCTGAATTGTTTGTAGAAACTTCCCATTGATTTAACTCACTAGATGGGGCTGCATCGGCAGCAGGACCTAGAGCTGCAACCGAGCTAATGTGTCCTATCTTTTTAACCTTATTAATTTTACAGGCGTTCATCAAGTTGGCGGTTCCCTCAATGTTAGCCTTCAACATTTGCTTGGCATCTTTGTTCCTAAATGAGACTATTGCAGCAGCATGATATACCATATCAATGTTTGTAGTTGCTTCAATTAAGGAATCAATTTCTCGAAGATCGGCCTCGACCCAATTAATATTACCCAATAACTTAAGGTATGTATCCGGAGCATAAAAAGAGAAAAGTGATTCGATTAGATACAAACTAGATTTGGCTCTTTTAATCGCTTTTACCTGTAGGTTTTTACTACATAGATCAAACAAAATATGTGCACCAACCAAGCCGGTTCCACCAGTTACTAAAATCATTATTTACCTAAAAAAGTTTGAAATTCATTAATCATGAGGTAATGCAATCTTTCATTCAACAGCGTATTTGCTTAATTCAAATGTATGATTACTTAATTTTAAATGAAAAAATTAGTTAATTTGAGTTGCTAATTATTCAAACACCGTAAAATAAGGTGAATTTGAAAGAATCAAACAAAGAAAAAATAGAGCATTTTGGTGAGCTAAGTAAAATTGCAAAGCTTAAACAGCATTTTTCGAATGACCTGATTATACTCTATTACAGAGGTGTTTTTTCAGATTCTTTTTCCGATGTATTGGTAACACTCGCAGAGCACGAAAGTCACAAGTCAGTTAAAAAGAAACTCAACTTTTTAATGATTGAAGTTTTTCAAAACATCATTCGGCATGGTAAATCAATAGATCAGGAAAATGCTGGAGAATGTTTTGGTGTTCGAAGCATTCAAGACGGTCTTTATATCTATTCTTCGAATAATATTAGTGCGGATTCTCATAAAAGTTTATTACCCAAATTGAATCAAGTTAACAACTTGGATAGGGATGAATTAAAGATGTTGTATCGAGAAATACTGGAAGGTCAAAAGTTAAGTGACAAAGGTGGTGCAGGTTTGGGCTTGATTGAAATGGCCAGAAGGTCTGGTAACCCGATTCAATTTCACTTTGAAAATGAAGAGAATGGCAAATATCAATTCAATTATCAGCTGGATCTTTCGGCAGAGCGTGGGGTAGTTCTAGATAATTCTCAAAAGATTGATATCCAGGATAACATGGAATCCTTTGGTTTGTGTTCAGAAAGTAAGGTGCTTTTTCTTTTTAAGGGTGATTTTAAGAAAGATAATGTAAGGTCTTTAGTGAGTATTTTAAAGGCAAATACTAAAAGTGATAAAGCGGATGTTGAATTTTATAATTTTAAAATATTTCATACTGCCGTTGAACTCATTCAGAATATTTCGAGGCACGCCAAAAATGTTGGTAATTTTAAAGAGGGATTGTTTTGTTTAGTGGAAACACCATCTGGCTTTTACGTATGTACTGGTAATTATATGCAGTCAGGAGAATTCTCTGAAATGGAAAACCATTTAAATATTGTTAATCAATATTCTTTAAGTGAACTGAAGAATGTTTATTTGCAAACGTTAAAAATGAGTGCATTAGAAGAAACAAGTAGTGCCAAAGTAGGATTAATTGATGTGAGAAGATATTGTGAAACACAAATAGACTATGAAGTCGATAACAAAGATTTAGGCTTGTATTTAAGTCTAGGTGTTCACATTAATGTTAAATAATGAAATAAGAATGGAAAGTTTAGGGGAGCCGATAATAAATTTGAATTCAGATGAAGGTACCTTAACAATCGCAGGTGTTTCAATGATGGAAAATACCATCGACTATTATCAAGACACAAAAAATCAGTTAGCAGATTACCTGCTTTATAAGAAGTCTCCGATTACCGTTATTTTTGAATTAACTTATTTCAACTCTTCAACAGCCAAACAATTTATTCAGTTGCTATCCAAATTAGAAGATTCTGAAAAAGAACATAAGGTCGTTTGGAAATATCCGAATAGTCATAGTGTCATGCACGATAGAGGCAGAGAACTAGAAATACTAGTAGATGTGCCGTTCGAGTATGTCGCAATATAATCGTCAATCTTTCTGTAGGTTTAAAGTCTCTTCAAAATCAATTTTGGAATGAGCCCATTGAATAGAATTCAGGAGGTATGGATATAATTGAATTTATTTTTATGCCTTGATGAACGTGAATGTTATATTTGTAATTACGAACACCAGACTTAATGAATTTTATAGAAGAGCTAAAATGGCGAGGGATGATTCACGATATGATGCCTGGCACCGAAGAGGAATTGCTTAATGGCGTCACGGCAGGGTATATTGGTTTTGACCCTACAGCCGATTCTTTACATATCGGTAATTTGGTTCAGGTAATGACATTGGTTCATTTTCAACGATCCGGACATAAACCATATGCCCTTGTTGGAGGTGCAACAGGGATGGTTGGTGATCCTTCAGGTAAATCACAAGAAAGAAATTTGCTTGATTCGGAGACGCTTTTAATAAATCAAAAAGGAGTAACGTCTGAGTTAGAGAAATTTCTAGATTTTGATTGTGGAGAAAATGCTGCAGTTGTAGTGAACAACTATGATTGGTTTAAGAACATGACATTCTTAGACTTCATACGGGATGCTGGCAAGCATCTTTCCATTAATTATATGTTAGCTAAAGATTCGGTTAAATCGAGACTTGAAACCGGAATGTCATTTACTGAATTCAGTTATCAGCTTGTTCAGGGATATGATTTTTATCATTTGAATAAGAGTCATAACTGTAAAATTCAATTAGGCGGTTCTGATCAGTGGGGCAATATTGTAACGGGTACGGAGTTGATTAGACGAATGGGTGGAGGTTCGGCATTTGCAGTTACCACGCCTTTAATCAAGAAAGCGGATGGAACAAAATTTGGTAAAACTGAAGCAGGCGCTATATGGCTCAATAAGGATAAAACATCGGTACGAGACTTTTATCAATATTGGTTGAATGCTTCAGATGAAGATGTGCTTACTTACATTAAAATATTTTCTTTAAAAAGTCGCCAAGAAATCGAGTTACTCATTGCTCAGCATCAAGAGGATCCAAGCAAAAAATTACTTCAAAAAGAATTGGGAAAGGAAATTACTCAACGGGTGCATTCCAGGAAAGAGTTTGAAGATTTAGGTTTAGACCTCAATATCATGTTTGATAGAGGTATTGGTAAAAATGAGTTGTCAGCCATGAATCAAATGGATTTTGAAAAAGCAATCGGATCTTTTGACCGAATGGTCGTTAAGGGCACAACTGAGGTTGGTTTACTCGGTTTTTTGGCTGGGTCAACTGGAATCTACCCTTCTAATGGAGAGGCAAGAAGAGCTTTGCAAGGCAATGCGGTTGCTATCAACAAAGAAAAAATCACCTTAGACTATATCTTAAATGCGAATGATTGGCTTTTCGATAAATACATGTTAATTTCCAAAGGAAAAAAGAAGCATTTCGTAGTAGTCAAAGAATAAATTATAAAGTGAGCTGTGAACATCCACGAATATCAGAATAGTCAGTTCTTCCAAGTATCTCTACCCCGTTTTTTTTTCTTTTCCCCAAATCTTGAGTCGCGATAAACGAACAAGAATAGAGATTGGCTAAGTCAATGATTGTGATGATTCCTTTGTTTAAGGAAGTATTCGTATACATCGGACTTGTATTTTCACGAAACCCGATTTGTAGCCAAGATGGGCAATGAAAAATCCCATTGCCTTTAGAATAGGCCTGAGAAAGTAATTCGGTCATGCCATATTCCGAGTGCACTTCTTTAATTCCAAATGACTTGCTGAGCTTCGCATGAACTTCTGAACGAATCATTTCAGTCTTGCGGCCTTTCATTCCTCCGGTTTCCATAATAATAATCTTGTCTAGATTCATGGGGTATTTCTCCGAAAAATCGAGAAGTGCGTATGTAACACCAATTAGCAGGGTAGGGATTCCCTTTTCATTGCTATTTTCTAACAACATTTTTAGACCGGCATCATTGTTTAGATAAAAATTTGAACTGGAAAATTGACTTCGTTCAATCAATTTTTCTACCATGTAGACTAAACTAGAATCACCTTGCTCTTGGTACGAAGGCAATAGACCTATAATTAAGAAATCTTTAGGGTCACCGTAGAATTGCTTAAATCCTGATAGGAATGAGCGCTCATAAAGACTTGGGTCTGCAACATGGTGCTGGCTTTTTCCTAAATTCCCAGTGCCGCTACTTTTGAAAACCAATTTAGCTTCCAAAGAATTTGTAATTACCTTTTGTGTCTTGAATAACTCAATAGGTAGGAACGGAATTTCTTCAATTGCATTAATTTCTTCGTGATTTTTTCCTAATAATTGCAGAAATTTCTTGTATACGGTGCAGTTTTCAGCTTGAAAATGAAATATTTTCAAGGCTTTCTCGTTGAAATCAATAGGTGATTTAATTTGGAATATTTCGTCTATATTGACCGGTAAAGTCGTCATTTTTAAATTTATGTAATAATTTTACACTTATGACATCATTAGGGAAAATTGCCGTTATCTGTTTTGTATTTGCTGTTGGTCTTGTATCCTGTTTGAAACCTCAGGAGTTTCCGCCGGAGCCTGAGATTAGTTTTAAGGAGTTTTTAATTATGTCTGACTCTGCTAAATTAACCATTACATTTCAAGATGGCGATGGCGATGTTGGATTAAATGATGCCGACACTTTACCCCCTTACGATGCTTCGAGTATTTACCATTTCAATTTATTTGCTCAATATTGGGAAAAGGATGATGCACTAGGATGGATTCAGGGAACTGATTTTTTAGGAAACCCGATTGAGTTTCAATACAGAACACCTATCATAACACCTACCGGTCAGAACAAAGCATTGAAAGGAGAAATAGAAATGACGCTCGAGCCTTTTTTCTACAATCTCGGGTCGAGTCAATCCGACACCATTATGTATAAAATCATGTTAGTGGATCGAGCGCTAAATGAAAGTAATTGGGCTGAATCTACACCAATAATTAGATAAGTTTAAATTTTACCTGCTACTGCTTCCGAAACATTGATGACATGGTCACCGACTTTCTCAAGTGAAGAGAAAAGATCACTATAAATCATCCCGCTATTGATATTATAATCTTCTTTTTGCATACTTTCTAGATGTTCTATTCTAATCTCATTTCGGTAGCGGTTAATCTCTATTTCTTGGGCAATGGCATCGTCCATTTTAATTGAACCATACTCGGCATTTAAATTAGTTGACATAATTACAAAAGATTCATCAATTCTATTCATCAACTTTTCAAGACGTTCTCTTTGCTCTGGAGAAAACCAAATCTTTTCATTGTTCTTTCTTTCGATACCCTTACTCATTTGGTAATAAATATCACCAATTCTTTCAAGGTCGTTAGCAATACTTAACATCCCACGGATTTTGATAGATGCTTCAGAAGTAAGTTCAGATTGGGAAACCTTACCGAGGTAGTTGGTGATCTCAATCTCAATTCTATCGGTAATCTCTTCATATTTCTTAATCGAAGCATGAAGTTTGACTCGTTTCTTCCTGTCCGTTTCAGAGAGTAATAGCCGAACTTTATCAGACATCTTATTTGTAATGTTACCAAACTTTGCAACCTCTTTCTTGGCTTCCATTATCGAAAGCTCTGGAGTTCCCAATAACCCAGTACTAATATATTCGAGTCTGAATTCTTCATCTGCGTCACCTTTAGAGGGCACCATTCTAGTTACAACTTTAGCTATAAAATTGACAAACCAGATTAAGAAAACAACATTTAAAATATTAAAGGTTGTATGGAATATAGACAGCGCAGTAGGAACAGAATCTGGTTCTAAAAATGGTGAGCCAGCGCCTGTACTAATCATATATTCGTTAATTACGTACATGAATCCTTCAAAAGCAACAAGCATCCAGATTACTCCGAAAATATTGAATATAAAGTGGGCGCGAGCTGTTCGTTTTGCATGTACGTTTCCTATCATAGCTGCTAAATTGGCTGTAATAGTTGTACCTATGTTTTCGCCAAGAACCATGGCTGCTGCTGCTTCAAACGGAATCGTTCCGTTAGCGCAAAGAACTAAGGTTAAAGCCATTGCGGCTGATGATGATTGAACGACGACCGTTAAAATGGTACCAATGAGCACAAACAAAACGGTACTTAAAAATCCTAAAGTTGTCCAATGTTTTAAAAATTCCAAAACTTCCGGATTGTGTTTGATATCGGGAACAGCGTGTTTTAATTCATCTAACCCTAAAAATAACAAGGCAAATCCGACGATAAACTCAGCCAATGCTTTCATTTTCCCTTTGGATGAGAACATCATTGGAAAACCAACTCCAATTAAAGGCAAAGCGATTACAGACATTTTCACCTTAAACCCTAGTAAGGTAATCAGCCAGGCCGTGATAGTTGTGCCGATATTGGCCCCCATAATTACACCAATGGATTGGGTCAAAGAAAGAAGCCCAGCATTAACAAAACTGACAAGCATGACCGTTGTTGCTGAAGAAGACTGTATTAATGCAGTAGTCGTA
>Ga0115568_10002990_pt1 | contig 11634 bp, 10 predicted proteins | sample COGITO_mtgs_1204_FD_87296 | JGI IMG/M metagenome (GOLD analysis project Ga0115568, IMG submission 87296) | Pelagic marine microbial communities from North Sea - COGITO_mtgs_120426 | ecosystem: Environmental > Aquatic > Marine > Epipelagic | place: Germany:Helgoland, sampling site Kabeltonne...
ATGAGGGCGAGAAAAAAATGAATGAAAATGATGTGGTGATTGTCTCCGTAGCGCGTACACCCATGGGTAGTTTTCAGGGCGTATTTAAGGGATTAACCGCTGCACAATTAGGGGCGTTCGCTATTAATGCTGCTGTCGATTGCGCCAACCTCTCTGCCAATTCGATAGAGGAGGTCGTGATGGGTCGCGTTCTTCCAGCCGGGCAAGGGCAGGCGCCAGCGAGGCAGGCCTCCCTGGGTGCTGGGTTACCGCTTGCTGCTGGGTGCACAACGATCAACAAGATGTGTGGCTCAGGTATGAAGGCGATGATGTTGACTCATGATCTAATCGCGGCAGGAAGCGCCAACATTGTAGTTGCTGGGGGAATGGAAAGCATGACCAATGCCCCTTACCTTTTGCCTCGCGCGAGATCAGGCTACCGATTAGGACATCAGGAGGCTCAGGACCACATGTTTCTTGATGGGCTCGAGGATGCTTATGATAAGGGACGGTTGATGGGCGCCTATGCAGAAGATTGTGCTGAGATATATAAATTTTCTAGAGAGGAACAAGATGCGTTTGCTATTGCTTCTTTAGAGCGCGCTAAACAATCGAATGAAAATGGCTCATTCGATTGGGAGATTGTTCCGGTAACCGTTAAAAGAGGCAAAGGTGAAGCAACGATCAATCGCGACGAACAGCCATTTATCGCTGACCTGACAAAAATACCAAACCTCAGGCCCGCTTTTAAACAAGACGGGACTGTTACAGCGGCAAATTCGAGCTCAATATCTGATGGCGCAGCGGCGTTGGTATTGATGGCTCGAAAAACGGCAACTGAGCTGGGGGTTAAGCCTCTGGCCCGAGTAGTCGGACATTCGACACACGCTCAAGAGCCAGGACTTTTTACGACAGCTCCAGTCGGCGCGCTGGAAAAGATTTTTGTCAAAACAGGCTGGTCCGTGAACGACATAGATTTATTTGAAATAAATGAGGCTTTTGCTGTCGTACCCATGGTCGCCATGAAAGAGCATAAACTTAATCATAAAAAGGTTAACGTGCATGGGGGAGCATGTGCACTTGGCCATCCGATCGGTGCCTCTGGCGCGAGAGTATTGGTGACGTTAATCGGAGCACTACGGAAGTCGGGAGGGCGAAGAGGTGTAGCATCTCTGTGTATCGGTGGCGGCGAGGCAACTGCGGTCGCTCTAGAAATGGAAAATTTATAATGGCTACAGATTGGATTAATTGATTAATAAGGGGTTAGATATGGCGAGTAACGCAATTGAATTTTATTTTGATTTCTCTTCACCTTTTGGCTACTTTGCAGCAACAAAAATTGGGGCAATTGGCGAAGAGTTTGATCGAGAGATCTCTTGGAAGCCATTTATGATTGGCGCTGCTCTGAAGGTAACAGGCGGCGTACCTTTGCCAATGGTTCCTTTGAAGGGTGATTACTCAAAAAAAGATATGGAGCGAACTTCGAGGCTATGGGATATTCCTTATAAGCAACCAGAAAAATTTCCAATCAGTAGCCAGGCACCTTGTCGGCTGATTTATTGGTTACAAGATATTGCTCCAGAAAGACAAGAAGAGGCGATTCTTAGGTTGTATCAGGCCTACTTTGTAGAAGGTTTAGATATTTCTTCCCCAGAAATCGCGGCAAAAGTCATTTCTTCAATTAAGGGATCTGAGGACGAATTGATTGCGGTAACCCAAGATGAAAAGATCAAAGCACGCTTGAAAGATGAGTGCGAATTGGCAATAAAAAAGGGTGTTTTCGGGTCTCCGTTCATCATCGTTGATGATGAGCCTTTTTGGGGCTCAGATCGTCTTGAGCAAGTACGCGAATGGCTGAAAACTGGCGGTTTTTAGAAAGTGCTCACAGTGACGATGAAAAAAGGCGTAAAAGATTTGGTCGCGGAGGCGAACAAAGAGATTAAAACGGTACCCGTAAATGATGCTGTTGCTAAACTGGATGATCCCAATACGATATTCGTCGATTTGAGAGATGTGCGGGAGTTAGAGCGAGAAGGCATGATTCCTGGCGCCTTTCATGCACCTAGAGGTATGATCGAGTTTTGGGTTGACCCCGACAGTCCATACTATAAGGATATTTTTGGTAGTGGAAAAACCTTTTATTTTTACTGTGCCTCCGCTTGGCGCTCTGCTTTGGCAGCTAAGTCAGTTCAAGACATGGGACTGCAAAATGTTGTTCATATTGAGGGCGGTTTTAGTAGTTGGAAAAAAGCTGGCGGACCCATTTCTCAACGCTCTGAATCTGTATCGAAATGAGTAAAATTAAAACAAGAGTAAACGTTCGATCTGAAGACTTCATCGCGAGTAGTAAATCGATGGAAGCGCTGGTCAAAGACCTAAAGCAAAGATATGAAGAAGTTTATGGTGGTGGATCTGAGTCGGCTCGAGCAAAACATTTGGCGAGAGGTAAATTGCTGCCACGTGAGCGTATTGATCTTTTGCTTGACGATGGCGCTCCGTTTTTAGAACTCTCCCAACTTGCGGCTTACGGTATGTATGACGATGCAGTTCCTTCAGCTGGAATGGTGACCGGTATTGGTCTCATCTCTGGAGTCGAGTGCGTGATCGTCGCCAATGATGCGACGGTTAAGGGAGGAACTTATTTTCCTATGACTGTAAAAAAACATCTAAGAGCACAAGAAATTGCCCAGCAAAATAATTTACCTTGCATTTATCTAGTGGATTCTGGCGGAGGTAATCTTCCTAATCAAGATGAGATTTTTGCAGATCGAGAACATTTTGGCCGGATATTTTTTAATCAAGCAAATATGTCGTCCCAAGGAATTCCTCAGATAGCATGTGTTATGGGATCTTGTACGGCCGGTGGGGCTTATGTCCCTGCGATGTCAGATGAATCGGTAATCGTCAAACAACAGGGAACCATTTTTCTCGGGGGACCGCCGTTGGTCAAGGCGGCTACAGGGGAAGAGGTGAGCGCAGAGGATCTCGGGGGAGCCGATGTTCATGCGAGAACGTCTGGTGTTGTCGATCACTATGCGCAAAACGACCAGCATGCTCTTGAAACAGTGAGGACTATTGTTCGAAATCTAAATCGAACCAAATTGGTTGGGTTGAAGGTAATACCTCCCGTCAAGCCTCTTTACGCGGCTGAAGAAATATACGGTGTGATACCTAAAGATTCACGGAAACCTTATGATGTACGGGAGATAATCGCACGTATTGTTGATGGTAGTGAGTTTGATGAATTCAAGGCGTTATACGGAACCACCTTAGTAACGGGTTTTGCCCGAATAAACGGATATCCGGTAGGCATAATAGCGAACAACGGTATTTTATTTTCTGAGTCTTCGCTCAAGGGTGCGCATTTTATTGAGCTATGCTGCCAGCGTAAAATTCCGTTAGTTTTTCTGCAAAATATTACTGGCTTTATGGTGGGTCAAAAATATGAATCTGGAGGAATAGCGAAGGATGGAGCCAAGCTAGTAACTGCAGTTGCAACGGCCAAAGTGCCGAAGTTTACAGTGATTATTGGTGGCAGCTTTGGCGCGGGAAACTACGGTATGTGTGGTAGAGCCTATTCACCGAGATTTTTGTGGATGTGGCCTAATGCTCGAATTTCCATAATGGGCGGCGAGCAGGCGGCGAGCGTATTATCCACGGTAAAACGAGATGCCCTAGAGCGCTCCGGACAGTCCTGGTCACCTGATGATGAGGAGGCATTTAGGCGTCCATTAATCGATCAATATGAACGCCAAGGACACCCTTATTATGCCACGGCACGTCTTTGGGACGACGGCGTAATCGATCCGGCGCAAACCCGTAATGTCTTAAGCCTTGCGATTTCGGCGGCGTTAAATGCGCCTATTACCGAAACTCGATTTGGCGTATTTCGAATGTAACGAAAGGTAATTATGATTTACACAACTCCTGAGCATGATGTATTACGTGAGCAAGTCGCTCGTTTCCTCGAGCGTGAAGTAGAGCCTCACGGTCTTAAATGGGAGGAGCAGGGATATACGCCAAAAGAGGTGTTGCGCAAGATGGGGCAGCTCGGTTGGTTGGGGATGACATATCCCAGTGAATATGGCGGAGCGGAGACAGATTTTTTGACCTCCGTTGTCTTTCAAGAAGCGTTATCAATGTCCACTTTTGGTGGATTTATCGTAACCGTTCTAGTCCATACGGATATGGCTTCACCGCACCTAATTCATGCCGGAAACCCTGAGCAGATTAAAGCTTATTTGCCTGGAGCTATTTCAGGTGAGCTAATCACGGCTGTTGGAATCTCAGAGCCTGACGCAGGTTCAGATGTGGCAGGCATCAGAACAACAGCGCGACGTGATGGCGGCGATTGGGTTTTGAACGGCTCAAAAATGTTCATTACTAATGGAGTTAATGCAGATCTATATTTTATAGCGGCTAAAACTGACTCCGAGGCAAAAGGTTCTCGCGGAATTTCAATGTTTATCGTGGAAAAGGGGACGCCAGGATTTACGGTTGGTCGTAAGTTAGATAAGCAAGGTTGGTGCTCATCTGACACAGCTGAATTAATTTTTGATAATTGTCGTGTCCCAGCAGCGAATCTTTTAGGAGAGGAGAACCAGGGGTTTTACGCGGTCATGAGTAATTTTCAAATTGAGCGTATCGCGCTTGGGGCGATGGCTATTGGACATGCATTAACTGCATTGAGACTGACAACAGAATGGACAAAACAGCGAAAAGCTTTCGGTGGCGTCCTCTATGATAAACAAGTCATACGTCAGCGTTTAGCTATGCTGGCATCAAAAACTGAGGCGGCTAGAGCCCTGCTATATCACTGTGCATGGCTTGTTAATGAGAAGAAAGAGTGTGTTCGAGAAGTGTCGATGTTAAAGGCGCTCACAGGTGAGTTAGTTAATGAAGTCGTTTATTCGTGCCAACAGTTTTTTGGTGGTATGGGGTATATGAAGGAAAGTCCAATTGAGCGCCTTGTACGTGATGCCCGAGTGCTTGCCATAGGTGGCGGAGCAACAGAGGTCATGTTGGAGGAAGTAGCAAAACGGTTGTACTTCTAAGGTTGAAAAATGCACGCCACGATTCAAATTGAAAGGAAAGCTGCCGCCGCTTGGGTTTGGTTAAATCGTCCCGAGGTTAGAAACGCCTTTAATGATGTAATGATTGGGGAGCTGACGGAAACCTTGCTTACTTTGGGGGAAGATCCTTCGGTTAAAGTTTTGGTTCTTGCCGGACGTGGGCCAACATTCTGTGCTGGAGCAGACCTTAATTGGATGAAACGAATGGCACAGTATACGTATGAGGAAAATCGACTTGATGCCGAGAATTTAGCCCGCATGCTAAAGGCGCTATATCATTTTCCAAAACCAACCATTGCCCGGATTAGTGGACATGCCTATGCGGGAGGAATGGGGTTAGTGTCTGCGTGTGATATTGCGGTCGCATCAAATGAAACCCAGTTTTGTTTATCAGAGGTTAAACTTGGATTAATTCCAGCGACGATTGGGCCTTACGTAGTAACTGCGATGGGTGCTCGTGCAGCACGCAGGTACATGTTGAGTGCTGAGCGGTTTGGTGCAGTGGATGCTTATCGTTTAGGGCTAGTTCACGAAGTCGTTAACGCGGAAGACCTAGATGAGATGGTCATGACCTTTATCCATCATTTTAAACAGGGCGGCTCTTATGCGCACCGTGAAACTAAGTCACTAATTGAGCTTATCGATCAGTCTGATCTTGATCAAGCGCTGATTGATGAAACCGCGGTGCGTATTGCCCGAGTCAGAGCTTCGGATGAGGGGAAAGAGGGGATTGGATCATTCCTTGAAAAAAGAAAACCTAAATGGATGGCTGAGGACAAAAACTGATAATTATTTGTTTGGAGACATTTGAGCGCTCCCCAGGTTTTTTCAATGTGGCTTACTTAAGCTACCCGTTTAAACACACCTAGGGCCTAGTTCACTAATAGGGAATAGCAGCTTAAGCATTTGAGTAGCCGTATTTTTTTTAACAACTGTAATAGAACTTTAGGTGTACGTTATTGATGTTTTCAAAAATTTTAATCGCTAACAGAGGCGAAATCGCAGTTCGGATTGCCCGAACAGCCAAAAAGTTGGGTATTAAAACAGTCGCTGTCTGTTCTGAGGCGGATGTGAATGCTCTACACACGACCGAATGCGATCAAAAGGTGACGATAGGGGGATCGTTACCCTCCGAGTCCTACCTAAACGGAAGACGAATCATTGATGCCGCAAAAGATATGGGTGTTGAGGCAATTCATCCTGGATATGGATTTTTATCGGAAAATGCTGAATTTGCGGCGCTTTGCGAAGATGAGAAAATAAAATTCATCGGTCCGTCGTCCCGCGTAATACAAGCGATGGGGCTTAAAAGCTCTGCTAAAGTTATAGTCGAAAAAGCTGGGGTACCTCTGCTTCCTGGCTTCCATGGTGAAGACCAAAGCGATAAAACGTTGTCTGGCGAAGCGGAACGCATCGGATACCCTGTGCTAATTAAAGCGATCGCAGGTGGAGGTGGCAAGGGAATGAGGGTGGTTGACCAAGCAGATCAATTTCTGGCTGCGCTGGCCGCTGCGCGACGAGAGGCTAAGAACAGTTTTGGTAATGAGCAGGTCTTGATTGAGCGTTATATTCAAGCCCCTCGTCATATTGAAGTCCAAGTATTTGCAGACCAGCATGAGAATTACGTTCATTTGTATGAGCGAGACTGCTCGCTGCAGCGAAGATATCAGAAGGTAATTGAGGAGGCGCCAGCGCCAGCTATTCCGGGAGAGACGCGCAAAGCATTAGGCGAAACAGCGGTTGCCGTCGCAAAAGCCGTAGGTTATGAGGGTGCCGGAACTGTTGAGTTCATCATGGATGAAGACTTTCAGTTTTATTTTATGGAGATGAATACGCGATTACAGGTTGAGCATCCAGTTACTGAGATGATTACAGAAGAAGATCTCGTCGAGTGGCAATTACGGGTCGCTTACGGGGAACCATTACCTAAAAAACAAGAAGAAATTAAATTGAATGGTCACGCTGTTGAATGTAGGGTGTATGCGGAAAATCCGGAACGCGATTTTTTACCGGCATCGGGACGGATAGAGTATCTGAAGGAACAAAGGGACGGTGGTGCGACAGTGCGTATCGACTCCGGCGTTAAAGTCGGGGACGAGGTCGGTGTATATTATGATCCGATGATCTCAAAAATTATATCTTGGGATATAAATCGACAAGCTGCTTTATCGAAAATGGATACCGCTCTAAAGGCTTATCATTTAGCTGGAATTCAAACCAATATTAATTTTTTGAGACAGTTGATTTGCGTTCCAGATTTTCATAACGCAGAAAAAGAGCCTAAAAATCTTAATACCGGAGTTATCAGTCGTTATATCGAAGGTCGAGGCCAGCTCTACAAACAGCTATCTGCCGAAACTGTGGCCTTATTTTTAATATTCGAATTAAAAGGAGCATTCGATAATCATATTGAGCCAGATGTTTCTGCTGACCCTTACTCACCTTGGAAACAGGTAGATGGCTGGCGGTTAAACCGAACTGCAAACCGGATTTTTAGAATAACTTGCGATGGTAAACCGTACGAAATTATATTAAATATCACGCCAAAAAAAATGCAATTCACACTAGATGCGATGACTTACGAACTTAGTGAGTGGAGTTTTGAGTCAGCTCAGATAAATGTCACTGTTGCCGGAAGCGCTACGAAAGGTGTCGTTTTTGAGGGCGAAAGCGGAGTGACTGTCTTCTGCGATGGAGATACAACAGTTTTAGCGCGTTCCCGCTTTAATATGGACGTGAATGACGAGTCGGGTAATTCATTGATTGCGCCACTACCTGGGCACGTAAGGCAGATATTAGTGAAAAAGGGAGATATGGTTAAGAAAGATCAGGCCGTAGTTATCGTAGAAGCTATGAAAATGGAACACACTATTCTCTCGCCCAAGACGGGTAAGGTTGTTGAGATCTATTATTCTGAAGGAGATCAAGTGCTGGAAGGTGCGGAGCTTCTGGCGTTAGAGGAGGATCAATCATGAGCACACCCAGTAGCGTAAAAATAGTGGAGGTTGGACCGCGGGATGGGCTGCAAAATGAGAAAGCTCAAGTGCCAACTGATGTTAAAGTCGAGCTGATCAAGAAGCTCGTTGATGCGGGGTTATCTGTAATTGAAGCAGGAAGTTTTGTTTCGCCTAAATGGGTCCCACAGATGGCCGATACGCGAGATGTCTTTCAACAATCTGCTCGTATCTCCAATGTTTGCTTTCCAGTGTTAGTGCCCAACTTGAAAGGTTTGGAAGCGGCTAAAGAAGCTGGAGCGAAAGAGGTCGCTGGTTTTGCTGCTGCCAGTGAAACCTTTTCCCAAAAAAATACTAACTGCAGCATTAAAGAGTCCCTAGAGCGACAGTTGAGAGTATGTGAGGAGGCTATACGATCTGGGCTCCGTGTTCGTGGGTATATATCAGTCGTACTTGGGTGTCCCTATGAAGGTGACGTTAATCCGCAAGTGGTTGCTGATGTCGCTGAACAGTTATATCAGATGGGCTGTTATGAGATCTCTTTGGGAGATACGGTAGGCGTTGGCACACCCCAGAGAACAAAGGATTTATTTGAACATGTTATGAAGGTAGTACCAGTGGAACATTTAGGCGGTCATTTTCATGATACCTATGGCCAAGCTATTGGCAATATTTTTGGTGCATTAGAAATGGGAATTTCTATTTTTGATAGCTCGATAGCGGGCCTAGGGGGCTGTCCTTATTCTCCTGGCGCTACAGGTAATGTTGCTACGGAAGATGTCCTTTATATGTTGAACGGCATGGGGATTAAAACAGGGGTAGATATGAATAAACTGCTCGTCGCAGCTGGATATATTTGCGATCATTTAGGACGTTCTACTTATTCTAGAGCCGGACGAGCGCTTTTATCCAAGCAGCGTCAAGCAGCGTGATATTCTTCTCGGAAGTGATTGTGATATGAGCACTATTGAGTCACCTTGCGTAGACATTTGTCAGCTGAACCCCAATACAGGGATTTGCACAGGTTGTTTTCGAACGATGGATGAAATCAGCCTATGGATTGAACTGTCAGATGACGAAAAGCAAGAGGTATTGCGACTAGCTAAGGAGAGAGGGCTGAAGATTTTTTCAGATAATTGTTAGGGGTCAATGAGTTTTTTTAGCGCACTAATTTCTGCCGCTTTAACTTGACCGTTAAACAATTGGAACAACCCACGGACTTCGAATGCGGTGAGGCAAAGAGTTTCTTCTATAAAAGCTCGATATTCAAGTTTAAATGTTTTATTTCTCCAGTCGGTGGTATACAGCTCGATTCGTAACTTATCACCATCTCGAACTACATGATGAAATTGTGCTCCAGAGTCAATTAAGCCTAATGCCAGTCCATCAACACGGCTCGCGAGCGCATCATGGCTTCCCCAAACTCTCAACCAATCGTGAAATGTTCTGTCGATAAATCGATAGAAGTTCGGATAAAATACGATGCCTGCTGGATCGCAATCACCAAAAGTGATCATTAGTTCGTAAATATGTTTAAGTTTCGGTGTCGACATTTTTTAAAGTAGAAAACTAAATGATATTGGCGCTACGTTTCGTTAATTCCAGAATTAACGTGTATTTTAAGTGAATAGGAATAGTTTTGAGCGCATCAATACCTAAGGCCGCCCCCCGCGACCTGTTACATACCAGGCGAGTCGAGGTTCATGGCTACAAACGCCATGATGGCAATTATGATATCGAAGGCATCTTGATTGATGTGAAAAGTACCCCGTTCGAGAACATGGATCGTGGTCTTGTAAAGCCGGGTGACCCCATACATGAAATGTGGATTCGCCTAACGGTGGATATTGAGCTGCGAGTTCTTGATGTTGAGGCTAGGAATATTTGGGGTCCCTATAATATTTGTGGTGATATTGTGCCGAACTTTAAAAGGTTAATTGGCCTTTCGATTGCACGTGGGTGGAGAAAAAAAGTTAACGAATCGTTAGGTGGTATCCAGGGTTGTACCCACATGGTGGAGCTGCTTGGTCCGATTGCGACTACCGCCTTTCAAACGACATACCATGATCGTTTGCGATGGAACAAAGAACTGGCGGTAAAGGAGGAGAGGCCGGCTTTAATTAACTCATGCCATGCTTATGCATCGGATAGCATTGTAGTTAAAAAAAGACATCCGAAATACTATACTGGCCCTGATGCATAGATCTCGGTGAGCCCAAGAAACGGTTTACTTGATTTCGATTAATAACGTTTGGTTACTCGCCAGAAATCCAATACTCTACCGTGTAAGGATGCGAGGCCATCCAAACTCTTGCTGCAACATAATGCGGCCAATCGTTTTCGAAAGCCATCTGATCTATTTCTGCAACCCACTTTGTGGATAGCTCCATTTTGCTGATGATTTCAAAAATATGTGTGGCGATTTTCTTTTGTGTTTTCTTATTACCCACTAGCCATGCAGTATCTTTTTGCTTAAATGTATTACTGGTACCTTTGATGGCTCTGAATTTCTTCGTTAAATTCAATCGGTGTAGCTTGGTCATTGGCGTGAAGAACCAGCTTTTATCTCCTAATTGTTTTTCTAATTTAGTATCCCATTCGGATGAGGATATGGCGGTTAATTCATATCCGGCGTTCTCTAGGTTATGCGCGGCAACCGTTTCTTTAGCTTGCTGCGTTAAAATTTTATCTTGATCATCTAAGATGATTTGTTTATTCATTTTTTCGATTATTTCTGGTTTGGTCAAATCGTCAACTGTATTGACCATGGAGCTTGGTACATATCTTGGAACCGCGAAAAAAGAAGAGGCATCGTCGTAAAGTGCTGTGATTAATTTTAAATTTTCTTCGTAAGGCGCATAGCTCTCAGCATCACGTTTTGGTAGCCACGCAGAAAGATAGAAGTCGATTTCACCACGATCGAGCATCGACATCAGAATTTCGGAGTCACCTTTAGTTTCGGACACGTTATAGCCAGATCGTTCAAATACCACTTTAACTAAAGCAGCTGCAGCCGCATCATAGGGCGTATCGTTATGACCAATTTTTATGGTTAGCGCGTGTGCCCCATTCCCGAAAATCAATATACTTAAAAGTAATATGCACTTTATCAGTAACTTCTTAAACATTTAACGATCCTTGATCTTTTTTTGATGTAAGTTGTAGCAGGTTACAGTATTTTTAACGGTATAACTTTGCGACTGTTTCAGACGCTTTTTTGGCTAATGGTGTTTTAATTCATGTAGTGTCGCTTCGATAAGTTTACGCGAGATGCTAATTAGTCCAGGAAGACGATCTGGTAATTTATCAGCACTAAACCAGTCTGCATCCTCTATTTCAGTCGGGTCAATATTAATATCACCTGATTCGTAATCTGCATGAAACGCAATCATAAGTGAGTGGGGGAATGGCCAAGGTTGGCTTGCGAAATAGCGGATATTCTTAACTCGGATACCTACTTCCTCATAAACCTCTCGATGTACTGTCTCTTCTAGTGTTTCACCTGGCTCCGCGAAACCGGCAAGGGCTGAGTACATTCCTGGAATAAAGTGGGGTGATCGTGCTAGTAAAAATTGATCGCCTTTTTGAATCATTACCATAACAGCAGGCGAAACTCTTGGGTAATGAAG
>Ga0115568_10002996_pt1 | contig 11621 bp, 6 predicted proteins | sample COGITO_mtgs_1204_FD_87296 | JGI IMG/M metagenome (GOLD analysis project Ga0115568, IMG submission 87296) | Pelagic marine microbial communities from North Sea - COGITO_mtgs_120426 | ecosystem: Environmental > Aquatic > Marine > Epipelagic | place: Germany:Helgoland, sampling site Kabeltonne...
AAGAGGAAAAAACAAAATTTAAAGTACAAATTCCTCATGATGGTAAACCTGAAACAAATACCTACCCAATGATTCTTGATGCCACTAGCTCTTTTGATCCGGATCAAGGTGATCGTATAAGGTATGGGTGGAAACAGCTGAGTGGTAATAAAATTCGATTAAGACCAAATTCTAGTTCAGGTATTGTATCATTTGAAGGCACGCCTGGAGAGTACACTTTTGAATTAACTGTTTCCGATAATTATGGTTTGGCTACAGTTATTACTAAGACAGTTAAGATTGAGAAGGAACCTAATCAAGCTCCAATAGTAGATTTAGAGATTCGTCAAGGAGTCACTGATTAATATTTGCATAATTTTATCTCAGTAAATCTTTTTAAGCTTAATTGTATTTCTTCATTTAATTTATAATTTTGAAAAGCAGTTACTATTCACTTGGTATTGATATTGGAGGTACAAACACCGTGTTTGGTGCTATATCAAACGATGGCCTAATATTAAAGAAAGATTCAATATTAACTAGATCGAGTGAAGATCCCGGTCAATTATTTGATAAAATTTTTGAAAAAAATAAGGTATGGAAAAAAGAACTTAATAATAGATATCTTTTTAAAGACATAGGTATTGGTGTTCCTAATGGTAACTATTTCACAGGTATGGTCAAAGATCCACCAAACCTAGGTCAAGATTGGCAAAATTTAGATTTAGTTAATTTTGTAAAAAAATATCAAGATATCCCTGTAAAGATTACAAATGATGCAAATGCTGCAGCGATGGGAGAAAAATCTTTTGGAGTTGCAAAAGAAATGAATAATGCTGTAGTTATTACTCTTGGTACTGGTTTAGGTAGCGGATTAATTATTGACGGTAAGGTGTTTTATGGTCATGATGGTTTTGCTGGGGAATTAGGTCATATTATAATTGACCCAAAAGGTCGTATTTGTGAATGTGGAAGGCAAGGATGTTTGGAAATGTATGTTTCTGCAAAGGGGTTAAAACACACGATTGATGACTATTTATCTCGTTTTCCAAACAATAAAACATTATTAAATCTGAAAGATAATAATTTTGACGGAAAGAAGATGGATGAATTATTTGATGTTGGAGAAAATATAATTCAAGAAATCTATGAGTTTACGGGTGATATACTTGGCCAAGGCCTTGCTCAAGCTTCCACAATTCTTTCTCCGGAAGCATTTATATTTTATGGAGGTTTAAGTAATGCAAAACATCGAATACTTAAATTTGCAAAACAGTCAATGGATGCTAATCTATTAGGCTTTCAAAAAAATAATATAAAAATACTTTTATCTAAATTACCAGATGGTGAGGCAGGCATAATTGGTGCTTCGTGCTTACATAAATAATTTTTCAAAGAAAATATAACATATAACTGAATAACACCATTAGGGTCTGTTTTTAAATGTAAGATTTTACTTATTCCATTGAAGATAGTTTCCCCAGTAACTATATAACCGTTATCTTTCGTTTGATTAATACTTTTAAAGGTGTCTATGCTTTCATCACCATACAGTTTTTCCCAAATTTGATTACCCTGAGCATCATAACAAGCCAACCAACCTTGATAATTATTGTTGTCTAGACTTTTACCAACAATAATATAATTACCCATGTGATTTTCAATCATATCTAATGCAAAATTATCGCCAGGTATTAATGTTAAAAAGTTTTGTTCACCATTAGTGTTTGTATTAATTATCCAAGAATTACCATTTTCTTGGTTATTATTTTCAGACGAATATCCACAAATAGTATAGCTGCCATCAGATGAATGAATTAATCTTTTTGGATAATCATATGTGTCCAAATTCCAAGTTTTTGTCCATACCGTATCACCATTGCTAGAAATATTGGTGTCGAATTGTGATAACAAAATATTTGATGGAGCCAAAGAAGAGGATTGAGCTAATGATGCAAGAATTATATAACCATTGTCTACTTCAATTATAGATTTTCCACTTTCTATAGTTCTTTGTGAAGATGGAGCCATTGAAATACTATACTGATTGTCGATATTACCTAATTCATTAATTTCTAAAATTAATATATCAGGATGTTGTGCATGATATTGCCCAATGATAATATAACCATTTTCAGATGACAATATTATGTCATCAACTCTATCAAGACCATACGCAACATTCTCTCCAGCTGAATCATACCCAATGATTGAATTCCATAGTTGAGTACCATCTTGCATGGTCTTTGTTATTCTTATATCACTATCTTGATTGTTGTTAACAATATTTGATACAAAAACATATCCATTATTATCTTGTGTCTCAATTAATTTTACAGGTGTCTCGTCTTGGCTATAATTATAAGAGGAAGATGAGGTTACAATTCCATACCTGTTAACACTTGTCAAAATGACATCACTATTATTCTTTGCAATGATTCTATAATCTTCAGTAGTTGTTTGGATGCCGTAGAAGCCTGCAATTGGTTCAGCATCAGAACCATAACTTTGTAAAAATGTAAAGTATTTTGGTGTAGCTGATTGCATATTGCTAAATACCTCATATCCCCAATCATCAATTATCGAAACAACAAAGTAATAGGTCGTCTCATAATCATTTTCAATAGAGAAATAGCTTGTATCTTGACTACTATACGAAGTGTAAATATCTACTTTATCACTCATGCTAGCATCTAGAGATCTGTAAAGTTTATAGCTATTAAAATCTGATGATTGATAACCTGACCATTTTATTTTGAGCTCATTACTAAAAGAGTCGATCGAGTCCAATGAAACTGCTTGTGGTGCAGGTCTAACAGTATTTGACATAAAACCGCCTTTCGTACTCTGATTTAGAGTGTCATAAACGATTATTCTAAAATAATTACTTACATGTGGATCAAAGTCATCGATAGAATAACTAGCTTCAGATTTAATCATGACACTATCAATAAGAGTATTATTTGAGGTATCATTAATAGCAGAATATAATTCATATTTTAAAAAATCTGAATCCGGTGATTCATTCCAAGATACATGCATAAATGCTTCATCATATGTTATTGATGTGATATTGATTGGTAATGGCTTTGGATCTAAAGAAGATATGAAAACATTACTTTTTGAGGAATAATTAAACGAGTCTGAAACAGTTATATAAAAATAGTTTAGAATCAAAGGATTTACATCTTCTAAAAAATAAGTTATACTTTTTACATCGTTGGAACTAAAGATAAGTGAATAGTTATTTTCGTTTTCTAATGTTGAATGATAAAGGTCATATTGATAAAAATCTGTAGCATTTGATTCTTCCCAAGAAATATCAAAACCTGCATTATTAAAAACTACAGATTCAATTTCAATTGTATCTGGAACAGATAAAGTATTATCAATGGTATAGTCTATTGGGGGACTCTCAGTACAATTATCATCACAATCACAAATGCTTACTGATAACGAGACTGGTCCGTCAGGAAGCTCGTTTGTATTCAAGCTTATTTTAACTGGCTCATTGTTGATATTTCCTAATATCTCGCTTAATGGTATATCTATTTTGAGATCATTAATATTGATTTCAACGCCACATATACCATCTGGGTCGCTAGCATCAATACCTAATGTTACAATTTCGTTGCATGTCGCCCCATCCTGGGGGAAAGTTATTAATCAGTAACCTGGTTTATCTTCAACACGCCATTTACAAGAATGCAAGAACGTTGTAGCGAGTATTAATAAACTTAGTTTGATTATTTGAATTTTTAACATCATACTATTTATTTAAATATTTTATTCACTTGGAAACCAAATCGTAATTTTTGATCATTATCTAAAATACCAATATCCTCTGCAAGTGCTGTTCTATTTAGATGATATAAATTTGAAACAGATAAATCAATTTCTATTGAATTGATAGAATACTGAATTCCCGTTTTAAAGCCAGTTTTAACTCCAGATGAAATTTCATTTTGTGTGATTTGGTTCGATAATTTAGCATAAAACTGAACATTATTTTTATAAAACCAATGCAACCCTGATTGGGCAAACCAAACATCCCAGGGGTAGCCTTTAGGCTTTAATTTTGTATCAACTAGATTTATATGAATGAAGGTAGGAGCTAATGAAAATATTATGTTTTGTTTGAGTTTATATTCAAAAATAATTTGATTTAAAAAACTGAGTTTATCGTAGTCATCAAAAATTACAGGTTTGCCAGGATGCGTGCTTATTATGGATTCATAAACAATATTTATCGGATAATTTAAATTTTTAATTAATCTGTTTAAATAATTTGTTCTAAAAGAAAAATCAGATGTGTTTAAAAAATTGGTTTTTGAAATTTCAATAGTTAAAAAGTCTTTGATACCATACCCTAGGGTAAGTCTAGATTGCTGACTAATTGTTGAACCGAATCTTTTTTCTAGTTGAAGTTTAATGGCATTCTCGGGCAAAAGTAGTTTGGAATTTGTATCAATCTGTCGAATCTTTTTATTATCACCAGTCCTTTTTTTTGTCCTTTTTACTTTATATAAAGCTGATATATTGAAAGTGTTATTTTTATAATTAAGAGAATCTATCAATGTTTTTTTCACATCTGCCATCCCTAAAAAGCAAGAGGCTCTGAATCCAAAATTATTATTTAGCATATATTCTGCGCCAATGTGGAGACCAACATCTACATCAAAATCTTTAGGCTTAAGCTTAAGTTCATCTGACTGGCTACTGTTATAATCTGTAAACTTTAACTTTGTAAGTGAAATTCCTCCAAGGGAGCTACCAAATTGTAAACCCATAAAAGAGTTAATTTTACTACTGTGTGATATTGGGTAGTAAATATGAGTAGATAAGTAATTAAAAACCTCATAGCCGTCAATATTAATTTTGTAATCTACACCACCAATATTAAGTAGTGTATTGTCCTCTAATTTAGAACCTCTTTGAAGGTAACTAACGCCAGCAATAAATCGACTGATTGGATATTCAAAGCCAATGTTAAATCCATTTCGGGAGCTTATATTAATACGATTATTAATGGTATTATCATTGTATTGAATTTTTGAAGAATTAACCCCACCAAAAATTGTCAATTTGCTTTGTGCGTAAATAGAGGATACTAAAAGAATTGTTATAACATTTGCTTTTACTAGACTGAAAAAAAGGGTGAATAGTTTTATCATAGTTTTTAGTAAAATCGTTAATGTAGCGGAGGAGGGATTCGAACCCCCGACACCCGGATTATGATTCCGATGCTCTAACCAACTGAGCTACTCCGCCATTAAATCACTAAGTATTGTCTATTAAATTAATTATCTATAATTAAAAAAACTAATGATAGAAAAACAAAAAAATTGATTATTTGAAGCCATAAATACATAGTATATTTTATAATATTTTAGGAAAACAGGAGTAATAATATGTATTCATCAATTGAAAATTTTATGGATAAAGTAAAACATAAAGATCCAAATGAGTTAGAATTTCATCAGGCCGTTCATGAGGTTATAGAATCACTATGGGGTTTTTTAGATTCAAATAAAAATTATTTACATTCAGGCGTTTTAGATAGGTTAATAGAACCTGAAAGAGTTATAACCTTTAGAGTTCCCTGGAGAGATGATAGAGGGTCAGTGAATGTTAATCGTGGATATAGAGTTGAATTTAATTCAGCGATAGGGCCATATAAAGGTGGACTCCGTTTTCACCCATCTGTAAATCTCAGTATATTAAAATTTTTAGGATTTGAGCAAGTTTTTAAAAATAGTCTTACAACCCTACCCATGGGTGGAGGCAAAGGAGGTTCTGATTTTGACCCTAAGGGGAAATCAGATAATGAAGTCATGAGCTTTTGTCAAAGTTTTATGACTGAACTTTCAAAACATATTGGTCCAAATACAGACGTTCCTGCAGGCGACATAGGTGTGGGCGGAAGAGAGATAGGTTATATGTTCGGGCAGTATAAAAGAATTAGAAACGAGTTCTCTGGCGTATTAACAGGCAAAGGTCTCAATTGGGGAGGTAGTCTAATTAGACCGGAAGCTACTGGTTATGGATGTGTTTATTTTGTTGAAGAAATGCTAAAAAACTGTAATAAAACAATTGAAGGCAAAACCGTAGTCGTATCTGGCTCAGGAAATGTTGCGCAATATGCGACTGAAAAAGTAATGGAACTTGGTGGGAAAGTAGTCACATTATCAGACTCCTCAGGTTTTATTTTTGACCAGGATGGGTTGAATGAAGAAAAATTAAATTGGGTTATAGATTTAAAAAATAATAAAAGAGGTAGAATCAAAGAATATGCTGATGAGTTTGGTTGTAAATATTATGAAGGAAATCGTCCCTGGAGTATCAAATGTGAGGTTGCCTTACCCTGTGCAACTCAAAATGAAATAGATGGCAAAGAGGCCAAAGAATTAATAAGTAACGGTCTAATCGCATTAAGCGAAGGTGCAAATATGCCATCTAATCCTGATGCTGTAAATATATTCCAGGAATCAAATATACTGTTTGGCCCTGGAAAAGCTGCAAATGCTGGTGGCGTAGCTGTATCTGGATTAGAAATGAGTCAAAATAGTATGCGTATAAAATGGGGTAGGGATGAAGTAGATCAAAAACTACTTGGTATTATGAAGAGTATTCATACTTCATGTGTTGAGAATGGAGAAAATAATAGCCATGTGGATTATGTTAAAGGTGCCAACATTGCGGGATTTATAAAAGTTGCTGATGCAATGATTGATCAGGGGGTAGTCTAAATTTCTAGATTCCAGAGGAATCTTCTTCGTCCATTTTCTCTACTGTCTCGGGTTTAGGAATAATTACCTTTCCTGTTCCAGATAGTCCATCTATAATAGAGCTGAATGGCTCTTTAAATTGATACCAGCTGATATGATTTTTCACTTCTTTAGGATGATTTTTTTCTAGCCATTTTGAATTTAAAAAATCATTTTTGCTTTTGTGGTCAATAGTTAAATAACCAATATGAAGGCTAATAATATTTTGGAAAAAATGACTACCGAATGATGGGTCAACTGGAAAATCTTGATGTCCTAGCTCTATAATCATTTTTGTATTTGATATTTGTTGCCAATTTATTGGTACACCCAACCATGGGTCTGAAGAACCCCACCTACCAGGGCCAACAAGAATATAGGGTCTGTTTCTACCCATTTTATTATTAAAAAATTCTATTTCTTTAGCAATATCAAACGATTTTGAAGGATCGTACCTATCTGGAGATAAGTATAATAAATCCTTTATTTGGTTAGTCGAACCATTTCCTAATGTTATTTGACTAGATGCGAAAATATCTCTTTTTCTAAAGGTTTTTTCTGAGATAGTCTTATTTGTTGATATTAGCATGGGTTTTATTTGTAATAAGTAAAATTCAGATGGTTCATTTTTCTTCATATTTACAGCAAACTCTATTTCAACAGGGCATCCGAGAGCTTGTTTTCCAAGTACAAGTAATTCATTTAGTATTTCACATAAGGGTATAATCTTCCAATCAAGAATTGGAGAAAAATTAACTACCCTTGTTCCTTCATAAGATAGAGAATTTCTTAGAATGTTATCATCTAAAGTAATGACTCCTCCTAGCCATTCTAATGACTTGTCTATTTCAGCTTTTGAAAGGTTAAGAAGTTTTAAGTCATTTTTTAATTTGAAATTAGCACCCTCCATTTCGAGTGAATAAAAACTTGCTTGGGAATTTGCTAAGGTTGATTTTATTGTTGAAAACTGAGGTTTGATGGCAGGGTATCTAGGAGAGATGCCAAGGCATTTTCCACCGTCTACAATAGTTTTGCCAAAACCAAGCGCTAAATAGCATACTCCTTCATCTCTCTTCATATATGAAACGGGATAAAAGTTTATACTTTTTAATACGCCACTAAATGTTGGGTAAAATCTTCCGGCATCGTATTCTTGCCCAGCAATTTCCATTAAAATCACTGCCATTTTTTCTTCTTCTGTTCGATGGGCACTATTTGCAAAATATGATTTTGATTCATTATAAAATATTGATGCGAAAACTAATTTTATAGCATTAATTAATTGATTTATACGATCTTTAAATAACGTTTGGTTATTTGGTAACATAAATGTTGAATACGCCCCCGACAGAGGTTGATATTGTGAGTCTTCTAGTAAGCTAGAGGACCTGACGGCTAAAGGATAATCACAATATTTTAAAAATGCTTCTACCTTAAGTGTGAGCTCCATCGACAACCGACTCTTAATAAACAATGTCTCAATATCTTGATCATTATTAGCTTTTAAGGCATTATCCCAAAGTTTATTATCTTTCATAAAACGATCAAATTCTTCTGTACCGATTATTGCCGTCTTTGGAATTTTTACATTTATGTTTTTGTATTTATTATTTATCCCTGACTGAATTATCATATCTTTTGCAAATGCTAATCCTCTTGCCTTACCACCTAAGGAACCTCCGCACATTTTATAAAACCTAGAACTTTTACCATTTTTAGGAGAAAAATCAGATACTTCACCAAACTTATGCTGTTCCTTCAAATTATTGATTTCTTTAATAATCATAGCTCTTATATCTTCTTTTTTAGAAAATTTTTGAACATTTATTCTTCTAAGTTTTGTTGCTAAATCAAAATTAGATCTAGCAGCAACCCAATTTGAAAAGTGATTGCTTTTACCATGCAAAATAATGGATTCTATTGGCACTGTTTTTATGCCTTCAATTAGGTCTTCAATATTCGTTGCTTTTAGTAATTCATTGCCCTGATTATCCTTAAAAATAAAATCACCAAATCCAAAATTGATTAGCATGAAATTTCTTAAATCATTCAAGAGTGTGTTAGATTCTTTATGTAAAAAATCAGTTCCTAATTCTTCCGCTAATTTTCTATTAGAACTATCTGTTGATTGTAACATTATCGGCATGGACGGATGCTTTTCTCTGATAGATTTTGCAAATTTAGTTCCAGCTTTTGAATCTTTTTTGCCATTATTTAAAAATTTAACATCAGATATTATTCCAACAATATTATCTCCATATTTAGTAGAAAACTTTTCAGCAGTTTCAAAATTTGGTGTTAGTAACACTTTGATTCTACCTCGCAGGTGCATTGATTTATAAGTAGAGCTAAAAGTTTTCTTCATAAGGGTTTTTGTAAGAGATACTATCTCTCGATAAATAAGCGGAAGCAGTATTGAATACATTCGAGGAGAGTCTTCAATAAGAATTATTGCGCGCACATTACCTTGGATAATATCTTTTTCAGCATTTTTTCTATCTTCAACATATTTAATGATTGCTGGAAAAACGGAAGCGTCACCTGACCATATAAAGATTCTATTAATTGAGCTCGGTGAAATTCGTGGAGTAAATTGTTTTATTTCTGTTTCATCAAAAGCTAGTAAGATTACTGGCATATTTGGATATTTCTTTTTTATGGACTTGCCAAGTGAAATTGGATCAGTATCTTCAATTCTTAGCATAACAATTACTAAATCAAAATTATTTTTTGATAAATCGTTCATTGCTGAAGCCGCCGTAGAGGACCTAGTTACTCTAGGAGCATAATTAAAATTCATCCCGATGTATTCTGTCATAATTTGTTCAGTCAATCCTCCATCCTCTTCAAGTATAAAAGCATCATACGGGCTAGCGACTAATAGGATCTCATGAACTCTATGTATCATCAGCTCATTGAAATTATCGCTATGATTAATATTGAAAGATTTATTTTTCAAAAGCCGAATGATTTTAGTTTTTGTATGTTTAATTTCATTTTAAACCTTATGCATTGTTTTGTAGTGATATAATTAACTAAAATAAAGCTTAAGTTAATTAACATATACAATATTATAATACTTTCTAGCCAAGTTAAACTCTAAATTAATACTACTTAAGGATGCTAAGACCTCTAAAGTCTTTTGATATAAAAGGACAAACTATTCTAGTCAGGTTGGATTTAAATGTTCCAACTATAAATGGTATCATCCAAGATGACTTTAGAATTAGAGCATGTCTACCTACAATTAATTATTGTTTGAAAGAAGGCGCTTCGGTTGTAATAATGTCGCATTTAGGAAGACCAGAAGGAACTCACAGCGACGACTTAAGCTTAATCCCGATTGGTGAGCACCTGGCATCATTACTTGAACTGCCAATAAAATTTTCTAAAGACTGTATTTCTCAAGATGCAATAGACACTTCATTGTCTTTAAAACCCGGCGAAGTTCATTTACTTGAAAATTTGAGATTCTACAATGAAGAAATCCAGAATGATTTGGTATTTGCTAACAAGCTTTCAAAGCATGGGAGGCTCTACATTAACGATGCTTTTGGTACCGCGCACAGGGCGCATGCGTCTAATCACGGTGTTGTTGATAATTTCAAAAACTTTGGTATAGGATATTTGTTTGAAAGAGAAATGAGGTATTTAAAAGACGTTATTAATAAACCTAAAAAACCTCTTGTCTTAATTCTTGGAGGTGCAAAGGTATCAACCAAATTAGAACTAATAGACAGATATGTACATCAAGCTGATTCGATTATTGTTGGAGGTGGAATGGCATTCACATTTTTGAAAGCTATGGGCTACAATGTTGGCAGTTCCTTAGTTGAATCAAAAATGATAAGTCAAGCTAAGAACATTTTGGACACCGCAAGGAAAAGCGGAAAAAAAATAGTTCTACCAAATGATGTTGTTTGCTCTAACAATATAAACGCATCCTCCGATGGAAGTGTTATTAGTGTTCGTGATATACCTGATGGTATGATGGGGCTAGATATAGGACCTAAAACTATAGAAAAATATTCTGACATATTAACCTCAGCCAAAACAGTATTATGGAATGGCCCAATGGGTGTTTTTGAAAATAAGTTTTTTGAAAGTGGTACTAAATCGATTGCAGAAAAATTAGTTCAATTAGTAATGACTGATTCAATTGTCATTGCTGGTGGTGGAGATACAGCATCTGCATTGAGGCATTTTAAACTTGAAGAAAAAATCACGCATGTTTCTACAGGGGGTGGCTCCTCTTTAGAACTAATGTCAGGAAATCAATTAAAAGCGATAAATAAATTGGAGATATAATAAGTATGATTAATCCTATAGTAGCGGGTAATTGGAAAATGAATAAAACGCCGTCAGAAGGGAAAATCTTTTCTGAAAAGATGGTAGGAAAATTAGATTCTAAAAGTAGCGTGGATATAATAGTATGTCCGTCATTCACTGGATTAAGTAGCTTGGTCACTTCTACTAAATTCCATTTAGGAGCACAAAACTGTCACTTTGAAGGTTCTGGTGCTTTTACTGGAGAAATATCAACATCTATGTTGCTTAATTGTAATGTTGAATATGTTATTTTAGGGCATTCAGAAAGAAGATCGATTTTTCATGAAAAAAATAATGACATTGGTCAAAAAGTAACTAAGGTCCTTAGTGACGGGATGAAGCCTATTCTGTGCGTTGGAGAAACGATAGATGAATTAAATGATGGGTTGGCGAAAGAGACAGTTCATCGTCAATTGCAATTAGGACTGAATAATGTAAATTCATTAAATAATATAGTAGTTGCCTACGAGCCAGTTTGGGCTATTGGAACAGGTTTGACAGCTTCTGTTGAAAAAGTTAGCGAAATCCACTCGTTTATACGAACTA
>Ga0115568_10002997_pt1 | contig 11618 bp, 11 predicted proteins | sample COGITO_mtgs_1204_FD_87296 | JGI IMG/M metagenome (GOLD analysis project Ga0115568, IMG submission 87296) | Pelagic marine microbial communities from North Sea - COGITO_mtgs_120426 | ecosystem: Environmental > Aquatic > Marine > Epipelagic | place: Germany:Helgoland, sampling site Kabeltonne...
ACTCCAAGTTGTCGTTTTCGGTCATTGTTGTCGGAACCGGACCTTTTTTTTAGTCGAGGGACTCCAAGTTGTCGTTTTCGGTCATTGTTGTCGGAACCGGACCTTTTTTTTAGTCGAGGGACTCCAAGTTGTCGTTTTCGGTCATTGTTGTCGGAACCGGAGGTTCTTCTTCTTCGTCGCCCGCCAGACCGACCTGCATCATGCTGAAGACCCGTTTGGTATACAACACGGGGTCTTCGTGCGTATATCCGGACGCGATCATCGCGGTCTCGTACATCAAGCGTATGGTGTCTTCTACCGCGCGCTCTCCCAAGTTGTTTTTGAGAACCGCGTCGTGTACCGTCTTAATCAGACGGTTATTCAGATTAATCTCGAGGATTTTCTTTTGTGTGTGAAAAGATCCCTTTTGTGCCATGGCCTGTGCTTTGAGGATGCGCTCCATATTCGCGCTCCATCCGTGCTCGCTCGACGCCAGCACACATGGGACGTCGTCCGACAAACGCGTCGACACGACCACCTTTTCCACGTGCTCCTTGAGCGTCTCCCGAAACACCTTACACACGGCGTCGTGCTGAGTCTTGGTCTCTTCGTCGTCTTGTACAAAGTCCTTGCTACACTTGGAAACGTTTACCAATGTCTTGCCGTCGAACTCACGCACGCGTTGTAAGACGTACTCGTCGATGGGATCGACCATGAAAAGCACGCGCTCGTGCTTGTGTAGAAACGGAGAGTGCTCCAACGCCTTTCGGCTCTCGCCGGTGATGAAGTAAATGTTAGTTTCTTCGGTATTTTCCAAATACTCTTCGAACGAGATCTTCTTACCGGCTTCGAGGTGACTACACTCGAATCGTAAAAGCTTGACGAGCTTGTCGCGGTTGGCGTCGTCCTCGTGCACGCCCAACTTGATGCTCTGATGGAACTGCTCGTAAAAGGCGTCGTACGTCTCGGGTTCCATGTGCTGGAACATGTCGATGCACTTCTTGACGAGATTCTTTTTGATGACGTTCATCGTCCGATTTTGCTGAAGCATCTCGCGCGAGACGTTGAGCGGCAAGTCGTTACTGTCTACGACGCCGGTCACGAAATTCAGCCATTCGGGCAAAAGCATGTCCTCGTTTTTTTCCGAAATCAGGACGCGATTGACGTACAACTTCATCTTGGACTTTTTGGTTTCGTTCTTTCCAAACATATCGAACGGTGCGCGTTTGGGAACGTACATGACCGTTTTATACTCGACCTGTCCCTCCGTGCTGAAATGCTTGACGTCCGCGTACGTGTCCCAATCCCCCGAAATCGCCTTGTAAAACGCCTCGTGTTCCTCCCGAGTCACCTCGTCGGGCTTGCGCGTCCAGATGGGTTTTTGCGTGTTCAAGTGCGTCCACTCGAGGACGTCTTCGTACACCGGTTCCTTTTTGGTCGGTTCCGAAGGTTCAATTCCCTCTTCTTCCGAAGGTTCAATTTCCCCTTCTTCCGAAGGTTCAATTTCCCCTTCCACGAGAACCTTCTTTGACGTCAATAGATAAATGGGGTGTTGGATAAACTCTGAATGCGCGCGCACGACGCTTCGTAGTTTTTCTTCTTCGAAATACTCCTTATTGGCGTCGTTCACGAACAGAACGATTTTGGCACCGTCCGTATGTTCGTTCATTTGTGTGATGGTGAACGATCCACCGGCCTGAGATTCCCAGCAGTTATCTCCGGAGAGCACCTGGACCTTGTCCGCAACGAGGTACGCGGAGTAAAACCCCACCCCGAACTGGCCGATGAGACTACTATCGGCACGACCGTCGTCCGACGCTCCGGCGAGGGCTTCCATAAATTGTTTGGTGCCGGAGTTGGCAATCATACCTAAGCACTTGATCATCTCGTCGCGTGTGAGCCCGATACCGTTGTCTTCGACCGTGAGCGTCCGAGACTCTTTGTCCGCGGACACGCGAATGTGGTAATCCTTCAAGTTAGCGTTCTTTTCCTCCGTGAGTACCTTATGGCGCGCTTTATCGATGGCGTCCGACGCGTTGCTGATAAGTTCGCGTAGAAATACGTCTTTATTGGAATAGAAGGCGTTGACAATCAGTGACATCAACTGGTTAATCTCGGCTTGGAAGGCGAAAGTTTCGGTAGACATTTTTAATATTCATCTAAAAAGCCAAATCTTTAAATAAAAATTCTTTTCAGAGAAACTTTATACATACGTTCGAGTTTGCAAAAGCATGTGTTGGCGTAGTTGAAAATCTCCCTAAACTCGGTCGTGTAGCTTTCCTGGACATGTACCGTATTTTCGTTCTCGCGCAAGAGTCGGTGGAACACGTCGGAGCATAGAGTCACCACGAGACTGTATACTTGGTTGGTTCGTTGTCGGACGACCCGTTGATTGTGTCTGCGAAGGAGGGTTTTCTCGAACTGTGTGTCGGTGAGAACGTTTTGTAGCCACTTAACGCGGACGTCGAGGTTAGTTCGGAACCGGATGTCGATGTTTTGGGTTTCCACTTCTCTGAAATGGACGCACTTTCGGTGGACACTGCTCACCACCCGGACGAACGTATTTGTCGAGGTCGTAATCTGTCGAAAGACGACGTCCGTGTGCCGAATGACGTGATGGTATTCGGGGAGCCCTTCGCAGTTGTCGATCTCCGCCTGTTGTAGGGGGCGACGCGAACTGTTTTGGCGCGTCCATTCGTAAAAGTGCGGATTGTGGATGGTCTGACCGGTGATTTCCTTTCCGGTTTTCCATGAAAAGGGTGTATTGCAATTTGTGCACCACATCTGGTCGCATCCTTCAATTTTGTGGATCCGCGAAGCGCATTTAGGACATGGTTTGGTCGTTGCGAGGATCAGGTCGGCGGACTGTACGTTTTCCTCTTGACAAACGTGCGCGTCGTCGTTCGTCTGGAGGCATTTGTGACACACTTTCATACCGCAAACACCGCATTGATGGTTCCGGCGTGTAACGAATCCGCGACAGTCGTCCGCCGGACATGGGCACATTACGTGAGACTCCTTGTCGACGAGGTCGTTCGCGCCGGCTTGTTGCTGGGATCCAAATTCTTTCGAGTACAAGGGGTCGGGGATGATATCCTTGAACGCACGGGACAAGTGCATTCCGTTGCGCCATCGAGAAATATTGAACCGTATATGCGAGGCGTTGTGCCTGAGGGTGCGTTGTTCGTTTTTAAGATTGCTTTTGAATTTATTGTCGTTTTTTTTCGTGGAGATTTCGTGGGTGGCGAGTTCAAGTTCGAGCTCGTTAACGTTGCGAATTTTCTGTAGATATTCCCCAACCTTGGTCGTTTCCACTCCACGACCGTACTCGACGTACATCTGCGTTTCCGGCATGAAGGCGATTTCTTCTTCTCGGAGACGCTTTTGGGTACTCTGTGACAGACGCTTGACCAGGGCGCGCGAGACGTGCTCGCGAACGTGTTGATCTTCCCACGGTTGTTTGCAGCTCATACAAGACAGTTCGAACATACCGGATTGATTTGTTTGGTGGGTTTCGAAACAAGCGGAGCACACCTGAAAGTCGCATGTTGGACAAGGGAGGTGTTTGCGTGTACTCTTGTTAAACGGTTCAACACACACGGAGCAGTCCATGGTGTTTATACTATATCGCATCGACGTTCTTTAAGTTAAAACATAGTGTAATTTTCCTGTTCGGAGTACACGGGACGGTCTGCGTCGATGAAGGAGAACCCCTTGTTAGTGACGTTGGCGCTCGAGAAGGCGTACGCTTGGACGGTGTTGGGGTGGTCGGCGAAGTACTCGAACACGCTCGTGGTGCCTTCGATGAGTTCGGGGGTCCGGTTTCCCTCCTGCACAACGACGGTGGGAACCACTCTAAGGAATTCGGGTAGATTCGCCGTCTGGTCGACGTCGATCGGTGTCATCGCGCTCGCGTCGGGGTGTTCCTGAAAAAGCCGCGTGCAGTGGGGGCATCGTGGGCTATAAAACAAGGTGCGTGTCGGGATTACACGTTCCATTCTTAGTTTACAGCTCCGAGTTCGTTTTTCGTTTTTTAACGCAAAAAAAAATGGCGTGCAATGGTTGTGGCGGGCCCGAGTTATTCGACGACCCGTGTAGCGGGGACACGGTGTGCACGACGTGCGGGCTCGTGGCGGGGCGCGAGACGTCTCTGCGAGTCTCGTACGACTACTCCGGGGGGCGCCTATCGACGGCGTCCAGTACGATTGTGAACGTGATCCGCGCGCTGGAGCTGGAACCCGCGTCGGACTGGATCGACTTTGTGCAAGAAAAGGCGGTCGCAGTTAAGCGGATAACGCGACGTCGCGTGTGCGACATTCTGCTTCGGGAAGACGGTGGTATGTACGATCGCATACGCACACTCCTGGTAGGGGCGAGGCTCCGGTGCCCGCCGCCGACGCGTTCGGAAGCACAGCCGACGGCGAGGTTCGACGACTACGTACATTGGATCCGTAGTTCGGGGCTGTGCGAGACCCGTGACCAAACACGCGCGTTGAACGGCGTGTGCCGAGAGACCGTGGACCGCCTGCCCGGCCTGCGCTTCGTGCTACCTCCGTTGTTCGTAGTGGCGGTGTACGCCTATATGGTTCGAGCGGACCAAAAGACACTAGCAGGCATCGTGTCGGACACACACACCAATCTACGAAGTGTAACTCGTATTTTAAAGAAAATAAAGACTTAAAGGACTTGACAACTTAATATGAAAACAACAATGGAGTGGTCTTCGTGCTTGGGGTTTGATACATGGAAACTCATGGACGAGACGATAAAGCAACGTATAATGCGTCAAGTGCGTGTGTGGTGGGGAGTGGGTCCGAACACGACGCATTTTCCGGGGCCTCAGCCGGTGAGCATCGAACGCAAGGACCTGAGCCGTATAAAGCGTGAGAACTATTGGGTCTGTGTGAAATCGGACGGATTCCGATACCTGTTGGTCTTTTTGCGTATAGAAAACAATAACTACACGGTGTTAATCAACCGAAAACAAGACATGTACCTACTAGATATGCAAACGGTCGAGTCTGCGTTTGAAGGGACGGTGCTTGACGGCGAGCTCGTAAATAACGGGCGTGAATTTATGGTGTACGACACGACCGTTGTGTGCGGTCGTTCGGTAGTCAACGAACCCCACAGTGTACGTTTGGCCGCGTCGATGTGCGTGGTGGATTTCGTCCGTGACTCGGGTGTCGACGTTCAAACGAAACTCTTTTATCCGGCCCGGGACATGAAGCAGTATGTCGACTATGTCACCCCGACCATCACCCATGGCATTGACGGTTACATATTCACTCCGGAGGACTGCGGTGTGCGTTCGGGGACACATTTTGGGATGTTTAAATGGAAGGAGCAGTACAAGAACACGGTGGATTTCCATGTGACTCCGCGAGGAGAGGTGAGCATATCGCGTGGGCGACATTTGCACCGATTGCCCATTGGAGTCGAGTTAGGTAACGGGATTACGACAGCGGATCTACCGGCCATTTTGGAATCGCGATTCGTTAACAAGAACAAATGGGAGGCGATGTTAATACGCAAAGACAAGACGTACCCGAACAACGAACTAACGTACACAAAAACATTGTTAAACATCCAAGAGAACATTCATATGGAGGAGTTGTGTCAGTAAATTTCGGGTTCGGGTCGATTGATATACTTCGGATTGTTATCAAACACGTCGATACGCAAGGTGTCGCCGATGTAGTCCGGAATGCTAAAGTCGCGTTCGTTGATTTTAATTTTAAAATGATTAAAAAAATTGTCAATACTAGTGTGATGGGGTTCGATATTCTCTTTGTAAATACGGTCGTTTTCGCGTAGGGCGTACTCGAGAATCGAGGCGGGAGGACCTCGTTCCAAACGACCGAGACTTAATTTGGTGGTCAGGTGTCGTTGGAAGTTCCCAAACTGCCTAGCGGCCGTTTCGTGCAAGGCGGCTTTTTCGGTGCAACTGTAAAAGCGCATAACACTTTGGTTGAGAATAGAGAGCATACCAACGAACCCTATAAAAGTCATGATGTTTTTCTGATCGATATAGGACTCGAACGCACTGGTCAGCGACGACGCGGACACCACGGACGACAATGCGATTCCGGTAACATTCAGTTGTTTGTCTTTGTTCCGCCAGTAGGTTGCGGAATTGAGATGCATCCATCGTTGCCCCCCCGCTTTTTCGCCCCAACGTTTGAGCAACACCTCGAGATTACTATGCTCCCACTTTTTTAAATGTTTCATTTTTTCCGACTCTGTGTAACTTTCAACCGACTCTTCCTCGTCGGACTTTGAAGACGCGTTATTAAGCATTGTAATTTTAATATATTGTAACACTAAAAAAGCATGTCCGATATCCTTACTGACGCGGCGTTCACGAATGTCGAGATCACCGAAAATCTTTTTTTTCGAGACCGCACCTTCATCGACAAGGACATGAACATCAACGCCAAAACGGTGAAATGCGACTATATCGAGTGTCGTAATATCCACATCAAAGACGCGGTCGTGAATGATCCGTCGACCTTTTTGAATCTGACCCGTGAACTTCCGCCGACGGACCTAGTAGTAATAAAATCGACGAACGAGGCCTCCGGAGAGGACGCGGTATGCCTAGGCGGGGTGTACAACGAAGCCTTGGGGGAGCGTTCGGTAACCGTGGGTGGGAGTGAGAACCAGGCGGCGGGGGGGAGCGCGATCGCGATGGGTTCCGCGGCGTTCGCGTCACACGCACATACGCTTGTGTGGAACACCGACCCGGACCAACCGCTGGAGACCTCCGCGGACAAGCAGTGTATGCTGGCGAGCGACGGGGGCTTGTTCTTCAAACTGCCGTTGTCGTCGGACGTCAAGACGCATCAAATGCCCGAAGGCTTCGCATGTTGGTGTTGGGACGCGGAGCGCGGGACGGTGGCCTTGAAAACGAAACAAAAGAACGTGCTTTACAAGACCCGTTTGGAGACGCTAGAACACGAGATTGCGGTGAGTATTCTTCGAGCGGACGGCGACGAGGTTCGTGTACTCATTCAAAACCCGGACGATAGCTAGCCGCACAAGGAACATAACGGCGTGTACTCGAAGAGCGTGCATTCGAGTCCGCGCAAAAGGGACAACGGGTCATTTTCGGAACACACGAGACGATTCGTGAACCGACGTCTGCAATTTCCGCACATAATACGTCTGTCGCTTTGTTTGGTGTCGAAGAGGTAGCGCAGTTTGGGTGTATTTTTTTCAAAAAAGCGAAACAAGTTGTTGTTGAGGTACAAGGTTTTCTTCGCGCGGGTCATGGCGACGTACAACGTGTTGTGGGCGTCTTCGGAAGACCCGTTAAAGTCGTCGTGGAGGCGCACGTGGTCGTACTCGGACCCCTTGGACTGGTGCGCGGTCGTGATAAACACCGCGTCGTGAGTGCGATAAAACGCCTTCGCTTGGGTCCAATTGTCGACGATCGCATCGCCGTACGTTTCCATGAGGAGGACTCGGTTCTTCCATTTTGTGTTTTGTATTGCTCGGTGATGTTCGTGCAAGCTTTGCAGGGTTTCGAAGGACCGAATCTTGTGCACGGTGATGCGGTCGGTATGACCGTCGCGGAGCCATAGGAGCTCTTGCGCGTATCGAATCTCTTTATCGAAATGTATCACCTTTCCCAAAATACACACATGTTGTTCTTGTAAACTGAGATTGAACATGAGTTGTAACACGTTGATGTTGTATCGACACAGTACGACCATGCCCGGAAAGTACGCGTCATTGACTTCGAGTTTCGTGTCGTAACGGCTTTTCGTAGACGAAAAACCCCGTTGTTCGTTGTATTTTTTCCGCAGAAACGTGTTTGTGAAATGCATGAGATCGTATCCGAAGCGAAACGATATCGATAAGTAATGGAACCGTTTATGGTCGGAGCTGTGATCGTGGATGTACTGAAACGGGTTTCCGACATGCCGGAAGCCGTAAATCTTTTGGTACACGTCCCCGACGAACAACCGTGTGGCGTGTGTTTGTCGGAGCACGATGTCGAGGATACAGTCGGTGCAATCCTGCACCTCGTCCAACATGATAACGTCGTACTCGTGTAACGTCGGGCGAGACATCTGGAAGGATTTGAGGTACGCGTCGTGCGCCACCTTATTTTCGAACATACGTGTCCATAGCGCCTGCGTGTGTTCGTTCTCCGGTAGATCCAGGGTGTCCGAGCTACAGTATCGCTCAAAGTCGCTGAGCACAAGGCGGGTCCTTTCGTTCACGGACGCCATGCCGAGTAACGCGTTGACATGCTTCAGGCTAAGATTCCCTACGTTGGTCACGGGAACGTGTTGTAACGCCAACGCGTGAATGGTCGTTACGTGGACGTTCGGAAGGGACTCGAAGCGTTTTTTGCTCTCGTCCGCAAGCACCTTGTTGTACGCGAGGTATAATATTTTTCGATCGGTCCATCGTTGGGCGTAATGAAACAAGGTGGTGGTTTTTCCGGTACCGGCGTACGCTTGGACCATCACGACGCCACCGTCGGGTTCGGTATCCACGACTCGTCGTTGCTCGCTCGTGACCCCGTTCCCGTCCGTGTGTTTGAACCGTTTGACGAGCTGGGACCGAACGACCGACCGGAAGGGGTCGTTGAAACGTTGCGTCCAGTATTCGATGTCTTTGACAGTGTCGAGCGACCGTTGGTACCGGAAGATACGATCGGGTTCAACGGGGTTCGAAAACGAGTCTTGTTTTGCTAGCGCGTTCATCAACGATGGGCGGACGCGGCCCGCGACGTACTTACCTTCTTTGCTCACGCACTTGAAACGCGCCAAGTCCGAGCACGGGAGTTCGGAAAGTACCTTTTCTGTCATTTCATATGGCAATTGAAGTAACATTACAATAGTAAACTAAGTCTTTTCTTAAATAAAATGCGTTTTTCCTTCAGAGTCTTCGATAAATTCAACCAATATATCGTCAATCACGATATATTTCAATTGAATGTCAAAAAGCAAACTCAAATAGTTCAGCGCGCTATGAGAATAGCGTTCATCGAAAGCCAGTTCGATTAGTTTTTTTTCAACCGTTATATCAAACGGTCGAAGCGACGGATCTTCTTTGTACCACATATTTTCCAGTAAAAATTCAAACATGTCGTCGAGAGTTCGACGGTTATCGGGTTCCGTGGCTATTTGTTCGACATAAGAAGACACTTCACGACAAAAACGATGCACTTTTTCATCAATAAAATCTTCTTGTTTTTCAATCAAAACGGTCTGAATCGTGTCGTGAAAGCGCGTCAGGTTAGATTTTCCACAGAGACTGAACCGGACAATGTCCTTCGGGTTCAAGTACTGAAGGATACATTCTAACATGTTGGGTTCGTCCAGCACGCGATTATACAGTTCACGATGCGCTTGATAACGTGTCAACATGATTGCTGTTACTCTACGGGTACGGCGTTCTTTAAGTGGATTTCGTAACCGTCGTTAAATAGTCGGTCCATGTCGCGCTGTGTATACTTCATCATATTGACATTCGTTTTAGAAGGGACGAGTTCGAGGACCGGTACATCACCGTAGTCGTATGCTTTCGAATCAATAAATATTTTAAACAACGTCTGTATGTATCCGTGAAGGGTGGACGTGTCCGGAGGCTCCGCCGCACAATGCACGATATTTTGTGCGTGAACGACCGTATCGGTCTCTTTCGGAAAGTATGTGTCGATGTACGTTCGCGCGAACGCGAGCGGAAAGTTGTCCGAGACACATCCGTCGACGTACGTTTTGTTTTCGTAGAGAATTTGAGGGAACAGCAACGGCACGCAACAGGAAATTCGCAACGCGTCTATCACGCGCATATTCGGGTACGCGTGGCGATGAAAGCGCTCGCTGCGCTGGGTGTCGAGACACGTCCCGGTGACGACGAGGTCTACGTCGAAACGAGTGTAAAGTTCGAGAAACGTCAAGGAACGCCCTTGACATTTCGCTTTGAGGAGGGTTTCGATAAAACACACCAGCGGTTCTTGCGACGCCATGCCGAAACCGACGACCTGAAGGTCCGGCGAAATCAACGTGTCCGGTATCGCGCGCAACAACTCGAGGGGGGTGTATCCCACCGCGACCAACGCGCCGATGATTGCGCCGATGGATGTACCCGCAATAACACGATACTTTACGACGCCTCTACTATGCAGGGCGCCTAAGTGTAAGGCACCGAAGATACCTCCGCCCGACAACACGAGTACATTCATTTTGCTAATTATTGCATTTTTTTTTCGCAAGCATCATACGCGTGTAAACACAAATTTAAAAAATAAATTGGATGCGCGACAAGACCGTTTCAAACGCACATACGGAAACAAAGGGGGGGGGGGGGTTGTTTTACAGACTGGCTCTTTTTATGACATCTTTTTCGCGGGTATCACGCAACGCGTACATCTGGTCCATCACCGTCTTGGCCATGTCCTCCTTGCCGTTAAATACCTCATTGAGCACCGAGAGGACATTCTCCTTCTTTAGACCGGACGTGCTCTTTCGGGTAGACAGTACCAAACACTCATTTTCACCCAAGTCACATACGGTCTTATCATGGGCCTTCAAATATTGCGAGATGACGTTCGCGAGATTTTGTTTCCGTTTGCGCTTGTCGCGCAAAATCTTTTGGGCCGCGGAGAGCTCGTCTTCTATACGAACCCACTCAACCACCGCTTGTTTAAATTCGTGAATGTCTGATTGTTCAGGAGTTGCGCTACAATCGCTCATTGTGTAAAATACACGTCTTACACTTAAAAGCTTTTTTTACACAACGGTAAAATCTAGATTGGCCACAAGATTATCGGTCACTACGTCTTTGACCTCGAAGACGTATTCGTTGCCCGAGGTAACGTTCCCAGAGACATCAACAACTATCACCGCGCCACTGTACGTACCCGCGATTTCGCTCGAGTAGACCGTGTTGTTGTTCGCAGGTTCTTTAACGTACGTCCATAGACGCTGACTAGATAACGGACCTTGCATTGTGACGTTTCCGTTGGCAAAGCTTAATTCAAACGTGTCCGAATTCGGGGTGGTGAACTCAATCAATGTGAAATAATTGGGGCTCCCTATGTTTGCAGTGTACGTTGTGTTTGGCGTTAATGGTTGAATAAATAGCGTTTCCAAGTACACATTGTTGGTGTAGACAGTGGTATTGTTGTCCGGATCACTCGGTGTGATATTGACATTCACACTCGTCCCTTTTTGTAAATTTCTAAATACGAGTGTCGCGTCAACATTCGAAACCCTCGTGAATACCGATTCGAACTCATTTAGGCCTTCCAAAAGATCCGCTCGGTGTTTTAGATTGTGTATGTCTAATTTGGCAGTTTGAAGGTCGTTTTCGATGTTATTAAATAAAAGTTGTACATTCGTGTTTATAGTTGGTAGTATTGCTTCTAACGCTTGTATGTTCCCTTGGAGATTCGATAAAGTGTCTAGATTCGAAAGATACTGCACGAGGTTGGTCGTGGTCTCGTCGAACAAACTGTCCAAATTACCCAAGTCGGCCTCGATACCCGTTACTTGTATTTCAAGGTTACCGACGTTGGCCTCGACATTTGATAGCTGTATTTCTAGGTTACCGACGTTGGCCTCGACATTTGATAGCTGTATTTCTAGGTTACCGACGTTGGCCTCGACATTTGATAG
>Ga0115568_10003003_pt1 | contig 11610 bp, 10 predicted proteins | sample COGITO_mtgs_1204_FD_87296 | JGI IMG/M metagenome (GOLD analysis project Ga0115568, IMG submission 87296) | Pelagic marine microbial communities from North Sea - COGITO_mtgs_120426 | ecosystem: Environmental > Aquatic > Marine > Epipelagic | place: Germany:Helgoland, sampling site Kabeltonne...
GTAATTTAAAAATCATGGAAGCTGAGATTATTAGACTTAAAAATATATATATAAATTATTGTGAAAGCCTAACATTAGCCAGAGCTAAAGTGTCTAGTAAACTTGATGAGCTGGTAAGCTCGGAATTACATCCTCTTAAACTTGAATCAGCAAGATTTGTGACCCAACTTCATAAACTCCCTGAATCTGATTGGAATGAATATGGTGTTGAGAATATTTCATTTGAGATTCAAACTAACCCAAATACGGATCTTGGGCCATTAAATAAAATTGCCTCTGGCGGTGAGTTAGCTCGGATCATGTTGGCTTTAAAGGTTATTTTGGCTGATTCTATTAAAATACCAACTATTATTTTTGATGAAGTTGATGCCGGAATTGGAGGAGCTGCGGCCGCCGCTGTAGGGGACCGATTGGAAAAATTAGGGGTGAACACTCAAGTCTTGGTTATTACACATTCTCCGCAAGTTGCAGCGCGGGGAAATAATCACATACAAATTATTAAAGAATCAAATAATGACGGTAATCGAACTATTTTAAGACGATTAACGTCAAGCTCGCGAAAAGAGGAAATTGCAAGAATGTTATCTGGATCTGAGATTACAGATGAAGCTAGAGCTGCTGCACTAAAATTACTTAAAAAACATATTTAATTGAGGGTAGAGTGAATACTGATAATACTGCTTTAGTGAGCAATATGAAAGAAGATGAAGCTAGATCAGAGTTAAAAAGGTTGTCCACTGAAATTGACGGCCATAATAAAGCCTATCACCAAGATGATAATCCTGTTATTTCTGACGCGGAGTATGATTCACTTCGTCGACGCTATTTAGACCTTGAAAAAGAGTTTAGTCATTTGGCCACGAAAGATGGTCCATCTAGCAATGTGGGCTATACCAGCCATGCAGCTTTTAATAAAATACAGCATACTGTGCCCATGTTGTCATTAGACAATGTTTTTTCTGTTGAAGGCCTTAATGATTTTATCTCAGGTATTAAGCGTTTTCTGAAAGAGTTTAGCAATCATTCATCTATTGAACTAGAGATTGTAGCTGAACCAAAAATAGATGGTTTGTCAATATCCCTCCGGTATGAGTCGGGTCTTTTAGTTTCTGCGGCGACCCGAGGAGATGGAGAAGTTGGAGAAGACGTAACTGAAAATATTAAGAGTTTAAAAGAAGTGCCATTAAGTTTGAGAGGCCCAGTCCCTAAAATAATTGAAATACGGGGAGAGGTGTATATGTCTAAGTATGATTTTCTGGAGCTTAATAACAATCAGAAAGCCCTTGGAAATAAAGTTTTTGCCAACCCTCGAAACGCTGCTGCGGGCTCTCTTCGGCAGTTAGATCCAAAGATTACTGCAACTCGTCAATTAAAAATGTTTGCTTATGCATGGGGAGAATTTAAAGGAGTTTCGTGGGAAAGTCAGACTGAATTTTATAATTATTTAAAGATATGGGGTTTTGCAGTAAATCCACTCATGAAAAAATGTAATAGTCCTGATACTTTAATATCTACCTATAAAGAAATATCCAGATTAAGATCTGAATTAGATTATGATATTGATGGTGTTGTTTATAAAGTTAACAGACTGGATTGGCAAAAACGATTGGGGTTTGTCAGTCGGGCTCCGCGTTGGGCCGTAGCGCATAAATTTCCAGCGGAACAAGTTGAAACAATAATAACCGAGATTAATATACAAGTTGGAAGGACGGGGTCATTGACTCCGGTCGCTAAATTATTGCCAGTAAACGTGGGTGGCGTTTTGGTGTCTAATGCGACACTTCATAATGAGGGGGAAATCCAGCGTAAAGATATCCGTAAGGGAGATGCTGTCTTAATTCAGAGAGCAGGAGATGTGATCCCGCAGGTTGTGAAAGTGATAATTGAGAAACGTCCAAAGAAATCTGAGACTTTTAAATTTCCCCAAGTTTGTCCCGTTTGTGGATCAGACGCACCGCGTGTCGAAAATGAGGCGATAAGGAGGTGTTCTGGAGGCGCTAGTTGCAATGCTCAATTGGTGGAGAGATTACGCCATTTTGTGTCTCGGGGGGCTTTTGATATTGAGGGTTTTGGAACTAGAAATGCTGAAATATTTTTTGAGAAGAATCTTATTTTGAGTCTTACTGATATTTTCCGGCTAAAAAATAATAGGAAAGAACTTGAGAAACTTGAGGGTTGGGGATTTAAATCTACCGAAAAGCTTTTGAATTCAATTGAGAGTCGGCGAATAATTTCACTAGATCGTTTCATCTTTGCACTTGGTATAAGAGGAGTAGGTCGCGCTAATGCCCGCCTTATAGCAAATCATTATTTATCTATAAAGGCTTTGCGCTCATCAATGAACGACGCAGCTATAATTGGCTCAGAAGCTAGAGAGGATTTAAGTAATATTGATGGGATTGGTCCAAATTTAGCCCGTGACTTAATAGTATTTTTTAACGACACTATAAATGCTCAATTACTTGATGATTTTGAAAACTTAATTACTATAAATCCTCACAAAGTTATGAATTCTATATCCTCACCAATTTCTGGCAAAACTATCGTTTTTACCGGTACATTAAATACAATTACCAGAATGGAAGCAAAAAATAGTGCTGAGAATCTTGGAGCAAAGGTTTCTGGTTCTGTATCTTCGAAAACAGACTTGGTTATAATTGGGGATAATGCGGGCTCTAAAGCAAAGAAAGCCGCTGAACTCGGAATAAAGATGTTAAGCGAGGCAGAGTGGATTCAACTGGTGGAATAGCACTATTAAAGGTTGAAAAATTTCCATTAAATTCTGACGAGTGTAATTTTATTGTGTTTCTCAGCTAAGTCTATCGGGTAGTTCCGTAATAGCCTCATTGATAAGTTCATCAGCCTTGGATTGTTCAATCTGTTCAGAGAGAACCTGCCGTGTAGCCGCTATTGCCAGGTCTGCAGTTATTGTTCGAAATTCTTCCCTAGCCTCATTCTCTGCTTGCGATATTCGTTCCATCGCCTGCTTTTCTTTTCGTTCCAATGTTGCTTCTAATTCTCTTGTTAATTTATCTTTTAAAGCTCCTGCATCTTCTCTCGCCTCACTTATTATATTTTGGGCTTCTACCTCTGCATCAGATAGTTTTCGTTTATACTTAGCCAGTAGATCCTGAGCATCTTCACGGAGTTTAGCCGATTCTTCAATAGAGTTCTCAATAGCCTTGATTTTTTTATCTAATGCAGACGTCGCAAATTTCCAGATCGGTTTTGTAAAAATGACAACAAAACATAAAAATGCAATAGCCACCCAGAAAGCGGGACTGTAATAAAACACTTGCGACTCAATTCCGTTAGCAACATTTGCATAGGCTGATGAAATCATTATTTTAACCTTCTGGATGTTCTCTTAGTTTAGCTGAAACTGCATTTTTTATTGAGTCTTTACTTGGCGCAATCCCAATTAACGATTCTGCTGCATCCAACACAATATCTTCTGCCATTTCGCCAATATTAGACATCGCTTTTTTCTTTGCTTGGGCTATTCTTTCCTCAGCAGATTTAACTTCACTCACTAATCTATCATTCAATTCACTTTGTCGTCTTTGTGATTCTTCCGACATTTCTTTAATGGCTAACTGGGTACTGGTCCGTGCTTGCTCACGGGCTTCAAATATTGCAGTTTCATAAGATTCGGCGTCTACTTCAGATTCTCTTTTTAAATTTTGAGCCATTGCCAAGTTATCTTCAATTCTATTCTGTCGTTGCTCAAGAATAGAACCTATACGAGGCAGGGCTAATTTAGCCATAAGTAGGTAAAGCACACCAAATGTAATAATTAGCCAAATAATCTGCGGCGTAAAAGTCGATATATCTAGTTGTGGCACATCACTAACCTAATGATTAAAAAATTAAAATTGGTTTTCATCGGTTAACCAAAAAGAATCAGTAATGCAATGGCTAGAGCAAAAATTGCAAGTGCTTCAACCAACGCAAAGGATACCCAAGCTGTTGTAGTCACCGCGTCTGCAGCACCTGGGTTTCTTCCGACTGTGTTTATTAACGCTGCCCAAATCAAGCCAATGCCAATACCAGGTCCTACAAAGCCTAACGTTGCTAGTCCCGCGCCGATCATTTTAGCTGCATCTAATTCCATTTTATATATTCCTTTTTTGGTTTGTTATCTAAATTTCTAGTAGTCTAATGTCTTTTTAGTGAAGGTGGATCGCATCATTAATATAGATACATGTTAATATCGTAAAGATATATGCTTGCAGAAAAGCTATTAAAAACTCAAGTCCCATAACTGCGACTAACCCAGCTACTGGCACAAATCCAAAAATACCTAGTGGCACTACAAAACCGCCAATAACTTTCAGCAAAGTGTGACCAGCCATCATATTTGCAAACAACCGTACACTGAGGCTAAACGGTCTTGTAAAATAAGAGATAACTTCAATGGCTATCATAAGGGGTGCTAATATTATCGGCACACCCTCAGGTAAAAAGAATGAGAAAAACTTCATACCATGCTTAAAAAAAGCAATTAAAGTGACCATAATAAATATCAGTAGCGCCATGGTCAGTGTAACAGCGATATGGCTCGTGAATGTAAAACTGTAGGGTATCATACCTAGTAAATTACCAAACAATACAAATATAAAAATTGAAAAAATAAGAGGGAAATAAGATCTACCTTCCTTCCCAATATTATCTGCGACCATTTTTGCTATAAACTGATAACTTAATTCAGCCAAGAGCTGCCAGCGGCCTGGAACTCCTGCTCGGGGTCTTACAGCTAGAACCATTAGGGCCGTCGCACATATCACTGATAATAGCATGAATGCGGACGAGTTCGTAAACGAAGCGTCAAAGTCACCAATTTTAATGGGAACCCATGCCTGTATAACAAATTGATCGAGAGGATTATGTGCTTCAGCCAAAATTTTCTACCTTCAAAACTTAAATGTTATATACTATTTACCGCTTCAGCTACTTCTTGTGGTTTAAGCCTACTCGGTAATTTTTACCATTCAACAACCTGTATATATTCCAAAGACCAGCTGCATTCCCTAAGAGTAAAAATACAATTAAAAGCCATGGTTTCGTTCCTAGCAGGTCATCTAAGAAAAAACCTAATCCTCCGCCTACTCCTACGGCTACGATAAGCTCTGTACTGATCCTTAGTGCTTGTCCTTTTCCATTCTTGCTACTATCAACATCTTCTTGGCTGTTAGCCCCAGAATTTTTTTCTACGGCGATATCTAACCTTCTTTTTAAATCATCTAGCTCGTTTGTTTCACCTTTATCGAGTCGCAAACGACGCTCCCTTGTTGAAACTAAGACCAACCATAAATTTTTTTCGGAACATAACTTTCATCTAAAGGAGTGTCAAGATTCAATAATTTGAGGGTAATTTAGTTAAGCTATTGAAAACATTTAATTATTGGCGATTTCCCATTTAAGCCGATTCTCGTAGTTCTATGGCTTTTCCTAAGTCAACAGATACAAGTTGGGAAACGCCTTGTTCCCCCATTGTAACGCCGAATAAACGGTCCATGCGGGCCATTGTCATCCGATGGTGAGTGATAACTAGAAAGCGCGTTGATAATGTATTTGCCATTTCGTCTACAAGTGTGCAGAAACGGTCAACATTTGAATCATCTAGAGGTGCATCTACCTCATCTAGAACGCAGATCGGTGCAGGATTACACATAAAAACTGAAAATAAAAGTGATAAAGCGGTTAGCGCCTGCTCTCCACCAGACAATAATGATAAGACTTGAAGTCGTTTTCCTGGGGGACTTGCCATTATTTCTAATCCGGCTTCAAGTGGATCGTCTGATTCAATAAGTTCCAAGTGGGCGCGACCTCCGCCAAACAAACGGACAAATAATTTCTTGAAATGTGTATTTACTTCCTCAAAAGATTTTAGAAGGCGTTGGCGTCCCTCGCGATTAAGTTCACTGATACTACGTCGCAATTTGCCAATTGCAGTTATTAGGTCTTCCCGTTCTGATTGAAGAGTTTCAATTTGTTCTTCGAGCTCGCTCGCTTCTGACTCGGCTAGTAAATTTACTGGCCCCATATTTTCTCGCTCTCTTAATAACCTCTCAACTCGTTTTTCGGCACTCTCCACGTTAGGAAGTTCGTTTGGATCGTCAACACCAGTTATTTCAGTCAAGTCAGAAGGATTGCAATCAAGCCGTTCAGTCATGCGTTCTTCCAATGATTTGGAGTTTATTTTGAGTTGATCTAAATTAGCTTCGGACCGAATCCTCTCTTCCCGTGCTCGGCTTAGGGCACCTTCTAACTCGCGAACATCCTTCTCAGCTCCTCTCAGTTTTGTTTCCGCTTCAGCCAATTGATCTGCAGCAGCTCTTCTTTTCTCTTCCGCACCAGTAATACTCTCGTCAAGATTACGTTGATTTGTCTCTAAAATTTCTGGCTTTTGATCAAGTTGTCGGCGTTGTTCTTCGATGGAGACTTTTCTTTGTGTTCGCTCTTCTAGTTGAGCTTTTGCCTCACTTTTTCTCATTGACCAATTCGTGATTTGGCTTGTGATAGCTTTCAGACGATCCTGCCGCTCTCTTTGTTGTGCATTTAACGTGTCAAATCTTGTCTGTCCAGCGACTAACTCCTCACGTTTATCTCCACAAATTACCCTAAGCTCAGATAACTTTATTTCTGTTTCCTCATTCTTAGATAAAGATAACTCAGATAAGTTTAAGTCTGATAAAATTGTTGTTGCTTCTTGAATGTCAACAGTGATCCGTTCCAGGGCTTCTTTGCGCGAGATAATTTTTGCATCTGTTTCACTGAAGATATTATTTATCTGAGTCATTTCTTGCTGAGCCTTATCACGAGTAAGCTCTGCATTCCTTGCCTCGGCACGAGCTTTTTTTTCATTATCCATGGCTGCTTCAAACTGTTTATCGGCTTCTTCAACTAGAGATTGAGAAAGTTGAACTTTTTCTTGAAGGTTTTTGAAACTTTCTTCGGCCTTAATGAGACGGTTACGTTGCTGCAGTTTTATTGCGACAGTAGTAGAAGCCTCCGCTGAAGACGTATAGCCATCCCAACGCCAGAAATCACCATTACGAGTTACCAACCGTTGACCTTGTTTCAGTTTGGGAAATAGATCCCAACCAGTCTTAATATCATCAACAATACCGATTTGTGATAGCCTAGAGACAATTATACTTGAACCACTCACATAATTGCTCAGCGGTCTCACTTTACCCGGAAGTTTTGGCCGATCACCTTCAATTTCAATTGATCTCCAGTGGACAGGTGCTGAATTACTTGTCGCGGCGCCTAGATCTTCACCCAGAGCTGCACCCAAGGCTGTCTCCAGTCCCGGCTCTACACTCAGTGTGTCAATTAAGGGTGGCCACTGATCAGGATCGCCAGTCTCCAAAATTTCGGTTAACGCTTTTATTTCAGCTTGTAATTTATTGGTTTCAGTGAGAACAATTTGTGACTCATTTCTAGCCGTTGTTAAGTTCTGATTAGCCAGGATCCTCGTCTCTTCCATTTCGTCTGCATATTTACGCATTTGATCCTGTGATTCTTGGGCAAAAGAAAACGCGCTCTTATATTTATCAATTTCAATTTTATCAGTGATATTTGTTTCTAATTTTTCGAGTTCAACCAGGCTTTTTTTTTCTTCAGTTTGTAGGCGCGAAAGTCGAGTTTTCACCTCTTTTTTTCTTTGTTCGAGATCATTACGCTTAGCTTGCTCATTAGCTGACTCCTGGGTTAACGTACCCAACTGGGTTTCTAGGTTTGCGTATTCCTCGCGAATCTTTGCCAACTCATCGCCAGTATTACTAATATTCTGCCCTTGGTTTGCCTCAAGGTCGGTGATACGTAATTTCTCTTCTTCTAAATTTCTGGTGGCTGCTTCCGCATCAGAGGTCAGGTTTCTCTCTCTTTCTATATCCTGGCTAATTTGTTTTAGGCGGTTTTCACATTCTTCTTTTTGCTGAATAAGGCGGGTTTTTTCTTCTTCAAGGTTTTCACGCGCTAAATTTAGTCTTTGCAGAACTGCGGCGGCTTCGACTTCCGTATTTCTCAGTTGGGGAAGGTGATCTGCAGCTTCGTTTTGTATTATTGTGGCGCTTGATGTTTTTCGAGTTAAATTCGTTACTGTTTCATCCCTAATTTTCAAAGCTTCTTGAGATTTATTGATCTCAGTATTTAAAGAATTCCACTGAATCAAAAGGAGGGTCGCTTCTGCTTTCCTAATATGATCATTTAAATTGCGGTATCTCTTTGCTTGTCGGGCCTGTTTTCGCAGAGTTAACATTTGCCCATCAAGCGTAATCATGACGTCATCAAGACGCTCAAGATTTGTTTCAGCACCGCGTAAACGGAGTTCAGCCTCATGCCGGCGAGTGTGCAAGCCCGATATACCAGCTGCTTCCTCGAGAAGTTTTCTTCTTTGAGCCGGTTTGGCAGAGACTATTTCACCAATTTGCCCTTGGCTTACGAGTGCTGTTGAACGCGCGCCGGTTGCAGAGTCAGCAAATAATAGATGCACGTCTTTCGCTCTAACTTCCTTGGAATTTACTCGATAGGTTGATCCTTTTTCGCGCTCGATCTTTCGAGTAACATCAAGTTCATCCATTTGGTTAAATTGAGCGGGTGCTTTTCGGTTTGAATTATCCAATCCCAATCCAACTTCGGCAATATTGCGCGCTGGCCGGTTTCTTGATCCCGCGAATATGACGTCATCCATATCTCCGCCCCGCATCTGCTTTGCGGATGTTTCGCCCATGACCCACTTAAGAGCTTCAACAAGGTTGGATTTACCACAACCATTCGGCCCAACAACACCAGTTACTCCGGGGAGAATATCAAGTTCAGTCGGATCAACAAATGATTTAAAACCAGTTAAGCGGAGTTTTGAAAATTGCACGGTCGCCCATGTCCTTTATTAATTTATTTTTTTAATAGCGCGTTTAACTCGGATCGAAATGCTTTGATAGTTTTGTCGCCTTCAAAGGTTTTACCATCAATTAAAATTGTTGGAGTTGCCTTAATATTGAATTTCTTATCACCATCGTTCCGAATTTTCATAACACCTTCGTATATATTTTTATCGATAATGCATGCATCAAAAGTCTTTTTTGACATGCCTGCTAGTTTGGCAATTTGTGCCAAAGCCGCCGCCGGGTCGGATGCTCTTGCCCAACTGTCTTGCGATTGATAAATTATATTAACAATTGCAAAATATCTCTCTTTCGGAGCACATCGTGCCATCATCGCTGCCGCGAGGCCGAGACGATCAAGTGGAAAATCACGGTATATAAATTTCACTTTTCCCGTTTCCACATATTCTTTCTTTATTAACTTGTAAGCTCCAGTATGAAATTCTGCACAATGTGGACACGTCATTGAGGCGTATTCGATCATTGTAATAGGCGCACTGGGATCGCCCTCAATTCTATCAGATAAAATTTGTTTTATGGGTGGCAATATCGTTTTTCCATGGCTATTTGCTAAAGCTTCGGTTGTAGCAATTGTCATGAAACATAAGGTGGAACATGCGATTAAGACCATAAACCGGTGTATTGCAAAATTATTTACTACATATTTGATCAAAACAGACTCCTCATACTATATCTTGATAATATAAATGGCATTATTCCCGTGGACAAGTCGGGATCTACGAAAAAGGGTGTAAATTTAAAAAACTTGGGGATAACTTAGTTGTAATAAGGCCATATTTTCATCAAGTTCTGCCAAAAGAGCGGTTTTACGCACAGAATACATTAATTGCTCGTTTTGACTTCTGATCCAAGAGCTTGAAGGGCTTGTTTCAAATCGGGGTCGCTGATCATATTAAGGGTTTCGGAAAGCTCTCGATGCTCATTCTCTGTTAACTTACGTTTTGGTTTTGGCCCTTTGTTCTCTTGTGTTGGCAAAGTACCTTGTATTAATTTGATCCGTGTAACGGCTTTAAAACCAAAGTGGGTATTGATCCGCTCAAGCATCTGGATTTCCATATGTTGTAACTCTAATGAGAGTGCAGGGCTATCAATTCGAAGAAACAGGGTTCCATTTATCCTCTCCGTTGGAGGGTATGATATTTTTTCAGGGAATGTATGCTTAGAGAGTAATGCGCCGACAATATTTGGCCACTCTGATAGTATTTTACCTGAGCTAAACCCACGCCCTCCAAATATAGGACGCGTCAATTTCTCTACTGTATGACTAATACTTCTTGATTGGTAGCGGCGTATGGTCATTTATTCTCCGAGTGAGAGCAACAAAGCTTTTCATTTATCAGCCAGATTTCTTATGGTATTGAGAAAATCTGGTCTTATCAACCTAACATAATTTAGATGGCAAGTATGGAACCAAGTCTTGGATGAAAAGAAAATAATTAAAGACCGAGTAATAAAAATTCTGGGTTGGTATGATGCACATAGACGCATACTCCCTTGGCGATCTGAGCCCGGTGTTGTACCTAACCCTTATCATGTTTGGTTGAGTGAAATTATGCTTCAGCAAACAACGGTCGCGACGGTTAAATCCTACTTTGAATATTTTCTGACGCGTTGGCCAAAGATAGAGAATTTAGCCAAGGCATCTTTGGATGACGTTCTTCACGCCTGGCAGGGCCTTGGTTATTATGCAAGAGCCCGTAACCTGCATAAATGTGCACAAGTTATTTCTTCTGATTATGACTGTAGATTTCCAGAGACGGAGAGTGCTCTCCTAGCTCTTCCTGGAATTGGCCCGTATACGGCGTCAGCGATTATGGCCATTGCTTTTAATAAAAAATCAACACCAATGGATGGCAACATAGAAAGAGTGATAACACGGCTACATGCGGTAATGGAGCCACTGCCAAAATCTAAGAAATATCTCTACCAATTGGCGATAAAAATGACTCCAGATCTAAGGGCTGGGGATTATGCTCAGGCGTTGATGGATATCGGCGCGACTATTTGCACGCCAAGATCACCAAATTGTGGCATATGTCCTCTAACGCGTAATTGTGTTGCAAATCTAAAGGGCCTTGAAGCAGAGCTACCAAAAAGGGGAAAGAAGCCTGTGAAACCGGTGCGGCGAGCGATAGTTTTTTGGGTGACCCGTTCATCAGGTAAAGTGCTTCTAAGAAGGAGACCAGAGAAGGGTTTGTTGGGGGGGATGATTGAGATCCCTTCCTCGTCTTGGGAAGTGAAAAAAAAATCGCATAAAGAATTAATTGAACAAGCGCCCTTTGATATTAATTGGAAGATTATTCCGGGTAGAGTGCGACACACATTTACACATTTCCACTTAGATTTGGAAATTTTCCTAGGAACGTATGAAGGTAAGAGTTTAAAAGGAGATATTTGGAGTATGCCCCATCAATTTAGTGATCACGCCTTGCCTACAGTTATGAAAAAGGTCATTGCTCATATACAGGCCGTATCGGGTTAGGCTGAGATATTTGTATTTTGTCCAATATTTATAAGCGTTCGGCTCGCATTTACGTTTGAAATAGAACTCTGCGAGTCGCCTGAAATTAAAAGACTTTGTATAAGGGTGGAACTCCGCGCGGCAAGTAATGTAAAATCAAACTGGGCAATTGTGAATTCGAGTTGACGGGCTAGAAGTTTGGCTCGCGCTTGATCTTCGATTTCCTCAATTAAA
>Ga0115568_10003012_pt1 | contig 11592 bp, 12 predicted proteins | sample COGITO_mtgs_1204_FD_87296 | JGI IMG/M metagenome (GOLD analysis project Ga0115568, IMG submission 87296) | Pelagic marine microbial communities from North Sea - COGITO_mtgs_120426 | ecosystem: Environmental > Aquatic > Marine > Epipelagic | place: Germany:Helgoland, sampling site Kabeltonne...
CAACAAGGTCAGCCAGGTAGCGGGCAAAATCCTTGTTCGAGGCCATCAGTGCGAGAATTTCGTTCTGTAGATTTGTAAAGTCTTGTGCTGACAATCCCACCAGATCAAGTTGGCTGTACCCTACTCCAATTCCCATTCTGGCATCTCGCGCTTTTTCCACTCGCAATTGTTTAAGAAACCGAGGTTCACATTCACTTTTCAGCATGTAAGTTCCTGTCGGTCTACGCTTGGTACAAATAATGTCCATGCGGCGAGAACTATTATTGGCATTAAAGAGGTTATAGATTTCTGCTTCTTTCTCGTCCATGCGAAGACGCAAACGGGTTAGAGACTGCTGACCAACAACAGTAATTTCTTCAATCGGTCTTTCCACGGAGGCGGTTTTTTTCGTGTCGGTAGAATCAGGCTCCTGAGCAAAAACCACGGTGGCGGTTAACCCCATAAGAATGCATGTAATACTCAGTGTCTGTAAAAATCGATCCATAGGTAGACATCCTTTTCTTATAATTACCCACTACTGCAGGGCGGCATAGACGCCAAGGACTGCCAATACTTGTAATGAGGTTGTCATTTAAAGTGTAGACCTATAAGGCCGAGATCACCATGATTCAAAGCCGACGCTGTACCAAGTCAACGTGACATGAGCATAATAAATTGTGTAAAAAATTACACTAAATACGACTTTAGAGACCTTCTATTTGATCAGGCATTGCTGATCGAACGGTCTAGTTCCGGTCAGAAGCGAGCATTGTCATGTGGATTTTACACTCTGCCTATGCCTGGAGCGGTATTGCCATCGCCTGCCGGTGCCGAGTACCGACGCACTTTGTATTGCTACTTGCTTCGGAGTCAATCCTGCAAAATACGCTACTATACGGGCTGACCCTCGACACCCGAATCATTAACCAAACGCTACTTAATGTCGCGCAGCTATTAGATTACCAATGTCTATATTTCGCAATCTTTAGCGCAGAAAAGCCGCAAATGCCCTTAGTGTCAGGGACAACCAAGGCGCAGATACTGGAATGGACGCAGCAATAAAATCGATATTAGCGCGAGGCGAGCGTTGCGCAACCACCGAGATAAAAATCACCTACCTTAGCCCTGCCGGTCCTTTCGGATTTCTTTGCCATTCGCGCGTATTGATAAGGGCAGTCGAGTCGCGATGCTGGAAAGCGAAGTCTTTTCCAATGATCTGTTAGCAGCCAAAGCCAGCGGTAGTTTCACAATGTTTGCCGCCAGAAAATAAATTCATCTTTACATAAAACAAGTTTTACTAGCAGAAGCGCAAATTTTATGAATCATGTCATTCAAAATGTTTGGAGCCGTGTTGTTGTTTCAATACTATTGCGTATTGTAACAAGCCAATCAATTGCGCAATCCCCGGGAAAAACAGAAGTAGTAAACAATGAAACCGCTATTTGTGAATTTATTGAGGCGTGGTCGAGACTGGACCCAGATGAATTGCTTAACTATTTTATCGAGGATGGCAGGTACTGCAATATGTCCACATCCCCAGTTACAGGTCATAAAAATTTAAGGCAATTTATTGCTCGATATATTCAATCGTGGGAGACAACTGATTGGGAAATTCTTAATCTTCTAGCTGATGTTGCTATCGTTATGGTTGAACGTATAAACCACACCGTAGTAGCAGGCAGCCCCGCGGAGCTTCCCTGCTTTGGAATATTTGAGATGGAAAACGGCAAAATTAAAGTTTGGCGCGACTATTTTACCTTACCAACTTACACCGACGCATTGACTGCTGCCACCGCCGCAGCTAACTAGCCAGCAATTAGGGCTCCCGCTTCAAAGCAAAGCAAGATAAACACCCAGCTACTAAAGAAATATTAGACACTCTATATGAGCATTAACTTTCCTATTAAGACGAAGAGCCTAATTTGACAAGTCAGATGATTTCACCAGCCCCTAGTTTGCACCAAGAATTGATGAATTTGCGGAGCATCCAATCCGCAGGCTTGGGTAGATAGCGAAGCTTTTATTTGATTATTTTATGCCGGCCTCTATTGTCAGTTATCCCTTTAAAGTCAGACATTACCAGCTCCAAAAATGGGTTGAGACTGATCGCCGCGACCTCGCAGCCAAAATAATCCTAGAAGAGATTCTTGCTGGCTATGTCTTCAAGCTAGTAAGGTTTCATAGCTAAATCCCGCTTAAATTATGACTTAGGATAGATTTAAAAAGCCAACAATGACTCTATTCAGTAGTCTTTCGCTTAGCGCTCATACTGCCTGTATTGAGGGCTAGTAATTTGAAAAAACTATAGAGACGAATCAAAATCGCTGCGAGCAGCGATCTAATATGCACTATTTTTGCCTGATTAAAAATAGGGATTTTAGGGCACTCGAGGACCCTAAAAATTTGGCGACTGAAAGCACATAACGATTTTTAATTGTATTTCACTACGATAAACGTTGTTTGAATCATGGCTCTATTTTTCCTACTTACTTAGAATGAACTTTTAATATTGAATGAATAAACAATTTTAATAGGTTGATGGCGTGGATTACTATGCATAACAGAGTTGAGAAGAGAGTTTTTAGGAGGGTGTACTTTGGCGGAAAGCATTGAATTTATTGATATTTAGTTCTAAACAGGGTATCAAGTAGGACAAATTATAATAGGATTGTATGCAATGCCTGAATTTGTCTTTTCGCCGACCATCGTGCTTATTCCTTTACTTATCTGTCTGGTCGTCATTGAGCTTGGCGTCAGTCGCCTGCTCGGACGATCTGTCTATACATTCCAAGACAGCATTACTTCGATCAACATAGGGATAATGAGTCAGTTCGTTAATGCTACCGGCGCGGTTATTAGCGCCTTCATGTATGCCATCATACAAGCTAAGTACGGCACGTTTTCGTGGGATCTGACGAGCCCATTTACATGGATTTTTGCGCTATTGCTTTACGATTTCATGTACTACTGGGTGCATCGCACGGGTCACGAAGTCAATATGTTTTGGGCCTCTCACATCACGCATCATAGCAGTGAACAATTCAACCTTTCGACTGCGTTAAGACAGGCCTCCACTGGCTTCTATTTTAAATGGGTGTTTTATATGCCCCTTGCCATCTTAGGCATCCCTGTCCAAGTATTCGTGATTATCGGGCTCATCGATCTGCTCTATCAAGTTTGGGTGCATACGCGCTTAGTGGGAAGGCTCGGTTGGTTAGAGTTGTTTCTCGTTACACCGTCTAATCACCGCGTACATCATGGCAAAAATGATTATTGTATCGACAAAAATTACGGCGGCGTCTTTAGTGTTTGGGACAGGCTTTTCGGAACCTATGCCGATGAGCGAGTAGACGAACCGGTTAGGTTTGGCATAAAGACTCCGTTGAATAGTTGGAATCCGGTGTGGAGCAATTTGCACTATTGGGTGGGGATGTTTCGCAAAGCAGGCGCTCAGTCTAACTGGCGTGACAAGCTCATGTGCTTCTTTGGCGAGCCAGTTTGGGTGCCACAGGGCAATCCAGTCGGTGACATTGAAAAGAGCGTGCTAACAAGCGAGGAGACGCAAGAGCCTGACTCACCCGCATTGATTCGATTGTCAGGCTTGCTGATGACGGTAGTCTCGGCCGGCCTTTTGGTCTTGTATTTGGGATCCAAACAGCAGCTGCCGGCACTTGTTCAGATTTTCATCGCTTCTTTTGCTGTGCTTGCCTTCGCAAGTGTTGGCCTTCTCTGGAGCAAGTCATCTAGGCGGGGAGCTGCATCATGAATAGCTTGGCGCTTTCAGATGGCGTGTTGCTGATTGCGACACTCGCGATTATCATGAAACCGAGCGCATCGACCGGTATACGCTTAAGCGCTGCCGTATTCGCTGCTGCAGCCTTTTTGGGAGTTTTGCGTTTCTCGACTCTACTACCCTTGCCAGGGATGCACAGCTTCTTCTCTGGACTAGGCGCCTCGGCTGCTTACCCGTTATTGGCAGCTGCATTCTTGTGGCCGGATTCGGCCGTTGCTCAGAGCTGGCGTTTCGCGAGTATCTTCTTAATCATCGCCGGCGCCTTTGGTCTAGTCGCCTCGGCTCTGGAATTCAACTTGTGGGGGAATTTCCTAGCGATCGTAGCAGTGGTTGCACTGCTGTTCAGGTCAATAAAGGATAAGGATGTAATGGCGGCAATGGGCAGTGGCTCATTGCTTGCAGCACTGCTGCTATTCTCTAGTCAGTTCTCATTACCCCCGGTTTTGCAGCCTGGCGATTTCTTGCATCTTTTTATGGCGCTAGGACTCACACTTATGGCCACTCGGTCGCTACGTTTACCGCAGCAAGCTGCCGCACTGAGCAGCGTCAATCAAGCCTCCTTGGAGTAGCTGCCACACGCCTTGATTAAACATGTTGGAGGCTATGAAGCTGTGCAAGCCTTTAAAAGGTTGATACGGGCATTTAAACAGCGAAAGGTGTAAATATTTGTAGTCATAGACTGCTTGTCAAAAAAATCTTTGCGAAGTTAAGAGCCCCCCTTTTTTATATCGATGGTAAAAATCTGGCACTGTACTTTCAATTTACTAATTCATCTTCGCAAAGCAAATCAGAACTGAGATAAATAACATGTTTAGCCGTGCGCAATTATACCCAGTTACCCCCGGGTAGACTTGATCTACCTTTGGGTAGTTTAGCCGTCTTTAGGCATCTCAGCTTGAGTTGAAGTGCTAACCCAAAAATTTGTTATCACTAACGATCGGTCACTACGCTAAATCGATAGGCGCCTTCGTAGACAGTAGAGTCTTCTCCAACCACCGCCGACCAGTTAACTACGTAATCCCCATCGGGAATTGATGGATTGGTGATTTCTATCATAAGGTCGTCAGAACCCATGCTGTGAAAACCACGCAAATCGTAATTCCCGTCTGGACCAGTAAGCGTAAGACTGCTGTTAGTCACATCCGGTAATGCTCCATAGAAGAGGCGCAAATTGCGCGGAGCGCGATTCAGCACTGAATCGGCGGCAGGCTCTGCACGCAGAAAAGGCGAGTAGTCAGTGCTACTCGCACAGCCAACAAGAGAAGCTGCTAGCAAAAATAGTGCTAATAATGATTTGAATCTTCTGTTGCCTAGCATGTCGAATTTCCTTCTTGAGTTTTCACTGATTGGTGACAAACGAATGCAAAAATTACGCACGTCATCGAATTAACATCATCGAGTCAGTGTAACGCTTTGGACGTTTAAATTCATGAACAGAGTGGCTTATGCGGCAATATGACGCGCAGACTTCGATTGGGTTTAAAGCGGTTTGCAAAGGGGTAAGGCGCTGGTTTCTGAAAGCGCCCTGAGATAAAGAGTGAGGGTTAATGGCTAGTGCTGATCTCGCTGTTTTTTAACCTGAGAGAGTTCTTTGGCGAACTGGTCGAGCCTCATACGAATTTCGTCTTCTTTCTGCTTTTTTAGAAAATTCAGATCACTGTCTGCTTTCGCTTCTTCGATAGCTTCGGCTATAGCGTCTGTTATTGGCTTTTCTATGGCTGTTTCTGCAGATTTGTTCATTCGCTATAACTCCAGCTAAGTGTGCGATTTCTAAGTAGGCCGAATGTTGGTTTTTTCTTGTTTTACTGCCTGCCTATCTAAGCTGGCTCTATTGTCGGTGAAGAATCACGCTTAAGTCGATCAAGCTAACAATTCTAAACACCCGTCTTACTTCGTAAACCCATTGAATTAGCTACTTGTATGAAGCGCAACATATAGTCTAAGTCGGCCGAAGTCAAACAATATATAGTGCTTTCAATTGCTTACAGGTGCTTATCCGAGCCCAAAAATAAACGGTATATCTGCCCCCCTTTCTCTTGTGTCACTGCGTTCGCAGCAAATAATGTTAATGATTTCTTATGCTTAGCGCCGAAATGCATTATTTGACTCGTATAAAAACTGACACACAGCTCGATGAGAAAGTAATAAAAAAGGACACCCAGTTTAATTTCTAATTATAATAATAAAGTAATCAACCCTATAAATTTCTAGAGTGATGGTATTTTGCGCAGCCGTGTTTAGAGGTTGTAAGGAAATCGAGTTATTGAAAGGCGATTTGAAAGCTTAAATGGTTTTTTCACGCTATGGGAGGCAGCGAGAATGAACTGGTACGTCTTCGTGAATGGAATATTGAAGGAAAGCCGGTAGCTAGGCGTATAATAATCGAGAGGAATTTACCCCCCTAATCCATTTGCGCGAGTGTTTTAAACTCACCCCTGACTTGATTCGGCTTTCGTGAAAAAGAACAAGTGACGATTCCGAACCCGCTGCCACTGAATAGTGCCGATGAAAAGTTGTGACACTCTTGAGCCAGGATGCTGAACTTATTCCTAAGTCGTTAAGCAATCTGCTCTTCTCACCCAAGGTATCAGTAACCCTGTGCGTCGAGGACTCTTCCGGATGAAGTGCTTTGCAAGTTCTCTCTAACAGATCGATATAGCTGCGCTGCGTGGTTGGCAGCGCCTTCTCTGCTATCCCACCCATCTCGGACAGTAGCAGAAGCTTTGCCTGCTTGGCGCCAGACTGGCGACCCACAAGGTGCTTTGTGGTGCGACGCGAAAGTAGCCGATGCTGACGGTAACTTCGCTTTTTGACTGCCTTGGCGTGATGAATAAGTCGCTCTTGAATCGAGGTGAAGTCACTATTCTCAAGCGAGTCCGTTATTCCCGCGCGAATGGGGTTTAGATCTACATAAGCCATGCAAGTAACCAGTGCTTTCTCATCGAGAAGAGCCTGGCTTTTGAAACGTCCTTCCCAGAAGCGTCCGCTGCATTGGTCTTCTCGGTTAGCTTGCCTTGCCACAGTCTCGTTTACGCAGCGCATGAACCAACTAATATCCATTAACCTTTCGCGCCATAGGCTGATCTGCTGTTGCAGGCGCCTCGAAGCCGCCTTGCTCGATTTGTTTTTCTGCAAAGTTGCTATTAAAGCTGCATTGCGAGGAAAGAGTGCGGTCCAGCGCTTGACCACCTCGGCATCATCCCATTCTCCAGCCTGCTGCTCATTGACGAACAGGACCAGGTGATAGTGATTACTCATGATGGCATAGGCACAGATGTCGATCGAGAACTGTGCAGCTAGGGTCTTAATCCGAGACACCAACCACTGCTTACGATGATCGAAGTTCTTACCAGTAACCGGGTCGTCACCACATAGATAGGCGCGGCGGACACAGCGTGAGATACAATGATAGTAGGGCGTGTCTTGCAGCGACACTTGTTGGTATCTGGCTCGGGTCATCGAACTTTTCTATTTAGTCCTAGTCATTTTTATTGCTGTGTTTAGTCAGATCGCCTCAAGGTTCACGCCAAGACAAAATGCAAGAGGACCGCCGATTCTAGAGGGTTTGTAGTACTATGCAAGGCGAAATTAAAAAGTGTTAAAGTGACAGTGACACAACAGAGAAAAAATTGGATTGAGGTAGCAAATGAGAATTGGAGTCGACTTAGGCGGTACGAAGATCGAGGGAATATTACTCTCACCTTCAGGCGAGGTAGCCGAGAAGATTCGTGTAGATACGCCCACTAGAAAGTACCTCGAAACTGTTGACGCACTCTGCGAAGTGATCGACCAACTGCAACTATTGTCTCCATCGAAGCAGTGTTCAGTTGGAATTGGGACTCCTGGCGCCTTGTCTCCTTCGAACGAAAACGGTCTAGAACTGATGAAGAACTGTAATTCGATCTGCCTCAACGGCGAGCCATTGAAGGTCGATATAGAAAATCGCCTAGGCTATGCGACTCGCATCGAGAACGATGCGAATTGCTTCGTCCTTTCAGAAGCTTGCTACGGCGCCGCGGTGTCCGCCAGAACGGTATTTGGAGCAATTCTCGGCACGGGAACCGGTGGAGGCATCGTCATAGACAAGCAACTGCACACAGGCCCGAATCGAATAGCGGGTGAATGGGGGCACAACTGTATACCAAGTTCCGTACGCGAACTGATCGCCCAGGACAGACAATGCTACTGCGGTAGGAAAAACTGTAACGAGACCGTCCTTTCCGGGCGAGGCTTGAAACAGAGCCATCTCGAGAAAACTGGAATCGAGCTTGAGGCCGTGGAAATAGCCCGTTTGGCGACTAGCGGAGACGTTGCAGCAATTGAGACTATTCAGATTTACTGCAAGCAACTGGCACGCTGTCTCTCAACGGTCGTAAATCTTTTGGACCCAGATATGATTGTGCTAGGGGGCGGTCTGTCGAATATTACGCAACTGTATGCGCAAGTTCCATACCTCATGGATGGGTATGTATTCACAGATAATGTCTTGACTATGCTGGCGGCGCCGAAGTTCGGTGATGCAAGCGGCGCCATCGGTGCCGCTTGCCTGTGGCCACTGGTTTGAAGTTAAGCTATCTATTAACTATTGAAGGGATGACGCAGGATTATCGTCTCTTCACGATCGGGGCCTGTTGAAATAATATCAACTGGCACTTCTACTATCTTCTCTAGATACTGAATATAGTCTTTTGCGTTCTGCGGCAAATCATCCAAACTCTTCGCGCCTACCGTCGACTCTTTCCAACCCGGAAGTTCTTGGTAAATTGGCTTAAGACTCTTGTAGCTCTCAATGTCCATCAGGCTGCCAGAAGTATTATCACCTACACCCGCGTAGCCCGTGCAGACTTTGATTGTTTCCAGGCCATCCAGTACATCTAACTTGGTCAGGCAGATTCCGGAGACACTATTGATGCGCATGGCCAACTTGACAGCACAGGCGTCGAACCAACCGCAGCGTCTATCACGTCCGGTAGTCGCACCCTTCTCATGCCCAACTGTGGCCAAGTGCTTGCCTGTCTCATCAAACAACTCGGTAGGAAACGGTCCTGAACCAACGCGTGTAGTGTAAGCCTTAGTGATACCAAGAACGTAGTCCAAATGAAGCGGACCAAAGCCACTGCCCGTCGCCGCGGCGCCCGCTGTGGTATTAGAAGAAGTCACGAAGGGATAAGTCCCGTGGTCGATGTCCAGTAGCGAGCCTTGAGCACCTTCGAAAAGAATATTGTCACCAGCCTTGCGATGGTTGTGCAGGATATCGATAGTATCTGCCACCATGGGACGAATCTGTTCTGCCAACGTCAAATACTGATCCAGAGTTTGCTGATAGTCCACTGCCTCTGCTCTGTAATAATTGCTCAGCATGAAGTTATGGTATTCCATAAGTTCAGCGAGTTTCTCTGCAAAGTGTTCCTTGTTGAGGATGCCTGCGAGACGGATGCCGCGTCGTGCGACTTTGTCTTCGTATGCTGGCCCTATTCCTCGCCCGGTCGTGCCTATCTTTGCATTCCCCTTCTTAAGTTCTCTTGCCTGGTCTAACGCAATATGGGATGGCAGGATTAGAGGGCAGGCGCCGCTTATTTTAAGTCGGTCACGTATTTCAATACCCGTGCCCTCGAGGCCTTCAACCTCATTCAGCAAAGCTTCTAGGCTCAGTACGACGCCGTTGCCAATCACGCAATTTACGTTGCCGCGCAGAATGCCTGACGGCAGAAGATGCAACACCGTTTTTTTGCCGTTGATTACCAGCGTATGGCCTGCGTTATGACCGCCCTGAAAGCGGACGGCTACCTTGGCCTGGTCGGTTAGAAGATCTACGATCTTCCCTTTGCCTTCATCGCCCCACTGGGTACCAAGTACTACTACTGATTTAGCCATCGTCCTCTACTCAATATTTTATTCAAAGCAAACACTACGCTAAGTTTTCAACTACCCATTTGCCATCATGTAGCTGTAGCTGTCGATCGCAATTTAAGTCTTCTAATTCCTGCTCTGCAAGCTCGCTCTCAAGCAGATTGGTAATGACAATCTCGCCATTGGCTCGCAATTCAGCTATCGCACCGAGCAAATCAGCGTCATTTCCAATTGGCGCGATAATCACCGTCTTTTGGACAAACGTTTTACTGCTCAGTCTAGCGATTGTCTTTAGATCGCTATCAAAACCTGACGCCGGCCGCGAGCGACCAAAAACTTCACCAATGTGGTCATAACGACCGCCTTTGGCTACTGCTCTGCCGTAGTCGGGCGTATAGGCGGCGAACACGATGCCCGTATGATATTCATAGCCACGCAATTCGCATAGGTCGAAGCAGAGTGTCATCTCCGGATGACGCTCCTTAACTCCTTCCACTATCAATACCAGTTCCAGCAGCTCTTTCTTTACTGAGATCGGAGCATCTTCGAAAACGGCTACGGCCTCTTGCAGTATTGCCTCATCACCACTGAGTCGCGTTAGCTGCCTCAACATGGCATGCAACGTTGCATCTTTCACGGCAGCATCCAAGACAACATCGATCTCGTCATAGGCTTTACGCTGCACGGCATCGAATAAAATTGATTCGATGTCCGCATCTATCGCGGCTTCTTTGACGAGTGCACGGAAGATACCAACATGCCCTAGCACGACAGATATTTTTTCAATTTCCGCCGCATTCAGAGTGGCATACATAAGACAAATTAGTTCTATGTCACAGTCCACACCGGCGTGACCGTACATCTCGGCGCCGACGCGAATAGGTACTCGAGAAGCAAGCAGACCCCGTGGCTTCGTGTGCAATACGTTGTCTGCGTAACACAGACGCACCGGGCCTTCTCTGTGCATACAGTGTGCGTCGATACGCGCAGCCTGCGGAGTAATGTCTGCACGGATGCCCATCATGCGTCCGCTAAGCTGGTCGGTAATCTTGAACGTGTGCAGATCCAAATCATGTGACGAGCCAACTAGCAGCGAATCCAGATACTCGATAAGTGGAGTAATAACTAGCTGATAGCCCCAGGATTCATAAAGGTCCAGAAGCTGACGACGCAAGTATTCTAACTTGCCCGCCTCTAGGGGAAGAATTTCCTCGACACCATCGGGAAGTAACCAGCGCTTTGCAGAAGTCATGTCTATTTAGCTTTCACTCATTAAACTTGAAAAATTGTTCCTAAAATAATTTTAAAACCCTAACAATCTAATTAATTATCAACAGCAACACCGTACCGGTCAGCATACTTCCGAAGCCAATAATGCGCATGGTGTTATCGTCTATTTGATTTAACATTAGCAGCATCTTTCGCCACCTACCGGGGCTGATGAAGGGAATTATCCCCTCTATTACGAGCAACAGACAACCTGCAATGGCCAGCTCATGCCACATAGTCTTGCCCCTTTTTGCTAATACTCTACGCGTAGCTATTCACACAGCAAAAAGTAAACCTGAATCGCTGACCGCGATTCAGGTTTACGGTTGTTGACTTATCTGATTGTCAAAACTCTACTGATTAAGTGGAGTTTATTGCGAGATTCCGTTCTTCAGATACTTGAAATAGTCACTGTTCGGATCAAGCAAGAGTACGTCACCTTTCGAGGAGAACGTCTCTCTGTATGAATTCAAGCTCCGGGTAAACGCATAGAATTCAGGGTCTTTGTTGTAGGCATCGGCATAGATGGCCGTTGCAGTCGCGTCACCTTCACCGCGCAGTTGCTCAGCATCTCTGTAAGCCTCGGCGCGAAAAATTGTCGCCTGACGATCAGCGTCGGCACGAATACCGATCGCAAGCTCTTCACCGAAAGAACGCAGCTCCTGTGCCTCTCTGTTTCGCTCGGTGATCATACGCTCATA
>Ga0115568_10003022_pt1 | contig 11564 bp, 2 predicted proteins | sample COGITO_mtgs_1204_FD_87296 | JGI IMG/M metagenome (GOLD analysis project Ga0115568, IMG submission 87296) | Pelagic marine microbial communities from North Sea - COGITO_mtgs_120426 | ecosystem: Environmental > Aquatic > Marine > Epipelagic | place: Germany:Helgoland, sampling site Kabeltonne...
CTTAAAACACACTTTGGTCGTAGTTCATTGTTTTCTTGATCTACTGCAATCCTATAATCTTTATTTGCAGCATCCCCAACTCTATGTCCAGAAAAATTATCAACAACAAAACCAGACTTAAAACGATTGAGTCCGTTTTGGTCTTGAATTTCAAATGACTCTGCATCTCTTTCTAAAAGAGAAAGTGCAGTAAGAGATTCGACAGTTTCAAGTCTATCTTTAAGTCTACCAATATCACGCATAGTAAATCTTTGAGTTTTAAATCTTGTTACTGTAGCATCTTTTGGAGAAAAAGTATATGCTGGTAAATCTACTTGTGCAAGTTTCATTGCACCCTCTAAATCTTTTGGAGGCCTTGGAGTTTCAGCTGATACACCTTCAATAACTCTAAATCTACCATTAACTATTAAAAATACACTAACTATTTTAGGAAGATAATATTCAAAATCTGCTTGTAAATTACTTGATGGTTTTGGAGTATTAACTGTCGAGGCTCCTGCACCATCAAACTGTCTTGAAAAGAAATCAAATGAATTTCCTGTAACAGTATCAACAGCAGAAACTGTACTTGAAGTTCCAGCAATATCTTCTACTGCTGGTCTAAAATCAAAACAATCTCTTAGAGGAAATATTCCTGTTGGTTCTGGTTCGTCTGGATCAACTCTTGATGCGGTGTAAGTTGGAATATTATCATATTCCATTTGTCCAGCATTAGCAGAATAAGAATCTACTGTAAATGCATCTCCAGTACCATGAGAAAGATAATCATATACTACAAGAAGTCTACCTATCGGAGTAGATGCTGATGATTTTTTTACAAGTCTTGCAATATCATAAAAGTTATCTCTCTGTCCAGTATCTAGTACGAAACTACTAGTTATAACTTTAGACCCTGCTGTGAGTGTTCCTACAGTCGCTGTTGCACCACTAGATGCACCAGTAATAGTTTCTGCTGCACTAAATTCCGTTGCACCAAATCCCGCTGTTAGAGTATATTGTATAGGAGAAGTTGTAGTAATAATTCTTCCAATTGCACCTGATGTTCCACCAGTTATTTTTTCACCTCTAAGGAAAGTTCCAACAATATTACTTACAGTAAATTCTGGTGCAACTGCATCAGTGCTTGTATCTTCTGAGTCAAACACAGCCTGTAATTTATAAACATCTGCTCGTCCAAAAGAAATATCTTTGTCAGTTGATCTAGTTCCATATGCACCATCAGCATCAGTTGCAAGAACTTTAAGTTGTTTAGAAAGATTTGTAGTTTTTGCCTTTGATGTAACACTTGTTTTTAATATTGTTGCATAAAGTTTAACCTTTGCACCATCACCAAGAAGGGCATCGTCTGTAATTGTTAAAGTTGAAGTTCCAGTTGTAGTAACTTTAGTAGAGTTTAATAGTATATGATCTCCAGCTACAGCCGATCCATCACCAGCAGTAAGAACAGACAATTGATAATCTATTGCAGAAAACGCAGAAAATGTTTCATTGGTTCCAGCAGAAAACGTAACCACACCAGAAGAGTTTGTTGTTCCAACAAAGTTTTTTCGTATTGTAAATTGAGTATCACTTGCACCAGCATTTGTTTCTGTCAATAAAGTTTTAATAGTTGCTTTTGGTAATTTAAATAATGCTGCATTTTTTTCTGGAGATTTTAATCTTGCAACTTTAATGTCTTCTAATACTAATTCACTACCAGTGTCAGCTACTGTGTCTAAAAGAAGATTACCACCAGCATCAGCACCAGCTGCATCTGTTCCATCAAATGCAATTGCACCACTTACTCCTGTAGATTCTAAAACTGCATCAGCAGTAAAGTCCTGATCACCATCAGCATCATCCATAAAGAATGAACGAACATCAGAGAATCTTTTTGATACAATGCTGCCAGTTCCAGCAGCAATTGTAATATCTGTATTAGCAGCATTTTCTATTAGTCCACCAGTTTCAGCAGAATCAGATGCGATAAGTTTTTCTCCTGCAACAAAATTTCCAATCACAGTTGTTAAGACTAGTGTTGTTCCAGAAGTTAAAGAACTATGAACAAATCCAATTGCGCCAGAAGTTGCACCTTTGATTTGCACTCCACCGTTAGTGTGAGTTGCAAGTAAAGTTGGACTTGGTGTATCACTTAAAGTTATAAATGTAAATGGTCTAATATCAAAAAGATACATCTTCAGTGTTGCAGTCGTATCACCTTGAGTTCCAGAAGAATGTTCTATTGAACGACATCTTGCAACACCAATTTGTGTTCCAGAAGCAGAACCTCTTGTTACAGTTTCTTTGTCAAATAATTGTACTGTTTTGTATGCAGTTGTTTCACCAGATACAGCAGTAATGTCTGGAAGTTGATAAGCATTAGTAATATTAACAAAGTTACCAATTTCAAAAGTTGCAATACCAGCATTAACTGTATTAAAATTTCTAGCTTTTTTGATATCTAAATATGAGTTGGCGATTTTTTCAATTTCATAACCTTTAACATATGCTTTTCCTGGCGACACTTGAAGTGCAAGTAAACTTTCATCTGCATTTCTATTTTCGTCAGTTCTAGGACTATCCAGAAAATTGCCACGTTCATCAGTTCTACTTCCACCAGCACCATAAACACCTATATTTGTAACACCCTGATAATCATTATCAATAGCTTCTCGTAAGTCAAATTGGAAAGGCCTTACTGTATAATCACCCGATTCGTCAAATGTTCTTCGTGCAAGTGTATCACCCAAAACAGAATATTCTGTACCTCTTACGACCTGAGCCACTTGGCCTCTTTCAATTTGCATAAGTTCAACAAAAGAAGTATCCTCAGCTGACCCTAAAGGAAGTTTGACAAGGTTAAGAGATATTTGTAATCTATGTGCGCCTTTAGCTGCATAATTGGTTGAACCAGTTGCATTGTCTGTAAGTGTTGCATCATTTTCTGGTGTTACCAAAGTCTCAGTAATATTAAAACCTACACGAGCATTTTCTGTTGTAGAACTGTTACTTAAAACTAAAGTTTCTTCTGCACATCTTACAAATTGACCACGAATAAAATAAACACCAGATTCTATTTTTATCGCAGAACCAATTTGTGCAGCATTAGTATCAAATGTTGTTAAAGATGCAACACCAGAAGCATAACTTGTAGTGTGTGTAATTGTGGTATTAGCAGTAATAGTTTCTGCATCAAAAAATGTATCTGACACACCATCACTACCCGATCCAAGATATTGTATATAAAGAATTGGTTGTGTTGTACTTGTTGCGTCTGCATAACCAATAACTCTTGCTTGTATACCAGAAGTAGAACCAGTTATAATAACTGGATTAGTTGCATTATAATATTGACTTGCAACAATATCTTCTCCACCAAAAGTGGTTTCCAACTGAATATTTGTATAGTATTGAGAAAGAGAAACCTGGCCAGGAATAACAACAGTTCCCTCTTTGAACATATGTTTACCCTGTTGTTCAATCTGGTCTTGAAGAATAGACTGTAAAGTGGTTAACTCTCTTGCCTGAACTGCAAAGCCAGGACGAAATAAAACTCTATTAAAATTGTCATTTGGATCAAAATCATCATAGTATGGTGATACGTTTAGATTAGTAAGTTGTGCCATTTTTTATCCCTAAAATTCAATAATAATTTTAATGTCTTCTGTTTGATCAGAAGCACGTTGTATAGGTTTTCTATTTTCCAAGTAAATAATATCACCACTATCTGCTTGTAGTTCTGGATTAGCATATCCAGAAGTCAGAGTGAGTGTATTGCTGTTTGCAAGTGTTACTGTTTCTGTAGTTCCAGCTGTAGTTCCAGTTGCAGCAGAAGTTGAACCAGTTATCTCATTTGTACTACTAAATGCAACATAGTTTCCTGTGGTTGCATTTGTTCCAAATCCTTTGTAACTTTCCTGTTGATAATATAGGAGACTTAAAGTACTATCCCATTCTACAACTTTACCAACTGCACCAGTTGTTGCTTGCGTGATCACTTCATCTGCTTGAAATGTTCCACTACTTGTATCTAACTTTGTAACATAAGTTTGTCTACGAGTTGTTGCACTTGCTACGGTTGATGTTCCAAAATTTGTAGGGTCTACAACTAAACCTACTGAACGAAAATCGTTTCCAGTTGTAAAGTCATCACCTTCTGCTTGTGTAAGTGTTACTGCGGCCATCACATAGTGAGCCCCAAGTTCTGTAACTGCGTTTGCACCATGGCCATCATCTGGACTAGTAATAACTTCAATTGCACCACCAGAACCAGAACCGATTGTTGTTGATGATGATAAACTGGAGTCAGAGAATATATAATCAGAACCAAGATTAACATAACCGAATGTATATCCTGTTCCTGCCGCATGAACTGTTGTATCAGTACCGGCAGTCAAACCGAAAGAAACGATTGAACCAGATGATATTGTAATTCTTACAATTGCACCAGAAGATGTTCCAGCACTTGTACCATCTCCATAAACAGCAGTATAGTAAGTTCCGTCTGTATAACCAGAACCAGCAGTGACAGAAAGACTTTCAATACCACCATCAGTTGCTGCAGCTGAAACTGTTGAGTCTGTCGTTACTGGAATAAAATCTGTTGTTCCATACTTTGCAAAATCTGAAGTAGAAATTGTAAACATATATTTAAGAACATAACCACCAGCTTCAAAAGGTGAAGTAGAAGTTGATGATGGTTCTGAACCACTAAATGCAGCCCCGCTATTATTGTCAAGTACTTTATAAACTTTATAATCAGAGGTCATAAAATAAAATGTAGAGTCATAAAGATTTGACGAACCAGATGTAGAAGTATTTGATGATGATAAATCATGCCTATACATATCATAGACTGTACCGTTTGCCCAGTTTCTACGAGGAGCTGCATACTTAATATCTGAAGATGTAATAAGTTTTGCACCTAACATAGCATCCCATGCACGATATTCGTCCTCTGGACTATCTGCTGGAGTTGGGGGAGAACTGTCTGTACCACCAGTTGTGGTTGAAGAAAATGCAGTTGCTTTCCCTAAAAACAAATAATATGTTGATGCGGCCGCTTCCGTAAACGACTCAACAAATTGATTTGCGTTATGTTGTCTAAATTTTTCTGTAATGATTGCCGACATTTTTACACCTTTATCTTATTTATACAAATTGTTCTAGTAGGTTATACCAGTTGCACCCTCTAAATCTATGTTATTTCCATTCGTTTCATCTAACAAGTAATCTGCGTTAGTATCTGTTGTGTCTGTTGCATCTTCTAGAGCAATTTCACCTGTACTTCTGACGGTAATTTCAGCTTGTTGTACATGACCTTTTGTAATAACACTCGTACTATTTAGTGTATAATTACTCTCTGGTATATGACCTCTTGATCTAATTATTTTATGCGTTTCTAACAAAACAACATCTACATTTCTCAGTCTCAATGATTCTTCTAAGTCTATTTTATCACCAGCATCACTACCAGATGAATCTGTTGCATCTAAAATAATTACACTTTCTTCATCATCATATTCTAATTTGATGTTTGCAGCTTCTAGTGGATTGATTGCATCTTCAAATAATATATTTCCTAATTCTTCATTAGTACCATCACCTAATTCCATTCTTGCAAGATTTGAGTTTGTTGAAAATTCTTCTACAATAACATTACCAGATTGTTCTAAAGTAAAGTAGTTTCTTTTTGTAGTTTCATGTGCAAGTTTAGAACCAGCATTGGTTGAAGAATCATCTGTTCCATCTAAAATTATCTGTCCAAAATCTTCCATAGTGATACCGCCATCATTATGGCCCCAGTTTAAAGAATCATCAGTATTGTCTAAATCAAGTTGGTCTACTCTACGAATTTGATCAAACGTAAATGAAGATATGGTTGATAGAGGAATAGTTTCATCATTATGTTCTGTATCAAACAAGAACCTATCACCCACATCAACTCTAAATCCTAGTGGGAATGAGAAGATACTAGACTCACTTATCAACTTATCACCATCATTATTTCCGTTTGCATCTGTACCATTCAATAATACATTATCACCAGCATCTGAACCTGATATATCAGTTCCGTTGAATACGATATTAGCTCCATTATCTTCATCAAAAGGTAACTGTCCATCCAACACTAAACTGTCTGTTAAGTTACCAGTTCCCGACTCAAGGGTAATTCCACAGTTTTCATTGGTTGTTCCAAATGGTGTGTCTGCAAGATAAAGAAGAATATTCTTTTCATATAAAGGTCTGTCGGGTTGAGAAATAACCTTTATTTTCTTTTCAGTTACAAATGAACGATCAGAATTACCAGATGGTGCGTGAGAGGTTTCTAACATAACACGACCAGCACCATCACCTGTTCCAGAAGTTATATCATCAGTCGATGTCTTACCTTCTGCTTCAAATAGTATTGAATCTCCTACCGCATTGAATCCATCTTCAAGGTCATATGCTTCCCCATCTTCATCTAATATATTATCCCCAGCATTAGTTGATGAACCATCTGTTCCATCAAGAACAAGATTTTCTCCTGGCAAACTTCCATCTTCTAGTATAAATGAATCATCACGACTTCCAATTGCAACTTGTCCATCAGCAGTAGTTGTTGAAGGAACTTGTAATCTACTTTGAAGAACTTGACTAAAGATTGTTTCAAGAACAGAACCAAGTATTGGAGAGAATGTTTGTGTATCCCCTGTGTAACCAGACAGACCAGCACCAGTAGTTTGTATAGCGGCAGAAACTAGAGTTGCAAGAGTAACCTTACCGAAAGGTTGGAAACCGGCTGGATGAACTGCTTTCTTGAGTTCATTAATGTATGTTGCAAAGGACTGACCAATCTGTACCTCATATGAGTAGTCTTGATAATAATAAGAATCTTGAACACGAACCAAGTCTTGTCCTAACCTACTATTGATACTGGTATAAGAACCAATATCTGTAGATTGTGTAGCTACACTAGAGGATGCCGTTGCAATATCAGCAGTCATAATTGTAGCAGATGCTCCGCTAGAATCCGTGATAGTGACGTTTTGTTTTGAGAAATCTATTGGGTCTTCGTTGATAATATGACCATCAATATCTGTAAAAAGATTAGTTGTGCCATTTAAAATAAGTTGGCCATTACCAGTTTCATCTGATAATAACAACGATCCCATTACGTCTGTGCTATCTGCATCCGTTCCATTTAGTATGACACTACCTTGGCCACTTGATTCATTTGCAACCCTATCACCAGCATTTGCACCAGAAGAATCTGTTCCATCAAGAAGTAAGAACTGACTATTATTTCTTTCGTGATATCTATCAATTAAAAGGTTGTCACCAACATCTGAAAGTAGACCATCTATGGTTTCTTCTAAATGTATATCTCCACTATCGTCTTCTAAGATTACATTGTCTGTATCATTTGCACCGACATCACCAGTTTCATTTAATAACATAAGTGCAATGTTAGGCCCTCTGTCTGTTGAGTCAAATACTATATTACTACCAGCATCAGTAATTGTAGTTTCGTAATGAGGAGTAAGCGCCCGTCCACCCATTCCAGAATGGTTTACACAATAATAATATAAACCTTGAACTGCATAAGCAACTTGAATTTGAATATACGCACCAGCTGTACCTATATCAATAGATGCAGCTGAAGTTGTTACACCAGTGGTATATGCAACACCACTACTATGAGTACCATCAGAAGTTTTAGAAAATCTTAATTGATGATTTTTTGTTTCAACAGCATTATATAATGAACTATCTGATAAATCAAAATAGTATGTGTTACCAGCATATAATGCAAGAGTAGGTTGGGCTTCATCATTAATTGTAAAAATGTTTGCAGTATCATCTACATTCCTAACAACTTTTACTTTAAGTGTAACTGTTTGTGGAGATGGAGTAAAGGTTCCAGTACCATCCAAAATAATATTTTCACCATCATCAAAATCTTGTTCAGTTTCTAATACAACACTACTTGGTTCTTGATCTGGCGTACCTTGTTCAAGTTGGATACCTTCATTAAAAGTTCCACCCTGTTCTTGTTCAAACCTTACAACATTTTCAAAGGTTGTATCTAGGATTTGAGTATTTGCATCCCACCCTTTTACTGTACCAGTATGAGTTGTTAAACTATTACCAGCTGCAAAAGTTCCTGTCACATCTTTGACAACAAAGTGAGCTCTAACTGATATATCTGGTGGATTATTTTCACTATAAGTAAAACCAGAATCCGTAATTTTTAAAGATTCTGCTGCACCAATATCAGTTGTAGTTGCAATAAGTTTTGCACCAGTACCAGAAACAGTATCAGCAGTTGCAATTGCAACTGTTGGTAAATCTGTATAACCACCACCACCTTGATTGTTTACATGAACTTTTTGTATTGATGTGGCTTCACCATCTGTTGCAAAACTATTATATTCTAGAACCAATTGATCTGTTGGCGTCTTATAACTGTCAGTAACAATTCTAGATGTTTCAGAAATTATATTATGGTTTGCGTGTTTTGAACTAGAGTCTGACAAACTAATACCATCAGCACCATCTAATACAAGATTATCATTGTCCAATGTATAAACAAATATTTGTGATTTATCTGAAGGTGCAGATTCAAATGTAAGAGTAGTTCCACTTGCACTCCATACAGTAAGTCCTGTAAATCTATCTGTTGCTGGAGTTAAAATATTATCTATATTTACTTTTAAAGTATCAACATTTGCATTTGTGTTTACGAGGGTGAATACCGTAGTTGAAGCGTCACCAACAAATCTATCTTCTGATGATTGTTCAAGTTGAATATTAAATTCTGGTACAAAAGATGTGTTTGTAGAATCTTCAAGTATAATAGAATCATCAGTAATATTTGCATCATCTAATGTTCCTGCTTCAAGCTGAAAACCACCACCAATCATACTTACAAATCCAGTTGCATCATTTACATCTGTATCTGCGGTTTGAGAAGTAAAGGTTACAACTTCATTTAATTCATAATCAGAACCAACATCATCAACAATTACTCCACTTACAGAACCTTTTTTTAGACCATCTACAACAATTGCAGCACTACTATTTCCTATTAATTCAACACCAACTTCTTCACCATCAGTGTGAAGAATACCATCATTTACAAGAGTGGTAGATGAAACAATTGCATTTACAGTAAACGAAACCTCAACATCTCTTACTGTTGAGTTAGCTGTAATAACTTCACCGTCAGTAAATGTTCCAATAATGTTATCAAGTTCTAATTCAGTAACCGAAACTGATTGTTGTTGTGTGACAAGACTACTGATAACTACGGCTGTTGCACCAGAGGATTGGCCAGTAATAACTGCGTTTTCAACTTCTTGACCACCAACACCAGAAAAAGCAGCAACACGCATAATTGTTTTTTGACTCCAATCACCATCAGACATTCTTAACATATATGTGTTGGGATAGAATATTTCAGCAGTTTCTCCAAGGAGAATACGCATGAAAAGTTTATGACCTTCTGACGTACCTTTGGCTGCATACAGGTCTTTAATATTTTTAATTAAATTACGTTTAGAAACACCATTTGCTAATGTCTCTGGTAGTGCAACCATAAACTGGTCACGCATATTATCTAAAAAGTCATAAAGGGTATTATCTACATCTGCATATTCAAGCATCTGTTGAACATTTTGAATTGGATTTCCACGATACTCATCTACAGTTGCTGATGCACCAGAAGTTGCACCAGTAATTATTTCACCAGTTTGAAATCTTTGTTGACCAGAAATATAAACATAACTATTTCTAGAATCATCTACAAGAACAGTTGCAGTTGCACCTGACGTACTTCCAGTAATTGTTTCACCAGCAACAAATTGACCAGTAGTTCCATCACCAAGTTCAGTAACAATTCTGTCTTCTTCTGAATTTAGAACATATGCTTTTGTTGTTGTTTCTTGAATAATATAATTAACATCTTGTATAACTTTTAAACGACCAGCTTCTAGAAACTTAAAATAGTCTCTTACAAAATCTACAAATACTGGATGATCTGCCTGAACAAAATCTGGCACCTGTCCTTCAACAAGAGGGGATACCTTAGTAGTAAATTTTGATTTTTGTTCTGCCATTTATCAGTACGCCGAAGTTGATGGTGTAGAGGATACACTTGTTACTGTTGTTGTAGTTTCTCCAGCAGTTGTTGTGGTAGTATAACCAACACCAGTAGATGCAGTTGCATCAACATTAGAAACATAAGTTGTATTGACTTGATCTATTTCAAGTATTTGATTTCTGACAGGAGTTATATCATTTGAGTTTGGTAGTGCAGTTATACGAACTTGAGAAGAAGATTGATTGTCAACTAGTCCTACTCCTGTAATCACAATAGAATTGATTGTTATTTTGCCTTTTTCATAATCAACCGTTCCTGCTGTGTTATTAATATAAGTTCTTACTCCTGATACAAGATAATATAATCTAAGATTGCCGACACCATCATCATCAAAAAAGTATTCAGTAGTTGTTACACCATTTAAATAAAACCCTGTAGATGCAATCACACCACCACCAGCAGCATTATATCCAGATGTTGGATTATAAAATTTATTATTAAAGTTTAGATTATAAGAAGTTGAACTTGATAAAGTAGGACTAAAGAGTTTTCCCATAGTAACTGTTGCAACACTATTTAAAATAGATGAGTCAGTATTATCAATCAAACCTAACACCTTAGAATGTCTAAATGGTGAATTAAAAGTTTCTAATTCATTATTACTATAGTTTGAAATTGTTGTTGCAACCAAAGATTCAATTTGAGCTCCTGTGTAGGTTGTTGAACTAGTATCATACATTATAGTAATCCCCAATATGAGAGAAGTAGTCTCTGCATCAACAACCACAGGAGTAATAGATGCAACTTTATACGGAGCAAGTGCAGATTCTAAATTTGTTTTTTGTACTGAGGTAAGATCAACCCCAGTAGTAGACTTAATTGAAATAAATACCTTTCCAAATTCTGGTGTTTCACTTACACCAGTACTTGTATCATAACTTCCATCTTCTCCGCCCCATACAGAAACGGATTTAGTGGTAGGAAATAATCTTTTTACATATACTTCATAATCTTTTGTTGTAACCGCACGACCCTGTGAAGAATAGTCAAGAGGTGCATTTAGTTTTATTGATTGCAAACTTTCTGGTTCTGCACCACCAGTTGCTGATGAAACAGTTGTAACTGAAATACTACTAACACCATCAATAGAAGCTGGTGAAGAAAATGAAGATGCTCCATTTGATTCACCTTTATTTGTTACAACATATTGCAGTTGAACAATGTTACCATCAGACAATGCCTGACTTACAATACCATCACCAAAGTATACTTCATATCTACCAGTTTCTACCTCTTGTAAATAATAAACTGTAGATGTTGTAGCAAGTTGAGTTATGTCTGTGGCCTTAGTATAGGTTGTAGTTGTAGTATCTGTCGCAGATGTTTGTATTTTAACTGTAAGTGTAGTTGTATCAGAACGTGGGTCTGTAAGAATAAATCTTTGGTCTATATCAGAAGTATCTACAACATATTTTGATATTACATATGTTCCTTCGTA
>Ga0115568_10003026_pt1 | contig 11552 bp, 10 predicted proteins | sample COGITO_mtgs_1204_FD_87296 | JGI IMG/M metagenome (GOLD analysis project Ga0115568, IMG submission 87296) | Pelagic marine microbial communities from North Sea - COGITO_mtgs_120426 | ecosystem: Environmental > Aquatic > Marine > Epipelagic | place: Germany:Helgoland, sampling site Kabeltonne...
CTGTTAAAGAATAATCGTGATATTTATATTCCAATACAGTGCCTGCAAATAGTGCGAAGCCTCGCATAATTTTTTCTAGTCTGTGACCAAAAAAAGGTAACCCATGTAAATTCCCTAATTGAAATCCAAGTCTTGTTTTTGCCCCTGATCTGAATGTGCCAAATTCTAAATGAGATTGTTGAACAAATTTTATGTTTTGCCTTATGATAATTCCAGAAGAAAATGAGATTTGTGCATTAATATGAAAAGCCTGGGGAATAGAAAAAGACCATGATAGTTCCTCTAGATTTAAAACACGTATGTGATACGTGTTTTGCATTTTTTTTGCCAAAGAAGCTTCTGCTCCAGAAACTCCAAAAGTAACACCCCATCCAACACCAAAATCAGAGTTTTTATAACGCTCTTTCGAAAACCTTAAAAACAACCAACCGCTGTATGGGTAATCCATATCTTTTTTGTCAATTGTCTTATGTAGAGAAGGTGTGTTTATTTCTTGGCCTAAAGTCCAATGCTTGGATATAAAATATTTATGATTCGTAGAATCTGATTTCACTTTTCTATGAAAACCATATTCTAAAAATATCCCGCTGCTATAATATCTATCGCTTCCAAAATACAGATCGTTATCTACATTAAACCCTAGATAACTCTGTGCAGCTAAACTGCCATAAAGACATCCGAAAAAGAGGATAAGAAAATGTTTTTTTGTCAATACATTTATCAATGGTCAATCTTTGTTTTTTAGAATTAACAATGGAATTGTACAATAAAAGTCTTTTTTGAAAACAATATCAGTTTCCCATAATTTCTCAAAAAAGCCTCTTTCTCTCTTAAAAACAATTAACATATCAGGTTGATTTGCCTGAAAATGCTCTAAGACTCCCTGGTAAACAGTAGCATTTTCAGAAAAAAGCATTTGATCTGATCTTTGCATTAGATCATCATTAAGCTGGTGGTTTCGATTTGCAAAACCAGGAACCTTAACCAATAATAATTTAAGTGAAGCCAAAAAAGAATCCTGAAAATACATTAATGCGTTTAGGGTACTTGAGGTTTTTACTTCACCTGTCCTAAAGGCTAAAAGTATCTTTTTTGATGGTGTAAACGTTTTGTCTAATGGTGCTATAATTACAGGTACTTGGGTTCTTTTGATCATACTTCCGGCAATTTTTCCGAGAAAAACGGCTTCATTAATTTCATTATTTAAAGGCCCCGTAACAATTAGATCTAATCCTAACTCTTGATCTAATTTTCTTATTGTTCCGACTAAATCACGCTCACTACTAACAATCTTAACTTGATCTTTTTTAGTAGTAATAGTAGCTACCATTTTTTTTATTCTTTGAACGTTTTTAATCTCTAAACGAGCATTCACATTCGATAAGATTGTTAAAGAAGAATGTGCCGGGAATGCATCAATGACATAAACATTGCATTTAAAGTGAGATGCTAAATCTATGGCGTAAGATAAGGTACCCTTTGCATACTTAGAAACTCCAACAGGTACTAGGATGTTTTGCATGATAAATTTTACACAAAAATACTAAGTCTAAAATTACAATGATTAATTAAACTAAAAAAAACACTGTTTTTATCTTTCATAAGCATAAAATATTTTTAGAACCCTTATAGATTGTCTACTTTTACAACATTATGAAAGCTTACGTAAAACAATATAAAGAGGGCACACATGGTGTGTTGGAGTTTGGAAATTCTGCAGGAAATTCTCTTTCTACTCCTATATTAAACGAATTTAAAACTCATTTGATTGCCTTGGAAAAAGATGCTACCGTTAGGGTAATCATAATTCAAAGCTATGGAATACGTGCTTTTTGTGGGGGTGCTTCCCTTGTAGAAATGAAAACCTTAAAAACGTTAAAAGAGGCGACAAAATTTTTTATGGGAATTGCCGATTTGATTAATACAATTCGCTCATTAAGTAAATTTGTTGTAGCGCGTGTGCAAGGAAAAGTAGTAGGTGGTGGTGTTGGATTAGTAGCTGCATGTGATTATGTTATTGCCAATTCTAAAGCAGAAATAAAACTTTCTGAATTATCAATTGGCATAGGGCCTTTCGTTATTGAACCTGTTGTTTCTAGAAAAATTGGGATAACTGCCTTTTCACAACTTTCATTAGACGCACACATATGGAAAAGTGCTGAGTGGGCCCTTGAAAAAGGACTATATACTTCCGTTTGCTCTAGTAGTAGTGACGATCTTAACCAAACAGTTAACTTTCATGCAGAGCGTTTAGCCAATTATTCTGAAAAGGCGGTGAAAACATTACGCAAACTTCACTGGAAACAGACTGACCATTGGGAGATACTACTCGCTAAGAATGCGAGAATTACAGCTAAATTAGCCCTTGAATCAACGACACAAAATATTCTTAAAACACTATGAATCAAATGAATAATAAAATTAGAGTCTCTAAGGAGTTTAAGTTTGAAACGGGACATGCCTTATACGGCTACGATGGTCTTTGCAAAAATGTGCATGGCCATAGCTATAAGCTTACTGTTACACTGTTAGGAACTCCTATTATAGATAATAAACATGTTAAGTTCGGAATGGTTATAGATTTTAGTGATTTGAAGAAAATTGTGAATGAATGTGTAGTAGCTCTATTTGATCATGCAACTGTTCTTAATATAGATTCCCCACACAAAGAATTAGCGGAGGCCATGGAATCTAGAGGGCATAAAATTGTTCGTGTCAGTTATCAGCCAACTAGTGAAATGATGATAATTGATTTTGCTAAAAAAATTGCAGCTGCTCTACCAAAAAACACAACATTACATCACCTCATGTTAAGAGAAACCGAAACCTCTTTTGCTGAATGGTATGCATCAGATCAATAAGATTCGATTAAAACCCTAAAGCGTCTAAATCAGCTTTTTGTTTAGGTTTTTTCTTTTTTTTGGAATCAATAATATCATTACAATCAACAGAAATACTTTGTTTTTCTGGTGGAAAAAACTCTCCTACAGAAACTCCTAAGTCAGGGTTTTGATACAAGGCTTTCATATAGCTTCCCCAAATGGGAAGTGCCATTGTTGCTCCTTGTCCAAAACCTATTTCTTCAAAATGTATTGAACGATCATCTCCTCCAACCCACACCCCTGTTGCTAAATTAGGCACCATTCCCATAAACCAACCATCACTCTGATTTTGAGTAGTTCCTGTTTTTCCTGCAATAGGGTTGTCAAAAATATAGGGATAACCTGTTACTATTTTTTCATAGATATAATTTGTCTTTTCTAGCCCCGCATGGCGAAGACGAGCACCTGAACCATACTTGGTAACCCCTTGCATCAAATTAACAGTTACATAGGCAACCTCTTCGCTTAAAACATCTCGTGTTTCGGGAACGACCTCAAATAATGCACGGCCATTTTTATCTTCTATCCTTGTAATCATAACTGGTTTAACATAAATTCCGCGGTTTACAAAAGTGCTATATGCACCAACCATTTCAAAAAGACTAATATCTGGTGTTCCAAGTGCAATAGAAGGAACTGCAGGAAGTCTTGATGTAATTCCCATTTTCCGCGCTAGGTTAATGACAGGTAGAGGGCCTACAAGATCCATCAGGCGTGCGCTGACAGTATTAACAGAATTAGCTAAAGCGTTTTTTAATGTTCGTGTCTGACCATATTTGTTTCCTGAATTCTTTGGACACCAAGCATCTATATTTCCGTGCTTCATGGGATCAATACAATACAAAGCGTCTGGCAATGAATCACAGGGAGATAGTTTTAGTTGATCAATGGCTGTAGCATATAAGAAAGGCTTAAATGTTGAACCAATTTGTCTGCGTCCTTGTTTTACTTGATCATATTGAAAATGTTTGTAATTAAAGCCTCCAACCCAAGCTTTTACATGACCTGACTCTGGCTCCATTGACATCATTGCTGCTTTTAGAAAGTATTTGTAATATCGGATTGAGTCCATTGGCGTCATAATGGTATCTCTTTCCCCTTTCCAGCTAAAAATACGCATTGGAACCTTTACATAAAACGATTTTTTTATTTCTTCTTCTGGAATATCTGCTAGTCTCATTTTTCGCCAACGTTCAGTGCGGTAGGCTGTTCGAAGCATAAGTGTATCGATTTCTCCGCTTCTTAAATCTAAAAAAGGAGCTGTTGGATTTCTATCTTTGTCATTTTGAAGGAAAAACTCTCTTTGTAAATTTTTCATGTGTGCTGAAACTGCTTCCTCACCAGCTAGTTGCATACGAGAATCTATAGTAGTAAAAATTCGAAGACCATCTCCATATAAATCATGCTTACTCCCATCTGGTTTTCGGTTTTCACGAATCCAACCATCCATAAATTCTTTTAAATATGCCCTGAAATAAGTTGCCAAACCTTCTCTATGAGATTGTGGTGTATAAGTTATTACTAGAGGTAGTTCAGAAAGAGAGTCCCTTACTCTTTCGGTGATTACTTTATTACGAACCATTTGCTGAAATACTATATTTCTTCTCTTCCTTACCAATTCCGATCTTCTAATGGGATTGTAATAAGAAGAGTTTTTAAGCATTCCGACTAAGGTTGCAGATTCGTCTATGCTAAGGGTTTGGGGTGTTTTATCAAAAAATATTTTTGCCGCAGATTGAACCCCGTCTGCTTGATAACCAAAATCATAATTATTTAAATACATTGTCAGTATTTCCTTTTTAGTATATCGTTGTTCTAATTGCACAGAAATTACCCATTCTTGTGCCTTTTGAAGTACTGTTTTTAATATATTTCGGGAACGCACACCAACAAAAATTTGTCGGGCGAGCTGCTGAGTAATTGTACTTGCCCCCCCACGTTTGCCCATATAAACAAAAGCTCTAAGAGTTCCTCTCCAGTCAATTCCGGAGTGCTCGTAAAATCGTTCGTCCTCAGTAGCAATTAGAGCCTCTACCATATTGGTAGGCAGTTCCTCAAAGTTAATAGGGGTTCGATTATCTTTTAAATAATACTTCCCTAAAATTTCTCCATCTGATGAGATAATTTGAGAGGCTAAATTCGTTCTAGGATTTTCTAGCTGTCGTAAATCTGGCATAGGTCCGTATAAACCAAGAGCCGCTCCCCCAAAAAGGAAGAATAAACAGAGGACACCTATTAAAAAAACCACCCAAATAAATAGAATAGGTTTTCTATAAATTCCTTTTTTTACACGCTTTTTGTTTTTACTCATTTTGGATCTTCTTGATCTTCTATAGATATTCCAACTGAAACAATTCCTTTTAGTTCTGTCACGCCAGTTGCACTCCCATTAACTCGAATCGCCTGAGAAATTTCAATTTGCACAGGTCTTTCAGTGGGTATTTTAATGCCTTTTTTCCACCATAACTTACTCTCTTTTAATTCTGTGAATCCGATCCCCAGCCATGAACCATCTGGGGCTGCCATCGCATATTCTAAAGTGTCTTGAAGCACTTGTTGGTCTCCTGCTTTTAGAGTAGCGATCAAAAAGATGTTTGAAAATTCATATTCTGTATTATTTCTTATGCGGATAAATAAATTTTGTGGATTCTCTTTAAGGGCTGAAGACGGGATTTTAAAAATAACTGGTCTTGGAGAAAGACCTTCTTTTGCGACAGATTCATAATGAGTAAACCCTGCTTGAGATGTACAAGAAATTGAGCTTATCAAAACGAAAGCGATTACTGTTTTAATTTTATTTACATTCATCATGAAATATAAAGGTAAAGGGAATTCAAACAATGACAACTTAATTAAATCTTAAATTGCTGTTTAAATTTAAGGACTTTTGAACGCCCCTTTTTAAAAATTTTATTGCTATTGTGCAGACCTTTGCGAAGTTCTCGTTGATCTTCAGGTGGAAGAGTCGAAATTTCCTTGCAGCTTATGGAACAACACTCATTCATTTTTTCTTGGCAAGCAGCACATTGGATGAAAAGTAGATGACATGCTTCATTTATGCAGTTTACATGGGAATCACAAGGAGCACCACATTGGTGACATTGGGCTATCACATCTTCCGAAATACGTTCGCTACGACGTTCATCAAAAACAAAGTTTTTACCAATAAATTTATTTTCTAGTGATTGGGCTTTAACCTGTCGTGCATATTCTATAATGCCTCCTTCTAATTGATATACTTCTTTAAATCCTTTATGTTTAAAATATGCAGAAGCCTTTTCACATCGTATTCCGCCAGTACAATACATAACTATTTTCCTGTCTTCTTTATGCGCCTCCAATTCTTCTTCTATTATGGGTAACGAATCACGAAAAGTGTCAACGTCAGGGGTAATCGCATTATCAAAATGACCAATCTCGCTTTCATAATGGTTCCGCATGTCAACACAAAGAGCATTTTTGTCATTTAATAAGTCATTGAATTCTTGAGCATTAACATGAATCCCTCTTTGGGTAACATCAAATTTTTCATCTTTCAATCCATCTGAAACAATTTTGTTCCGAACTTTAACTGTAAGTTTTAAAAACGATTTATTGTCTTGTTCAATCGCTATGTTTAAACGTACCCCTTCTAAAAAAGTAATTGTGTCCAGAGAAGCTTTAAAAGTCTCAAATTGTTTTGCAGGAACAGAAAGTTGAGCGTTTATACCTTCATTGGCGACATAAATTCTGCCTAAAACTTCCAAAGGATTCCAATGAATGAATAAAAAATCTCTGAATAATTGTGGATTTCCTATATGGGTATATTGATAAAAAGAGAGTGTTAACCTTTCTTGTCCAGCTTTTTCTATGAGGTACGCACGCTCTTTTGAGCTTAAGGTATTGTACAGTTGCATGCTATACTTATTAATATAAAAGATATCACAAAGGTAATGAAATTGGGTTAAAATAGCTCTAAACCATTTGGTTCAAGAAAAGCTTTATCAACCTTGCTAATTAAAGCCGGTTATTTATTCTAAATGAGATTGTTTTTTACCCACCAAGAGGAGTTTTTTTTGACGGCCATTTACATACCTAAATCCTTTTGTGCCAAAATAACCTGCCTCCTCTAACATAATTCTGACTTCCTTTTCCCAAGTTGGAATATAAACCTTGGCATTAAGTTCAATTGCATAAACAGTGTCAAATTTAAGGGGATGGTCCCCTGAGCCTGGCACCCCTTCTTGCGAGTCCCACATTCCAATGGTAGTTCCTGCAGAGTGTCCAAAAAGTCCTAGAGGGTGAGTGTAGATTTGTGGAATTAATCCAGCAGCTTTACTATCAGATAGCGCATTTTTTAAAATTTCATTTCCTGTTTTTCCTGCTATAAAATTTTGAGTCAAATAATCTTGTACGGCATTCCCTTCAGCTAAAGCATTTTCTAAAAATAAAGGAGCTTTTGTCTCTTCTGGTTTTAAAACATAAGCTAATTCTTGACAATCTGTATTTAACGTAAGATAGCTAATTCCAAAATCACAATGCAAAAGATCTCCTGGATAAATTATATCGTATTTGGATTCCCCATCAAAGGCATATAAATCACTTTTCCCTGAGCGTTGTATATCTACAGTAGGATGAAACCATGTTTTCAGCCCCAACTTTTGCACTTTTTCTCGAAGCCACCAAACCAACTCTTCTGTGGTTGTTCTGCCTGGTGTAATAACCGCTGAAGAAAATGCCTCTGCAATAATATTGTGGGTGATTTCTACTAATTGACTGAAAAGAGTCATCTCCAAAACGGTACGGGTTTCAATCCATCGTACTGCTAATTTTTCTGCAGAGACAACGCGATTATGATATGCTTTTGGAAGAGCTTTTATCATACCATCATAATCTGTTTTTACCAAACCATCCGCTAAACCATAAGCTTCTGAAGTGTTGATTCCAATTCTTTTTGGATTTTTACTTATAATATAATCAGATAATGCTTCCCACTGGTCGGGTTGTTTCTCTTTATCCCAAATAGACCTTATATTATTTCCGAAATTATAGCGGGTAATCGCTACTGCATCTATTTCTTTTTTGGTTTTTGAAAAAACTATAATAGTTCTTCTTCTGGCATTAAGCCAAGTAGGAGGTAATAGTGTTTTTACAACAGGGTCTTCGTTGTATTCTCGAGTAATTAGAACCCAAAGATCAATGTTTTGCTCCTCCATAAGTTTTGGTAACAGGTTTTCAATTCTGTCTTTCTGAATCTCATTAATAAGAGATGCGCGATCTCTAAGGGTTAAAATAGTTTGACTTAAAAGTGATTGGGTAATAAACACAAATAATAAAATATGGTATTTCATGATGGAAGGTTCTTTAAAGTTTAAACCTACGAAAAATTGTTAATAATGCATAGATATACGGCTTGGAAGGGAATAAAAGAAAATGTATTTTAGCTAAAAAGCGAGCTATGTCAGATCAAAAAAGTGCTAAACAAAAAGCCCTTCAAATTACCCTAGACAAATTAGACAAAACCTATGGAAAAGGTGCGGTAATGAAAATGGGGGATCAAGCAATTGTTGAAGTTGAATCTATTTCCTCTGGGTCTATTGGACTAGATATTGCTTTAGGTGTTGGTGGTTATCCCCGTGGACGTGTTATCGAAATATATGGTCCCGAATCTTCTGGTAAAACAACTCTTACCCTTCATGCAATCGCAGAATGTCAAAAAGCAGGGGGTATTGCTGCATTTATTGATGCTGAACATGCTTTTGATCGTTTTTATGCTGAAAATTTGGGTATTGATGTTGGCGAACTCATCATTTCACAGCCAGACCATGGTGAACAGGCTCTAGAAATTGCTGATAACCTTATTCGATCTGGGGCCATTGACATTGTTGTAATTGACTCCGTAGCAGCCTTAACGCCAAAAAGTGAAATTGAAGGGGAAATGGGTGACTCTAAAATGGGGCTTCATGCTCGTTTAATGTCCCAAGCCTTGCGAAAGCTAACTGCTTCAATTAGTAAAACTAATTGTACTGTATTTTTCATTAACCAATTACGTGAAAAAATTGGTGTAATGTTTGGGAACCCAGAAACAACTACTGGTGGTAATGCCTTAAAATTTTATGCTTCTGTGCGTCTAGATATTCGAAGATCAACACAAATTAAAAATATTGAGTCTGAAGTGCTGGGAAACAAAACCCGTGTAAAAGTTGTTAAAAATAAAGTGGCTCCACCATTTCGTACTACTGAATTTGACATTATCTATGGAGAAGGTATTTCGAAAATTGGAGAAATAATTGATTTGGGTGTAAATTATGAAATCATCAAAAAAAGTGGCTCTTGGTTCAGTTATGGGGACACGAAAATTGGTCAAGGCAGAGATTCCGTTAAAACACTGTTAATTGATAATCCCGAATTGATGGAGGAGTTAGAACAAAAAATAATGGCCACTTTAAAAGCTGTTGACGCCTAATATAAATGCTTTTCCCATAGTTCAATTGCATTTTTTATGTTCTCTTTTGGGTCATTAAGCAATTCTTTTTTCATCGCTTGATATGCTTGTTTTTGTAATGCAGGAATATCCGATTCTGATAAGTTTACTACGGGAATAACAGAAAGTGCCTTTACACGTAATTCACCTGGGTATCCATAGTTGGTATTCCAAGGGAATTTTCGCTTACAATCTAAAAAAGCCATAGGAAAGATTGGGATCTGATGTTCAATAGCAAGCTTAAAAGCTCCTTTTTTAAAAGGATTTAAAGCTATACTTTCGTCCGTGTAATCCTTTTCTGGAAAAATACAGATACTGTAGCCTTTATCAATTACTTTTTGAGCACGGCCATATACCCCATAACGACTTTTAGAGCTGCTTCGATCTACCATAATGGCTGCACGTTTATATATATAACCGAAAATAGGTATTTGGACCAATTCCTTTTTTCCCACAAAAACAAAAGGTGTTTTTCTTAATCTTAAAATAACCATTACGTCTATAACACTAGTATGGTTTGCAATCAGCATAAAGCTTTTACCTTCTTCAGGGAAAGCAGTTGTTTTTTTAACCCAACACCCTGTGCCATATAATACAAATGGCGCCCAAATATTGCGGGCAATCCAAAACAAATATTTATATCCATTCGGAATTGCTAAAAAAAAAGCAAGTGGAAAAAATAATACAATAACGGGAATCGCTGTAAGCACATAAAACCAAACTCTCCATAAAACCAATAATATCTTATTCACCATTCAAAGATACTTTTTTCAAAATATATTTTTTGTTTATGTCGTTTTAAAATCCCTTCCTTTAATCTTCACGGTCATCAAAAATTTATACCGCATTGTTGCGCTGATCTATTAGTAATAGTACCTTTGTGGAAATAGTATAAAAATGGCGCGTATTTTAACAGGTGTCCAGTCAACTGGAACTCCCCACTTAGGAAATTTATTAGGTGCGGTTCTTCCCGCAATTGAAATGGCTAAAGCCAGTAAAGACGATTCCTTTTTATTTATAGCAGATCTTCATTCACTCACACAAATAAAGAAGGGAGAAACTCTTCGTGAAAACACTTTTGCAACTGCTGCAACATGGATGGCATGTGGATTAGACATTGACAATTCACACTTTTATAGACAAAGTGATGTAAGTGAGGTAACCGAATTAGCCTGGTATTTGAGTTGTTTTTTTCCCTATAAACGCTTAAAATTAGCCCATTCATTTAAAGATAAATCTGAGCAGCTTGCAGACATCAATGTAGGTTTATTTTCTTATCCTATGCTTATGGCTGCTGATATCTTATTGTATAATGCAGAAATTGTTCCTGTAGGAAAAGATCAATTACAGCATCTTGAAATTACCCGAGATGTGGCAGCAAAATTTAACCATCAAATGGGAGATACTTTTGTCTTACCACAAGCAAAAATTCAAGAAAACACTCAGTTTGTTCCAGGTACCGATGGTGAAAAAATGAGTAAATCGAAAGAAAATACAATCAATGTGTTTTTACCTGAAAAAGAGTTAAAAAAACAAGTAATGAGCATTAAAACAAACAGTATTCCTGTTGAAGACTCAAAAGATCCTGAAACATGTAATGTCTTTGCCATATACTCTTTATTAGCTTCTCCGTCTTCTGTTCAGGTGTTGCAAGATAAATATTTATCAGGAGGAATGGGATATGGTTACGTCAAACAACTTCTCTTAGATTTAATTTTAGAACGCTTTGAAACTGAGAGATCCCAATTTAATTACTATTATGAACATCCTGAAGAAGTTCATGTGGCCCTTGCAAAAGGAGCGGAAAAAGCGCGGAAGGTCGCAAGTGAAGTATTGCTTAATGTTCGAGATAAGTTGGGCTATTAAATCATTACAAATTTTGGCGGAAAATACTATTCCCTAACCCTTCTGTCCATTCGTTCTTATCCATGTAGTTTAATTTTACTATTTTTGATTCAATGCAATTATCTATATACATACAAGAACTTCTTTATAAATATGAATGTGTAACCATTCCTCAGTTTGGTGCCTTTTTAACACGGCCTTTACCGGCTCAAGTAAGTTTGAGCGGAGCCTTTTTTCCGCCGCGCAAAGAAGTTACTTTTAATCAGCTTTTAACAACTAACGATGGGATTTTAGCACATCATTATGCACAAAAAGAATCGGTGTCTTATGAGCATGCGTTGCGTCTAATTGAAAAAGAAGTA
>Ga0115568_10003027_pt1 | contig 11552 bp, 9 predicted proteins | sample COGITO_mtgs_1204_FD_87296 | JGI IMG/M metagenome (GOLD analysis project Ga0115568, IMG submission 87296) | Pelagic marine microbial communities from North Sea - COGITO_mtgs_120426 | ecosystem: Environmental > Aquatic > Marine > Epipelagic | place: Germany:Helgoland, sampling site Kabeltonne...
ATAGAAAACAGCAATCAATGTTAGAAGCTATTATATGTGAAAGTTTTGATAAGTTTACTGATTTTCTAATTATGTAATTTTTTCTTTTTTCAATTTCATAAATTACTCCTGTATATTCGTTTTTATTTATAATATCAAACAATACCCTATCACCAACAGCAATTGGATTTGTACTCTTAATACCATATGATCTGAATTTTCCTTTTATTGTACACTTATAAACCTCCTTAATCTCTGTTTGAACAGAATATAAGTTTCCAGTTGATTTATAAACAGTTCCTTTCATAAATTAGCCATTAATAACTCTTTTTTGATGATTAATTGATTCTTGATGAATTGCTTTAAACATTCTTAAAATAAACTCCTCACTTAATCCCTTTTCTTCACCATCTAAAATCATTTTTCCCAAAATTTCATTCCATCTTTTAGTCTGTAAAACTGCAACATTTTTTTTCTTTTTTAAATTACCAATTTCAATGGCAACTTTCATTCTTTTACCTAAATTATCTAAAAGACCGTGATCTATAACATCAATTTGAGTTCTTAATGTGTTTAAGCTGTTCTTATAATCTAATTCTTCATTAGTAATTTTTCTCATTTTTAAATCCTCCATCATTTTGATTAGAACTTTTGGAGTGATTTGTTGAGCAGCATCACTCCAGGCTTTATCAGGATTTGTGTGCGTTTCAATCATTAATCCGTCAAAATTCAAATCCAAAGCTGTTTGAGAAATATCTTGTAAAATGTCTCTTCTTCCAGCTATGTGCGAGGGATCACAAATTAGAGGCAAATCAGGAAATCTATTCTGTAATTCAATTGGTAATTGCCATTCTGGGTTATTTCTATAATTAGTTTTTTCATAGGTTGAAAAACCTCTGTGAATAACTCCAAGTTTTTTAATATTAGCACTGTATAACCTTTCAATTCCTCCAAGCCACAAGGCCAAGTCAGGATTTACTGGGTTTTTTACTAATACAATTTTGTCAGTTCCATCAAGAGCATCAGCAATTTCTTGAACAATAAATGGACTAACTGTAGATCTGGCTCCAATCCATAAGATATCCACATCATGATCTAAGGCAAGCTTCACATGATTAGAATTAGCAACTTCCGTTGCTATTAAAAGACCTGTTTCTTCTTTTACTTTTTGTAACCATTTTAAACCAATAGCTCCAACACCTTCAAACATTCCCGGCCTCGTTCTAGGTTTCCAAATACCAGCTCTAAATATTGAAACATCCGAATTTTTTAGCTCATGTGCAATTTTTAAAACCTGATCTTCGGTTTCTGCACTACAAGGTCCAGCAATTACCAAGGGGTGGTTTAGTTTAAAATTATCAAGCCAATTTTTCATTTCCTTTTTATTTTCCATTATTATAATTCTATTTTATTAAAATTTGTTTAATTCTATTTGTATTATTAAGGACTGAAGATAACGTTGAATAATTATTTTCTTCAATCATTTCCTTGATTTGATTTAGGTTAGATATATATTCATTAATCGCTAAAACTAAATTGTTTTTGTTTTGCAAAAAAATTGGAGTCCAAGTTGATGGAGAACTTTTTGCCAACCTAACAGTAGATTCAAATCCACTTCCAGCTAAATCAAAAATATTTTTTTCGTTTTTTTCCTTTTCAATTACTGTCTTTCCTAACATAAAAGAACTAATGTGAGATAAATGAGAAACATACGCAACATGAACATCATGAGATTTTGAGTCCATTTTTATAATATTCATATTAAGCATCTTAAATATTCGAAGGGCTTTTTCATAAATCTTAGGATTGGTTTTTTCAATGTCACACACAATATTATTTTTATTTAAATAAAGGCCTTCAACAGCAGCATTTGGGCCTGAAAATTCAGTACCAGCCATTGGGTGTGTTGCCAGGAAATTTTTTCTGTTTGGATGATTTAATAATACTTCACAAATTGGAAGTTTTGTTGAACCTACATCAAAAACTAATGTATCCTTATTTACAGAATTTAAAATTTTAGGTAACTCTTCTAAAGATTTATCTACTGGTATTGCTACAAGAATTACATCAACCTTTGATAATTGTTCCAAAGTTATTAATTCATCGATTAACCCTAATTCTAAGGCGCGATTTTCATTTTTTTTAGATTTATCTAATCCGAAAATTTTAGATTTCGGATAAATTGATTTAAAATCTAAAGCAAAAGAACCTCCCATCAAACCTAATCCTATAATTCCTAATTTCATTTTTTACATCTTTTTATAGCATCCTTAATTTTTTCTTCGTCAACACATAAAGAAAACCTAATATAACCCTCTCCATTACTTCCAAAAATTGTCCCAGGAGCAATAAAAATATTTTTTTTAGTTAATAAAGTATTAATAAAATTTTCTGAACTATTAATGCGATTTGGAAGCTTTGCCCAAACAAACAATCCTTTTGAGTTTTTATCAAATTCACATTTTAAAATTGTGGCAAGTTGCCAAACTAACTCTCTTCTTCTTTTATAAACTTTATTTAAATCATCAAACCATTTTTTATCAAGATTAAGGGCTTCAATAGCACCTTTTTGAATCCCATAAAACATTCCAGAATCCATATTACTTTTGACTTTTAAAACTCTTGAAATATTTTCTTTGGACCCCAAAAGCATCCCTACTCTCCAACCCGAAAGATTGAATGATTTACTCAGAGAATTGAGCTCCATACAGTTTTCTTTTGCCTTGTTTATGGTTAATAAACTGATAAAATCGTCATTTAAAATGAAACTGTAAGGATTATCATTTATTAAAAGAATATTATTTTTTGCTGAGAATTTAATTAATTCACTAAGTTGTTTTTTAGTCGCAGATGATCCTGTCGGCATGTGGGGATAATTAATCCACATAATTTTCACTTTTTTTAAGTCTTTTTTTTGTAACTCAACTAAGTCCGGAAACCAATTATTTTCCTTCTTTAAGTCATAAAAAACTGGGGTTGCCTCTACAAGATTTGTTACTGTTAAGTATGTGGGATACCCAGGGTTTGGAATTAAAACTTTATCCCCTTTATTTAAAAATGCCATGGATATGTGCATAATACCCTCCTTAGAACCCATTAATGGTAAAATCTCGTCAACTGGACTAGATTTAACTTTAAAAAATTTTAAATAGAATTTCGAAATTGCTTCTCTAAGTTCTGGAAGGCCTTGATAACTTTGGTATCTATGAGAATTTAAATCTGACAAACTGTTTTTCAAAATATTAATTACAGTTTTTGATGGAAACAAATCAGGGCTACCTATACCCATATTAATTATAGGTTTTCCTGATTTAATTAATGAGGCTACCTCTCTCAATTTTTTTGAGAAATAATATTCTTTAACAGTATCTAGCCTATTTGAGCCTTTAATCATTTCTGTGATTTTTATATATCCCTAATACTTTTAAAGACGCTGATTTTTCTTTTATTAGCTCAAGAGCATTGTTGAAGTTGTCATATTGATTAAAAGTAATGTCTATAAAAAAAGAATATTTCCATGGAATTTCAATAATTGGTAAAGATTGAATTTTTGTCAAATTTAAGTTGTATTCTTTTAAAATATTTAAGACTAAAGCTAAACTGCCGGTTTTATGGCTCAATGAAAATTTTAGAGAAGCCTTATTATTAATATTATTTTCAAAATATAATTTAGAAACTATAACAAATCTTGTCTCATTATTTTTTATTGTTTGAATGTTTCTACATAAAATTTCTAAATCGTAAAGTTTAGCTGCGTTAGTACTTGCAATAGCGCCTAGGTTTTTGATTTTATCTCTTTGAATTCTATAAGCTACCTCAGCAGTATCTTTATCTTCAATAAGAGTTATTTTGGGGTGACTTTTAAAAAAACTTTTACATTGTAGAAGAGCCATAGGATGAGATGAAACAGTACTTAAGTCTTTTATTGTAGTGCCTGGTAAAGCCATCAGTTGATGGTTAATATTAATATAATACTCCCCAACTATTTTTAAATTTAAATCATCAATTAAAGCGTAATTTGGTATAATTGATCCAGCAATCGAGTTTTCAATTGCCATAACAGCAAAATCACAATCACTATTTTTAATAGAGTTTGCTACCTCATCAAATGATAAAAACTCAATTATTTCTAACTTGTTTTTAAAATACTCATTAGCGACTTGGTGATGGTACGAACCCTTTATTCCTTGAATAGCTACCCTTTTCATTTTTATTTAAAAAAAAAGTCCTGAGTTAATCAGGACTTATTAAAATATATTTTTAGAATTATTATATATACAAAAGCCCTTTTTTAACTTCATAATAGAAGATAAAATAAAAATTTTGGAAGTAATAATTACGTTTCATTATTAAATTATCGAATGTAAAAGTAATATTAGTTATTGAAAAAACAAATTTTCTTAATTAATTACTTGAAATGGAAGTATGTTTTCTAATAAATATTTCTGACAATAATTCTCTTAACTGATCAAATTCAATTAAAAAAGCATCATGTCCATGATCAGATTTTATAGTTTTAAAAAACATATTATCTTTAATTACACATGCTTTATAAAAAGTTTCTCTGTTCTGATAATCAGTAAAAAATAAATCTGAGTCAACTGAAACTATATAAATATTCCCTTTAACCTTTGAAATAATATTTTCAAATTTCATTTTTCCTCCTCTTGTTATATCTATTTTTGACAACAAATGATTCATTAATTTATAAGATTTTAGCTGAAATCTTTCCTGTAGTTTTTTACCATGGTGAAGTAACCAGCTTTCAACGTTGAAAATATGAGAATCTTTAGATCTGTCGAATTTTTTTTGAAATGATAAAGGTGACCTGTAACACAACATTGCGTGCATTCTTGCATCGTGAACAGGTTGAGAGGAGTTGTTTAAAATCTGCTTTTGAAGTCTGGTGTTAGCTAAAAGCCAATCACTGGATTTCCAATCAGATGCGATAGGAATGTAATTTTCAGAAAGTTCTGGAGATAATGCTGCAATTTCCCAAACTAACCCACCTCCAATAGAACCTCCAATTATAGCAAATAATTTTTTTATTTTTAATTTTTCAAGACCAATTAAAAAAATATTTGCAATATCCCTCAAAATCAAGTCTTCATAATTTTTAATAAAAAATCCATCATAACCATTTCCTGGAAAATTAAATGCCAGTACAGTAAAATCATTAGTGTCAATTAATTTATTTTGACCAATTAATGAGTTCCACCAACCGTTTTTTCCAATAACAGACGAGTTTCCTGTCAAAGCATGATTAACAAGAACAATTGGAGCTTGTCCCACAGGTTGTCCAAACAATTCATAACTAAGCTCAATATCAAAGTTTTTTTCATTTTCAGAAATGTAATTTTTAATATTGAGCTTAAATAAGTTATCCATACAGAATTATGCTAATACTTTGGCATCAATTTTAGAAAAAGCTATTTCTAAATCGTTTTTAAGGTCACTTATATCCTCAAGTCCAACAGAAAGTCTTATTAATTCACTTGTAACACCAGTTGTCGCTTGATCTTCAACACTTAATTGCTGATGGGTTGTACTGGCGGGATGTATTATTAAAGATTTAGTATCTCCAATGTTAGCTAACAAAGAAAAAACAGTTGTTTTATCTGCTATTGTTTTTGCAGACTCGTAACCGCCTTTAACACCAAAAGTGACAATACCACTTTGACCTTTTGGGAGGTATTTATTAGCATGCGATTTATATTCACTTGAATTTAATCCTGGATAATTTACCCATTCTACTTCACTTCTTTTTTCTAACCATTGAGCTAATTCAAGAGCATTTTCGCTGTGTTTCTTCATTCTTATATCAAGAGTTTCAAGACCTTGAAGAATTTGAAATGCATTGAATGGACTTAGCGCGCCTCCTAAATCTCTTAGTCCTTCAATTCTAACTTTAGCAATAAAAGCTGCAGCACCTAACGCATCGTGATACACTAGTCCATGATAACCAGGTGAAGGTTCGGTAAACTCAGGAAATTTTCCACTAGACCAATCAAATGTTCCAGCATCAATTATAGCACCTCCCAAAGCTGTTCCATTTCCATTAATGTATTTAGTTAAAGAATGTATAACGATATTTGCTCCGTGTTCTATAGGGTTTAATAATGCTGGAGATGCAACAGTATTATCAACTACGAAAGGAATCTTTGATTTTTTTGCATGTTTAGAAATTTCTTTTAAATCCAATACATCTAATTTTGGATTTCCTAAAGATTCAGCAAAAAATACCCTAGTATTTTCTTTTACCGCATCTGCGAAATTTTGAGGGTTTGATGCATCTACAAATGTTGTAGTAATTCCTAATCTTGGAAGCGTAACATTTAAAAGATTAAAAGTTCCTCCATACAGACTACTTGAAGCAACTATATGATCTCCTGCTCTAAGCATTACTAATAAAGCTGTAGATATAGCTGCTGTTCCCGATGCTGTAACTACAGAGGCTATTCCTCCTTCAAGTGCAGCAAGTCTCTGCTCCAATACATCATTGGTTGGATTGTTTAACCTTGTGTAAATATACCCAGGCTCTGCAAGTGAAAATAAATTTGCAGCATGTTCAGAATCATTAAAAACATAAGATGTTGATTGGTAAATAGGTACAGCTCTTGTACCTTGGCTTAAATTGGTGTCATGCCCTGCATGCAATGCTTTGGTTGATAATTTTTGGTCACTCATTTTTTATAATTTTTAATTATTAATTAAAAAGTTAATTTCTGAGAAGATTTGACTAAAAGTTCTGGAAAGCTTCTGCTTTAGCACTTTTTTATTGAGGTTGCAATCAGTCAAATCGATCCTCTACGTTAACTATTAAATGCTAAATTAAAGTTTTTTTTAATAAAAAAAAAAAATTAACGAAAATTAATTGAAATCCCAGCAGATAAGGTTTTATAATCTTGGAATGTAAAATCAATAAAAGCACTAAAAATCAAAAATTTGAATTTAGCTCCTAAAGTAGTTTGAAAATCAGATACTTTAAAATTCATATCAATAGGATCTTTTAACTTTCTAGTTACTGGAACATTAGACTGTGTTTGATATTCCAAATCATAATCTCCCAACATTTTAAAAGATGAGTTACCTCCACTTAAGCCAATGGCTCCATAAAAATTTACTATAAAAACATCATATGAAGCTAAAATCAATAAATTATAATTATTAATACTAAACTGAGATACTTGACCAGATCCACCAATAGAACTAAAAGATTGAATATCATAATCTATTTTCATTTTGGAATAAGATGCAAAAGCCGAAATATTAATTGGTATTTTATCAACTGGACCGAAATACTGAAGCAAATCATGTTTTACTCCAATCCCTTTTAGAGTCATGTCTATTCCCTTTCTATGATATTCGGGACTGTATCTTAAAACCAGTTCTGTCTTAAATGGAATTCCAATTCCAAGCTGTAGCATTGGAGCAGGAACTCCACCTAAAGGAAGCCTACTCTTAATTCCCTTAGGGGCCTTTATTACTGTTTTCATCTCTGGAATTAGACCGTCTTTTGGAATGGTGACAAATAAATTTTCTTGTCTACTATCTCCAATAATTGTTGGTAAATTAATAGCGTCAGTAGTTATGTAATCTAAATCATTTATTGAAAAGACCTGATCTGAGCTTGGAACAAATGATGTACTTAATCTTAGACTTAAATCTATTCCTAATTTTTTATGAGGTTTTGCGGTGTTATACCAGCCAGAGTTAGAGCTATAAATAACCCCTTTCATCAAGGGATTCATATAACGCTGATACATTTTTTTTGAATCGCTCTCAACAGCAAGTAAAATAGATTCAAAACCAGATTGTGACCAGCTTAAATAAGGTAAAATTAACAGGTATATAAGAGTTTTTAGCTTCAACTAAAATATTTTAATTAAAGTTAATACTTTAAGGAAACAAAAAAATTAAAAGATTTTATCTACCGCCTCGGCCACCCTGACCGCCTCGGCCACCCTGACCGCCTCGGCCACCCCCAGAGGAGTTCAAACTTGTTAAATCGTATTTAATTCTAAAAACAGTATATCTTGGTTGGATAATATAGGATCTTGTTTGGTTATAAAGTTGATTGAAACTGTCCCTGTTAATGGAGGTGTCATCAAACAAATTAGTAACTCCAATACCAAACTCCCACTTGGAGCCATCTTTATTGTAAGATAAATCCGCTTCTAAAAAACGATATTCATTTAGTGTTGCTTCCTGATTTCTATAATAATTGTATGAATATTCAGCTGTAAACACAAAGCCTTTTCCAAAGTAAGCGTCTAGCTCTATAAAAGGTGAATCAGTATAAAAATAATTTACATTGAGACCATTCTCATACTTTCTTTTATTGTATGTGTAACCTATTTCTATATTTGGTTTGTCTCTAAAATTAGTTGCTAGTGAGGCTCTATATCTTTGTGTGAAATTTATGGATTTTAAAGGATTTCCATTTACAATGTTATTAAAGTCACTGTAATTAAAGTTCATAGTAAATCCTGCTCTAAAATTTTTAAATCTTTTGTCTATTCTTCCAGAGGCAGAGTAAGATTCTCTGGGTATAGTTGAGTTTTCAGAAGATCTTACACTATTAATTCCACTAATTAAGGTTTTATTCTGGATTGAATTACTTCTTTTAGAATAATTTAGATTTGCAAAAATATTAGTAAAAGTAAAGATATTAATGCTTTGATAGTTAAGACTAAAGTTGTTTACTTTGGCAGCTTCTAAATTTGGATTTCCTTGAAAGAAAGAATTATAATTATTAAAAATATATCCCTCAGCCAGATTATTAACATCAGTAAATTGAGTTGTTAACCTGTAATTAAATCTAAGACTCTCAGCATCTTTAAATTTCATAAATACCCTCATGTTTGGCCTTATATCTGAAAATGAATTAGAAATAGTATTTCCTAATTGAACATTACTTGTTTTGTAAGAGTGTATCGTAAATCCTGGATCAAAAGTAAAAATTCCTGTGATAAACCTGTATCTGAAAGAAAGATAGGCGTCTGTAAAGTTAAAATTCACATCATTACCCAGTATTTGATCTTCAAACTTGTTTTGAGAATTGTTGTCTAATAATTGAAAAATATTTGAATTAAATTTTTGAGAAACATCTGTAATTCCAAACGTAAAATTTAGATTTGATTTTGGAGATAATATATAATAGTAATCTAATTTTCCTTCAACTTTATCAGTACTTGTGTTTCTAGATTGATTAATATTAAAATTAGACTGATTTGTATCTAGTGGCAATATATTTCTAAAAGGTTGTATTTCTTTTATTGCTTGGTAAAAAGGGTCTTCATCTTGAGATAAATGTTGGGCTTCAAAAGAAAAAATATGATCTTCATTTAAAGTATAATATGCTTTAAGTTCTTGGTTAATTGAAGTAGGCTCTTGACTTTTTAAAATAGCTATATTTTCTGTTTCTAAACTTGAACTTCCTCTGCTATTTGAACTTGATACAAGATCAGTATTTTCAAAATTACTTGCTGATCTTATGAGTAAATTATATTCTGTTTGAAGCCTATCATTGGGATTATATTCTGTAGAAAATTTATAAATCTGTTGTTCATTATCTTGAACAACATAATCTGAAGTTTGCTGTACTGCATTACTTGCAGTATAAACTCTATCCACTTTTTCTTCTAAAATATTTTGAGTTTTAGCTATAATAGCAAAACCACTTAATTCCCATTTTTCGTTTGGAGAATGGCTAAAATTATAAGCGCCTAATTTAGCATCAATAGATTTAGCTCTGTTATTTTGAAGATTACCTATTCCAGCGCCGTCAGAGGAAATATTTATAGAAGTCCCCGTCTGAGCATTTAAGTTATTAAATCCCCCACTAAATCTATAAAAATCTCTTCTTGAAAGTACTGGATCTCCAATATTATTACTGTTTCCAAACAAACTCATACTTAAATCTTTTGCGTAATAGAATATTTTTGGAGCAGCTAAAAAAGTATCATCGTTTCCAGCACCTCCCAATATTTCACCAAACCAAAATTTATCTTTTCCACTTTTTAGACTAATATTAATAGCAATGTTATCTTCATTATTAGTAACATTTCTTAATTGATTATTTTCGGTGAAATTTCTTAAAACCTCTACTTTACCTACTGCATTTGCTGGAAGATTTTGAGTAGCAAGTTTAGAGTCCCCGTCAAAAAAATCTTTACCTTCAACTGTAATCTTAGTAATTTCTTTACCCTCTACCTCAATAGTTCCATCGTCGTTAACTTCAATTCCTGGAAGATTTTTTAAAACATCTCCTAGTTTTTTTTCAGAGCCCGTATTGAACGAATCGGCATTGTATACAATGGTATCACCTTTAATGGTTACAGGCATTTCATAAACAATTTCTACTTCATCTAATGCTTCAGCTTGTTCTTCCAAAATAAAGTTTTTTTCAAAATCTTCACTTAGGTTTAAATCAAGTTCAATTTGTTGAAAACCTATGAAAGAAATTTTAATTTCATAATCTGTATTTTTCTTTAATGATAATCTGTAAAATCCTGAATCACTGGAAATTCCAAAACCATCCAATACTTTTGAATCTTTTTCAACAGCAATTACATTTGCTCCCATTATAGTGTTTCCATCAAAATCAGTAATAATTCCCTCGAATCTTACTTGAGAATATGAAATTGAAATAAATAATAATAATAAGATTGAAAATATGTTTTTCATTAAAGTATAAATTTGATTAAACTAAAAAAATTAATTGGAGATTCTTCTTGCGCTACCTCCTCCACGTCTTCCTCGGTACATACTTTGCATTTCTTCTTGTTTATCCTTTGCAATTTTTTCGTATTCAAGGCTTGTAACTTGTTTTCCTTTGGAAGGTTCTTTAATTTTTATTTTATCTTTGGGATTAATGATAACCTTTGTACATAACATAGTGGTTCTATCATCGTTAATTTCTAAAATTAAACCAGGCAAGCCTCCATACATAGATGGTCCTGTTGAGACTGGTATTTCGGGTGTAAACCATGCGGTCATAACTACTTCACGAGTTCTCATTTCAGGCTCAGCCGGCGCTTCACCAGGTCTAGGTCTACCAAAACTCATCACTCTTTCTTCAACTTCCTTAGTTATAGTTGCTTTCAATGCATTGTAAATACCAATTTTTTTTGATTCTCCTGTCATGACCCACTTGTTAGGTTTCAAACTATCCTTTACTAAAAATATTTTCCCAAATAATTCTTTTTTATTTACATACATATTAGACTGCAAATCCTTGTAAATATTTCCTTGAGCAGGTCCTGTAACAAATTGCATCCAATTGAATCCACCTCCTTGGCCGCTAGGATCAAGTCTTTCTTCTTCGGCAAAGTAGGATGAATTACTATTGAACTCTAAAGTAAAGTTCTTTTCAGTCGCAGTTTTCATTCTTGCCTTCATATATTTAACCCTATCTGGTGGCATATTCTTCATAAAATCCATGTTCACATTCATTTTTGACATATAGAAGGCCCTTCCTTGAAATTCTTGAGAAAATCCATTGATACTCAAAAACATAACGATCACTAATATTTTTTTCATAATAATAATTTTAAAAACGCAAGTCTAGC
>Ga0115568_10003029_pt1 | contig 11542 bp, 9 predicted proteins | sample COGITO_mtgs_1204_FD_87296 | JGI IMG/M metagenome (GOLD analysis project Ga0115568, IMG submission 87296) | Pelagic marine microbial communities from North Sea - COGITO_mtgs_120426 | ecosystem: Environmental > Aquatic > Marine > Epipelagic | place: Germany:Helgoland, sampling site Kabeltonne...
AGAGAGATATGGAGTAAGCTGATTGGGAAGTTTAATGCCTACAATCTTCTAGCTACCTATGCCACAGCCTTATTGCTTAGAGAGGAGAAGATGGAAGTGCTTACAATGCTTTCAAATTTAAACCCACCAGCAGGAAGGTTTCAATACATACGATCTGAAAGTGGGATTATCGGAATTGTCGATTATGCCCATACCCCAGATGCATTAAAGAATGTGCTCTCAACCATTCAAGAAATAAGGGGTGGAAATGAGCGGGTTATCACTGTTATAGGTTGCGGTGGTGATCGTGATAAAAGTAAGCGACCAGAAATGGCCAAGATTGCTGCTGATTTAAGTGATAGAGTAATGCTTACAAGTGACAATCCTCGCTCTGAAGAACCTGAAGCAATCATTCGTGATATGCAGGCAGGGATAGAAATAACGCAACAAAAGAAATCGCTGGCAATCACCGATCGCAAGGAAGCGATAAAGGCTGCTGCTTCAATGGCAGATCCAGGTGATATCATACTTGTGGCTGGAAAAGGTCATGAAACTTATCAAGAAATCAAGGGAGAACGATTCGACTTTGATGACATGAAAATTCTCATCGAAATGCTCAATCTAGTTAGCTAATGCTTTATTATTTATTTCAATATTTAAATGAATTTGATGTGCCGGGAGCGGGGGTGTTTGAGTACATCACGTTTCGAACCGCAATGGCTGTAATCACCTCGTTGATTATAAGTCTTGTTTTTGGTAAACGAATTATCGACTATCTCCGAAAACTTCAAGTTGGTGAAACGGTGCGTGATCTTGGTCTTGAAGGTCAGCTTCAAAAGCAAGGAACGCCTACAATGGGAGGTTTAATAATCCTATCCGCCATCATCATTCCTACGCTATTATTCGCAAAGCTTCATAATACATATATCTGGTTGATGCTTATCTCAACCGTTTGGTTAGGCGCTATAGGGTTCACAGATGATTATATCAAAGTATTTAAAAAGGATAAGAAAGGATTGGCAGGGAAGTTTAAAGTTGTTGGGCAAGTAGGACTTGGAATTGTTGCTGGTGCGATACTTTACTTCAACGGGGAGGTCACTGTTAAGCATAAAGCATATGATGAAAATGGCATTGTAATTACAGAATCTGTAATAGATCAGAACGGAAATGCCATTGAGCAACCTCAGTGGGTTGAAACGGGCGTGACTAAAACGACCATACCCTTCATAAAGAACAATGAATTTGATTACCGATGGTTGCTTGATTGGATGGGAGAGTCTGTCGCAGAATATGCCTGGATCATCTATATAATCATCGTGATTTTTGTGATTACGGCCGTTTCCAATGGCGCCAATATGACTGATGGGTTAGACGGACTAGCCGGAGGGACATCGGCCATAGTCGGCCTGACACTGGCAATATTCGCTTACCTATCGTCTAACCTGATTTTTGCCGACTATCTTAATATCATGTTCATTCCCAACTCTGAAGAGCTGGTGATTTTCATGGGGGCATTCGGTGGCGCATGCATAGGGTTTTTATGGTACAACTCATTTCCAGCCCAAGTTTTCATGGGTGATACAGGCAGTTTAGCTATTGGTGGAATCATAGCCGTATTTGCTCTTGCTATTAAGAAAGAACTTCTCATTCCAATTTTTTGCGGTGTCTTTTTAGTGGAGAATCTATCCGTGGTTTTGCAGGTAGCATATTTCAAATACACTAAAAATAAGTACGGTGAAGGAAGGAGAGTTTTTCTCATGGCGCCTCTTCATCATCATTATCAAATGAAGGGTATGCATGAGAGCAAAATTGTCTCTCGCTTTTGGATCATTGGAGTTATGCTAGCTGTGATCAGCATTATCACATTAAAGCTGAGATAGTGAAGAAGTTGATCGTGCTTGGAGGCGGAGAAAGTGGAGTAGGAGCAGCGCTATTGGCGAAGCAAAAAGACTGGGATGTATTTGTGAGTGACGCAGGTGCACTTAAGGAAAAGTATAAGAACGTTCTTTTAAATAATGACATTCTGTTTGAAGAAAAAGGTCATTCTGTTGATCAAATTCTAGCTGCAGATGAAGTGGTGAAAAGCCCTGGAATTCCTGATTCAGCATCATTGATAGTGAAGTTGAGAGAAAAAGGTATTCCGGTGATCAATGAGCTTGAATTTGCTGGACGTTATTCCAAAGCCAAGTTCATTGGAATCACAGGTAGTAACGGTAAAACAACTACGGCACTTCTAATGCATCATATTCTTCAACGCGCAGGAATCAACGTTGGACTGGCAGGAAATATCGGTAAGAGTCTTGCGGCAATAGTTGCCGAAGGAGATAAATACGAATGGGTAGTTCTTGAGATTAGCAGTTTTCAGTTGGATGGTATGTATGATTTCAAATGTGATATCGCCATGCTATTGAATATTACTGAAGATCATCTTGATAGGTATGAATATGACCTTATGAAGTATGCTAGAGCTAAGATGCGAATCACTCAAAATCAATCCAGCGATGATTGGTTCATCTATAACGAAGATGATCCAGTGACGCGTGAAGTGATGAAAACTATAGAATCAAAAGCAAAAAAAGCGCCTTTTTCAATAAAACAGAATCATGAAGGTTTAGCAGCCTTCGCAAACGACAATAAAATAACCATTAACCCAAATAAAAACCAATTTACTATGACGATGCAAGAACTCGCCCTTCAGGGCAAACACAACCTCTACAACTCGATGGCATCAGGCATCGCAGCTAGAATACTAGAGGTAAGAAAAGATTTGATAAGAGAGTGTTTATCAGATTTTCAAAACATTGAACACAGACTTGAACTTGTGAATGATGTTTATGGAATTTCTTTTATCAATGATTCAAAAGCAACCAACGTAAACTCTACTTGGTATGCATTAGAAAGTATGAATCAGCCTGTAGTTTGGATTGCTGGAGGTGTAGATAAAGGCAATGATTATACTCAGCTTGACGCTATGGTGAAGGCCAAAGTAAAAACACTCGTTTGTCTAGGAAAGGACAACGCCAAGTTGATTGAAGCTTTTGGACCGTATGTTGAGCAAATTATCGAAGTAGATACTATGCGCGAGGCTGTTTACAAAGCCTATAAAGCTGGCGTTAAAGGTGATGCTGTATTGCTAAGCCCTGCTTGCGCAAGTTTTGATTTATTCGATGATTATGAAGATCGTGGACGTCAATTTAAAGAAGCTGTAAGAAACCTGTAATCAATCACTCCATGAAGTCACAAACATCTATACTGGAAGCAAAGGTTAATGAACGACTCATTGATGCGAGAAAGCAAAGTATGCGTAGAATGGGCGATATCGAACATCGCTTAGAGTTTGTTGATGTTGTTGATGGAGTGGAATATGTGAATGATGCAAAGGCTACTGACCTCAATTCAACATGGTACTCTTTAGAATGCATGGATATGCCGGTGGTATGGGTCATGAGCTCATCAGCAGATGAAGATGACTATGCACTGATGAATGAGATAAAAATCAGCAACATCAAGGCATTCGTGATTACTGGTCAGCATCATGATAAGGTTTTAGCGTCAATGCGTGCGGTGCATAAACCAATCGTTAAGGTTGACTCTATTATGAATGCAGCAATTGCAGCTCGAGATCTTGCTGAAAGTGGTGATGTTGTTTTATTCTCACCTGGAGTCAATGATTTGGAAAACTTCACTCATTATAAAGAAAATGGACAGTCATTTAGAAAGGCTGTTCGCGAAATGCGCTTAAAATAATTGGAAGCATTACTTAAATATATAAAAGGAGATCGACCAGTTTGGCTGATCATGCTGCTGCTTTCAGTGCTGAGCTTGTTGTTGGTGTATAGTAGTATTGTCACCTTGGCTTATCGTCACCATGATGGCAATACGTTTTACTACTTGTTTCGACATGGATTTATTCTTGTGGCAGGGCTTGGGTTAATGTACCTGGCACATAGAATCAAATACACCTATTACTCCAAGATTGCACAATTGGCTCTTTATGTGAGTATTCCACTTTTACTAGTCACTTTATTGATGGGTACGAGTATTAATAGCGCAAATCGCTGGCTTACCATTCCAGTTATAAATCAAACTTTTCAAACATCCGACTTGGCTAAAGTAGCCCTGATCATGTTTGTAGCGCGCTTTTTAGCGGTCAGGCAAGATGAAATCAAGGATTTCAAGCGAGGATTTTTACCCTTACTTATACCCGTTTTTATTGTCTGTGGACTCATACTTCCTGCGGATTTGTCTACTGCTGCTATGTTGTTTATCAATTGTTTGGTCTTGATGTTCATTGGCAGGGTTCAATTGAAACACTTAGGCCTATTAATGCTTTCAGGCGTTTTTGCTTTGGGCATGGTATATATGACTGGAAAAGCATTGCCTGGATCATTTAATCGGCTGGACACTTGGATTAGTCGCGTAGAATCATTTGTTTCTCCTGATGAATCTAGCATGAATCAGAGTTACCAAAGTGATCAATCTAAAATTGCCATTGCTACTGGTGGAATAGTCGGTAAAATGCCTGGAAAGAGCACACAAAGAAATTTTTTGCCTCACCCATATTCTGACTTTATTTATTCCATTGTATTGGAAGAATACGGATTGATTGGTGGAATATTCATCCTCATTTTATACTTGGTTCTGCTCTTCCGTGCAATAAAAATTGGCCTTGATTGTCCACGAACATTCGGATCATTGCTCTCTATTGGAATTGGGTTTAGTCTCGTATTTCAAGCAATGATAAATATGGCTGTTGCCGTTAATTTGGTTCCAGTAACAGGTCAGTCTCTTCCTATGGTTTCTATGGGTGGAACATCGATTTGGTTTACCTGCTTTGCTGTTGGGATAATATTGAGTGTAAGCGTAGGAGCTGATAAAGAAGACAAGAGTTTCACCAATAAACCAATGGCTCATGTCTCTTAAAGTAATGATCAGCGGAGGAGGCACAGGAGGACATATTTTCCCTGCAATAGCAATTGCCAATACAATTAAGGAACGTCTGCCTGATACGGAGTTCTTATTCGTTGGAGCCAAAGGTAAAATGGAGATGGAAAAGGTTCCAGCCGCTGGATACAAAATCATTGGATTAAATATCACAGGAATTCAACGGAAGCTGACAATCAGTAATCTCATGTTTCCTTTCAAATTGCTATTAAGTTTAGTCAAGGCAAGGACAGTCATTAAGGATTTTAAACCTGATGTAGTTGTTGGCGTAGGAGGTTTTGCGAGTGGTCCGGTATTGAGAATGGCTACATGGATGGGTATTCCCACATTAATACAAGAACAAAATTCCTTCGCAGGAATAACCAATCGATGGGTAGCATCATCTGTTAGCAAGGTGTGTGTTGCTTATGATGGAATGGAGAAATTTTTCCCAAAAGCTCGCATCGAGAAAACAGGAAATCCGGTTAGAAAAAACGTAGTAGAAATCGAGGGGAAGCGGGAAGAGGCATTTAAGAATTATGGCTTCGATTCTACTAAGCCTGTACTTCTAACCGTGGGCGGAAGTCTCGGAGCAAGGTCTATTAATCTAGCATTGAAAGATGGCATTGACGAATTGCTTGGAGCCGGTATTCAAGTCATTTGGCAGACAGGAAACCTATTCGCAGAAGAATCAAAGCAAATACTAGTTACTCGTAAGGACAAGCCTCTTGTTATAACGGATTTCATCTATGATATGGATATGGCTTATGCGGCTGCCGATATTGTGATTTCTAGAGCTGGAGCAATTGCTGTCAGCGAGCTTTGTATCATAGGTAAGCCCGCTGTTTTAGTTCCTTACCCTTTCGCAGCTGAAGATCATCAAACAAAAAACGCAGAAGCCTTAGTGCAAACTCAAGCGGCCATTATGGTAGCTGATAAGAATGCGTCAAAAGATCTAGTTCCAGAAATATTGAGCTTAGTTACAGATGTTTCTAAGCGTTCATTATTATCTGAAAACATTAAAAAGCACGCTCTTCCGAGCGCTGCATCAGATATAGCTCAACACATAATAAACCTGGCTCAATGAAGGATTTAAAGGATATTAAGAAGGTTTATTTACTCGGGATTGGAGGGATCGGTATGAGCGCATTGGCGCGATACTTCAAGGGTAAGGGGGCTAAAGTTTCAGGATTTGATAAAACGTCAAGTTCTTTAACTGATAAATTGATTGAGGAAGGAATCGATGTGAGGTTTGACGAAAGTTCAGAGGGATTAGATGACGCGGATTTGTTCATTTATACTCCTGCAGTTCCTATTGATCACATAGCTTTTGGATATGTTGAAGCAACGGGAAATCAATGGTATAAACGTTCAGAAGTGCTAGAGTGGATCACCAAAGAGACAAAAACCATTGCTATTGCTGGAACCCATGGTAAAACTACCACTACAGGCATAACAGCTCACCTATTACACGAAACACGAGGGGATATTGCAGCCTTTATTGGTGGTGTAATGACTGGATATGATTCAAACTTAATCACTACCAGAAAACCGAATTATGTTGTCGTAGAAGCTGACGAATACGACCGGTCTTTTTTAAGATTGCATCCTAATATTGCCGTGATAACAAGTTTAGATCCAGATCACCTAGATATTTATGGGACGTTCGAAGAAATGAAGAAGGATTACAAAACCTTCGCTAGTCGCGCTGAGCTTCTGATCGTTCATGAAGACATCGCAGACATATTCGATCATCCAAACAAGCGTATTTACGGAAAGGGGCCAACGGCTGAAGTGAAATACGGGAATGTTGAAGTAGTGAATGGAGCTTTTGCTTTTACAGTAAATGAAAGCGATCACTATGTTTTGAAGCTTGCGGGTGAGCATAATGTAGAGAACGCTACGGCTGCCATTTCTTTAGCAATGGAACTGAATGTTAAGGCAGATAAAGCTGCAAAGGCTATAGAATCATTCGAGGGTATTAAGCGCAGGTTCGAGCGCATTTTAGAAACACCAACAAAAGTGGTGATAGACGACTATGCGCATCATCCAGAAGAAATTAAGGCTGCGCTTACGGCAGCTCGCACGTTATACGTTGGAAGGAAAGTCGCTGTCATTTTTCAACCTCATTTATTCTCACGGACAAGAGATTTGGAAGAGGGTTTTGTAGAGAGTTTATCAGAAGCTGATGAAGTGATTTTACTGCCGATTTATCCCGCCCGTGAAAGACCCATTGATGGCGTTTCTAGTGAGAATCTTTTGAATAAACTCACGTTGAAAACTAAGCAATTGGTACAAAAATCAGACTTGTTAAATGCCGTAATATCGTTAAATGCAGATGTAGTATTGGTTTTAGGAGCGGGAGATATCGATCGCTTCGTCAAACCTATTGCAAATGCGATAAAGAATAAATCAAATGTGGAGTAAGCTTATAAAAATATCAGGAGCAGTTTTGGCCGTAGTAGCCTTATTCGTGCTATTGGTAGCAGCTGTCTCTGCCTCTAATGAAATTCGTTTGAAGCATGTAGTGGTCAAGATTGACTATGCAGGTGAGAACTTTTTCATTGACGAAGATCAAATTGAGGAAACAATTTTTGATCTTGGATACTCCATTGACTCTACCCTTTTACGAGATATCAATCCTGGAAACCTTGAACATTTGCTTGAGAACAATGCATTTATTCAAGAGGCGGAAGTTTATGCGGAGTTGAATGGTGATTTGCATTTGGATGTTAAGGCGCGCAAACCTGTTGTTCGTGTGTTCAACGATTTAGGGATTAGCGTTTATATCGACCATGAAGGATCAATAATGCCATTGTCTTCAAAGTTCACAGCACGTGTGCCAGTAGCTAACGGAAACATCACATTAATGCTTCATCAATATATCGGCAAGAATATTAGTGAATTGGCTAAGTTGACCGATCATCCTGATGTGGAAGTTTTGGTTGATATATATACCGTGGCCCAAACCTGCAGTAAGAGTAAGTTTTGGTCTTCTCAGATCAACCAACTTTATGTGAATAGAGATAAAGAAATTGAATTAATTCCAAGAGTAGGTGATCACCACATCCTAATAGGACATTCAAATGACCTTGATAAAAAGCTGAATAAGTTAAAGTATTTCTATGCAGAAGGACTTGACAAAACTGGCTGGAACGAGTATAAAGTAATAAATCTAAAGTATGCGAACCAAGTGGTTTGCACTAAAAGTTAATCTATGGAATCTAACGAGCAAATCATTGTTGGTTTAGACATTGGAACAACTAAAATAGCCTGCCTCTTAGGAAAGAAGAACGAGTATGGTAAGCTAGAGTTGTTCGGAATGGGTAAAGCCGAGTCAGTAGGAGTAAGAAGAGGTGTTGTATCTCATATAACTCCAGCTGTTGAAGCTATTAGAAAGGCCGTTGAAAAGGCAGGCCTTAACTCTGGATGTGAAATCAAAGTAGTCAATGTGGGTATAGCCGGTCAGCACATTAAGAGCTTACAGCATCGTGGAGTTATTACCCTAGATAACTTGGAGGATGAGATTTCAATGAAAGATGTGGATGCCTTGATTCAAGACATGCATAAACTAGTATTGCCTCCTGGTGAATCTATCATTCATGTATTACCACAAGACTTTATTGTAGATAACGAATCTGGAATCAAAGATCCAATTGGAATGAGTGGTATCCGTCTCGAGGCGAACTTTCACATCATTACAGGATTAGTAACAGCCATTCAGAATATCTTTAAGTGTGTTCAGAAGTCTGACTTAGAAATTGCTGATCTTACGCTTGAGCCTTTGGCTTCTGCTGCATCCGTATTGAGCGATGAAGAAAGAGAAGCAGGAGTTGTACTCGTGGATATTGGGGGCGGCACCACGGATGTTGCTATTTTCCAAGATGGAATCATTCGTCATACATCTGTCATTCCTTTTGGAGGTAATATTATCACCGATGATATTAAAGAAGGATGCACGATTATTCGCAAGCAAGCTGAATTACTAAAAGTGAAGTTTGGTTCTGCATTGGCAAGTGAGAATCAAGCGAATGATATCGTAGTCATTCCTGGTTTGAGCGGACGTGAACCCAAAGAAATCAGTGTAAAGAACTTGGCTCACATCATTCAGGCTAGAATGGAAGAAATTATCGAGCAAGTCTACTTTGAAATACGTAACTCAGGATTTGAACGCAAGTTGATCGCAGGGATCGTAATCACAGGTGGTGGTGCTCAATTGAAACACTTACCTCAACTTTTTGAATACTTAACAGGAATGGATACGCGTATTGGCTATCCTACTGAGCATTTGGCTTCTGGCAACGATAAGGTCGCAAGTCCGATGTACGCAACAGGCGTAGGTCTTGTATTAAAAGGATTTGAATACGCTGAAAGAAATAACCGCAAAGAATCATCTGTCTCTGCACGTAAGCCTAAGAAAAAAGCCACTTCGGGCTTATTCGATAAGCTCCTCAACAAAGGGAAAGAATGGTTTGAAGAAGATGACAATTTATAATTAAGGAATATCAATCGCTGAAAACAATCTGATATGAAATTCGATTTACCAAAAGAAAATTCAAGCATAATCAAAGTACTTGGTGTAGGTGGTGGTGGCAGTAATGCTGTCAATCACATGTACCGCCAAGGAATCAAGGGAGTAGATTTCCTTGTATGCAATACTGATCAACAAGCATTGGATATCAGTCCAATTCCTTTCAAGGTTCAATTAGGAGCTACACTTACCGAAGGGCGAGGAGCTGGCTCATTGCCTGAAGTGGGTAAAAATGCTGCCATTGAAAATATTGATGATATCAAAGAAATCATCAATAAAAACACCAAGATGATTTTCATCACTGCAGGAATGGGCGGTGGCACTGGAACTGGTGCTGCGCCAGTTATCGCTAAAGCTGCAAGAGAAATGGGCGTGTTGACAGTTGGTATCGTTACAATGCCCTTCTTCTTTGAGGGTCGCAAAAGACGCCAACAAGCTGAAGCAGGAATTGAAGAAATAAGAGAACAAGTAGATACACTCTTGATTATCAATAATGAAAAACTGCGCGAAATGTGCGGCAATTTGCCAATTGCTCAAGCATTCGCAATGGCCGATGATGTTTTGACAACGGCTGCTAAGGGAATAGCGGAGATTATCACGAGAACAGGATACATCAACGTTGACTTTGAAGATGTGAGAACAGTAATGTGCGACTCTGGTGTTGCGATTATGGGTTCTGCTGCTGCTGAAGGAGAGGATAGAGCAACCAAAGCGGTTGAAAAAGCCTTGTCATCTCCATTGTTGAATGACAACAATATTCAAGGAGCTCGCTATGTGTTGCTCAACATCACATTCGGAAACCAAGAAGTGCTCATGGATGAGATTAGTGATATTACTGATTATATCCAAGAAGAGGCTGGAGCTAGTGCAGATGTTATCTGGGGATATGGAATGGATGAGAGTTTAGGAGATTCTCTTTCAGTCACTATCATTGCAACGGGCTTTCACCAAAACGCTTCAGCTTCTACAAACTTCGAGAAGAAGCCTGAGAAGAGAAGAATTAATCTTGAAGAAGAGGAAGAGGAACAAGCGGCTGTTGCTCCAATTGTGGAGGAGAAGCAGGATGTAGCTGAACCTTTCTTGAAAACAAGTGAAACAGAAGATATTGTTCAAGAGGACAAAAAGGAAACTGTGTCAAATGAGCGGAATATTTTCACACTTACTGAGGACGGTGATGAAGACGATCAAGAAGAAGAGAGGGAGCAAAAACAACGAATTTTTGAATTCGAAGTTGGAAGCACTATTGAATCGGTAAATGATCAAGAAGAAACAGAAGAAGTTGATTCCTCAGCTACCTCTGATCAGACTCAAGAACCAGCGGAATCTGAAGAAGAGGAACGTCCAGAATGGGAGCCCTTTATTCGAAGTGAATCTGAGCAGAAGGAAAAGGATAAAGAGCCAATTGTTGAGAAGAAGCCAATTTTCAAGACTACAACACCTTCCAATAGCTCGGAGCCAAGTGGTGGTGATCGTCCTTCTAGAGAGGAACAAGCTGAAAGAGCTAATGCGAGATTATCTCGATTAAGAGAATTGAGCATGAGATTGCGCACGCCATCTGGGATGTCAGATTTAGAAAATGAGCCAGCATTTAAACGCAAGCAAATTAATTTGGATGATGTGCTCCATTCTTCAGAGTCTTCAACCAGCCGATTTACATTAGGTGAAGAGGAAGCAGAGGATGGTGAGAAACGTGGAAAATTAAGACCTAACAATGGGTTCCTGCATGATAATGTAGATTAAAAAGGACAATTAGAAATAAAATAAAAAATGGGCGCTAAGCCCATTTTTTATTTTATACTAAAGCAATTAATATTTTTAATGTTTCCTTCCAGAATTTTTTTTCTGAAAGCAATTAAGACATCAAATGAGCCTACTATTTATTGAGGATAATCAACACAGAAAAAATTATTTTATCCAAACGCTAACTTAATTTTCACACTATCTTTGACCAAATTGATTTGAAAGCTGCAATTTTAAAAAGTGGACACTTTTTTAATAACTCATCTATGAATTGTAGGATTTTTGTCGTTTTTATATTGCTTCTGTTTACAGTTACGAAAGTATTTTCTCAATTTGATATCGATGTTAATGTTCAATCTGGGGCTTCAG
>Ga0115568_10003035_pt1 | contig 11528 bp, 9 predicted proteins | sample COGITO_mtgs_1204_FD_87296 | JGI IMG/M metagenome (GOLD analysis project Ga0115568, IMG submission 87296) | Pelagic marine microbial communities from North Sea - COGITO_mtgs_120426 | ecosystem: Environmental > Aquatic > Marine > Epipelagic | place: Germany:Helgoland, sampling site Kabeltonne...
CAATGGAGGTACAAAAAACAATCCCTGATTGGCTTCACCTCCTCCAAATCCAATCCCTTGAAAAGCAAAAACTGGAGCTGATGATTGAACATACATATTGCCATCTGCAGAATACAAATCTCCTTCTATCAAAAAATATTCCCCTGCATCAATACTTGCACTTGCTATCGCTGGACTGGCTGAAGATACATTCACTCCCTTTCCATGAACGATACCGTTACTCACACCAAGTCCATTGATTGTTATTGTTGTTGCATCGGTATGAGTCACCAAAAGAACATTTTCCCATACATCTGATCCTGTTCCTTTAACAAAAATGTATTCAGAACCTACTTTACTGTAATCTACAATTTGATCGAAACCGTAATCGCGGCCGCTTCCAGTACCAAAACTCCCGTTCATAGATCCTGAATTGACTACAACGGGTTTATTTGAATTGACATAAGCTCCGATCAATCCATCCGAATTTACAGTCTGTGTAGTCTCTACTTCAAGTGGAGCAGCTACGTCTATACTTTGATCCGATCGAGTAACCATCGTATAACTCTCTCCTCGATTTAAGGTAATAGTTATATCGTTTAATTTACCAGAAGTTGCCCCTATTGTTGCTTCATTAAAATCCAAAATATCAATATCTTCACTGATGTTATTTATAGTTACTAAGGTTATGTTCTCAGTTGCCATTACCGATAGAAAAGTTGAATAATTCGATTGAGGATTGTAATTGGTAAAAGCTCCAATCCTAAAGTCTGTACCCAAGGCTGCTCCCCCTTTACTTACCAATGCACCAGCTTGAGCATCCTGACCAATTCTAAGTGCTACATAAATCTCTGAACTAGCTTCTACTATGTACCCTTTGTCCCCAATCACTTTACTTGTTGTAACAGCAGCATCGGAGCTGCTTGCCCCTATGGCTACTTGAGAATCGTCTGCTCCTCCTGGAGCATCAATAACAAAAACACGAGGAATTGAGTTAGATACCTCAAGGCTGGTTGTCGCTCCGCCAACTGCAATTACATTGACAGTAACCGAGCTTGTACTGGGTGTAGAAAGATACAAATAGTGTCCTTGGTTCGGAATTGCATTACTTCCGGCTTCACTTGAATAGGCAATTGGAGGGATGAAATGAACTTTACTTAGTTGGGCATTGAGCTTGAACTGCACCACAAACAAAATGGTAAATACAATTAAAGCTCTCATATTGGTTATTATAAGTTTTTAAAAAACACGACCTTTTTATTACTCTCAAAAATAGTTTAATCACTTTTACTTAATACTCAATAATAAAACTTAAAAAACTAAATCCTTTCCATAATTACATAAAGGTATTAAATAATAATATTAGTTCAGTTTTATTTAAATAATTGAAATATTTAATTCCTACATTAGTGAAGATATTACACTTTTTTATGGACTAAAATTTTCTTGGTAATGAGCAAAATATTTAAAATATCTCTGATCTCTGCCCTAGCTGGTTTTTTATTTGGTTTTGATACTGTGGTTATTTCTGGTGCAGACCAACAACTCCAAAATCTTTGGAATACTTCTGATCTTTTTCATGGAACTTTTGTGATGTCTATGGCATTATGGGGAACTGTTCTGGGTGCAATTTTTGCAAGTTATCCATGTAATCGTTTTGGACGTAAAAACACTTTAATCGGGATAGGGTTTTTGTACCTGATTTCTGCTCTAGGATCTGGTCTAGCTATTGAAGCATACAGCTTTTCGTTTTTTAGATTTATAGGAGGAATTGGTGTAGGCGCATCGACCATTGCAGCACCAACGTATGTTTCCGAAATTGCTCCAGCAGATAAAAGAGGAAGACTTGTAGCGCTTTATCAATTTAATCTTGTATTTGGAATTTTAATCGCATTTATTTCTAATTTTTTACTGAAAAATTTTGGGGCTCAGCCTTGGCGTTGGATGGTTGGAGTTGAGGCAATACCTGCCACTTTATACCTCATTGGAATTGTAACAGTACCTAAAAGTCCACGTTGGGTTCTTTTTAAAAAGAAAGACCTTAAACAGGCTCAGATTATTTTTAAAGAAATTAATGGAGAAGAGCTTGGCGATTCTGAATTGGCTGAAATTCAATCAGATCAGAATCCCGAGGAGCAAAAACCATTATTTTCTAAAACATATCGTTTTCCCATAGTTTTGGCATTTTTACTTGCCTTTTTTAATCAACTTTCAGGTATCAATGCCTTTTTATATTATGCTCCAAGAATTTTTGAAATTGCTGGTCTCCAAGAAAGTGCAGCATTACTGAGTAGTATTGGAATTGGTGCAACAAATTTAATTTTCACCTTACTTGGCTTGTATCTGATTGATCGTGTGGGTAGAAGAATTTTAATGATAATTGGTTCAATCGGATACATTGTCTCACTTAGCTTGGTAGCTGTTGCATTTATAGAGGGTTGGCAAGGCATAAGCATTCCTGTTTTTCTGTTTCTCTTCATTGCTTCGCATGCCATAGGTCAGGGAGCTGTAATCTGGGTTTTTATTTCAGAGATTTTTCCTGATAACCTTCGTGCTCAAGGACAATCCTTTGGATCTTCCGTACATTGGGTACTTGCTGCCCTGATCACATTAGTAATGCCCATAGCACTTTCTGCTTTTCCAAATCCAGGCTATGTATTTCTATTGTTTTCAGTAATGATGGTTTTCCAACTTATTTTTGCCTTATTTGTGATGCCGGAAACTAAAGGCGTTTCTTTGGAACGTTTGAGCAAATTATTAACCCAATAGCAAATGAAAAATAATAATATCAAACCACATTTAATCCTCGAGGGATTCCGCAGAGAAAGACTCTAATTCTTTTTCGAAATAATATGAAATTTGAATTGGACGACAACAAACCTCGCAATCTTCAATATAATGTTGCGGATATAAAGAAGGTTCAAGCAACATTGAAATCTGCTCCCAACAATATGGACATTGAAAAAAGTGTTCTTTCATTAACTTTCAATTTCCATGAGTTCCTCTGCAACAACTTCCCATTTTTGCATTAAAACAGCCAAGTGATCTTTCTTACCATTATATTCTTCAAAAAAGTTTGGTTTTGCAATCGTTGCTTCGTAATTGATTTCTAATTCAAAATCAATAGCCTTTATATTATTTTCTAAGTCAGCTATTTCACGCTCAATTTTGGACTGACGATTTCTCAGAGACTTTATTTTTTTTTGAATTTCGTAATCGCTCTTTTGATCGGTTGGCTTTTGGGTTTTTATTTTTTCTTTTAATTCCAAAGCAACTAAAGAATCTAAATTTTTCTGTTCTAAATACAGGTTGATATCTCCCAAATACTCTTTGAGTTTATGATCCTTAAATTCCAAAACTCTATCACTCAGCCCTTGTAAAAAATCTCTATCATGAGAAATCAAAATTAGTGTCCCTTCAAATTTACGCAAAGCTTCTTTTAAAACATTTTTGGAATGAATATCTAGATGATTGGTAGGCTCATCCATAATTAATACGTTAAAAGGTTGCAACAAAAGTTTTGCCAAAGCCAAACGGTTTCGTTCTCCACCAGAAAGTACGTTTACTCTTTTTTCTACATCATCCCCACGAAACAAAAAAGCTCCCAATATATCTCTTACCCGAGCACGATTTGCATCGGTTGCAGCATTTTGCATTGTTTCTAAGAGAGTTAATTTACCGTCTAGATATTCTGCTTGATTTTGTGCAAAATATCCCAACATTACATTATGACCAAGAGCACATTCCCCTTCGTAAGAAATTTCATCAACAATAATTTTTGCTAAGGTAGATTTTCCCTGACCATTTTGACCTACAAAAGCAGTTTTGGTGCCTCGAGTAATTTCAAAATCAACACCTTGCAACACCATTTTATCGCCGTAAGCTTTCCTAATTCCTGAGGCTTCAATAATCATCTTGCCGGGTTGTTTAGAAACTGGAAATGACAACTTCATTGCACGATTATCTTCAACATCTAACTCTATTCGATCAATCTTATCTAATTTTTTTTTCAATGATTGCGCCATTGTTGCCTTAGATGCTTTGGCTTTGAATCGTTCAATTAATTTTTCAGTTTGTTGAATTTGTTTTTCTTGATTTTTTTGAGCTGCACGTTGTTGAGTTAAAATTTCTTCACGCAAAATCATATACTTGGAATAAGGCTTATTATAATCATATATCCTCCCACCTACAATTTCTATGGTACGATTAGTTACTTGATCTAAAAACATTTTGTCGTGAGATACCAAAACAACAGCACCTTTGTATTTTTTCAAAAAATCTTCCAACCAAATAATTGATTCAATATCCAAGTGATTAGTAGGCTCATCTAATAAAAGAATATCATTGGGCTGTAATAGGAGTTTGGCCAACTCTATTCGCATTCGCCATCCACCAGAAAAAGTATCGGTTTGTTTATCAAAATCAGAAGATGAAAAACCAAGTCCTTGTAAGATTCTTTCCGTAGTTCCTTGATAATTATATCCTCCTATGATTTCATATCTTTGGGTTACTTCGTTGAGCTGAACAATTAAATCATTATAACTTTCAGACTCATAATCTATTCTTGTAGTTAGCCCAAGATTGATTTCTTCCATCTGAGCTTCAAGTTCTTTTATTTCTGCAAATGCCTGATAGGCTTCTTCCAATACGGTTCTTCCTAATTCAAAATCAATGTCTTGTTTCAAAAATCCTAATTTCACTGATTTTTCTTGTGAAATTGTTCCCTCAGAAACAGAAGTTTCTCTGGCAATTAAATGAAGTAAAGTTGATTTTCCTGCACCATTTTTACCAACCAATCCTGCGCGATTCCCGGGACCCAGTCGAAATGAAATATCCTTAAAAAGATAATCTCCACCAAAAGAAACCGATACATTTTGAACGCTTAGCATAAAAAAATTTTTGCAAATTTGATAAATGCTTTTGATATAAACTAGTGTTTAGTCCGATAGTCTACAATAACTTTCAAAAGCGTCTGAGATTAACTACCTCAGGAAGTTCAAATTGACCCATAATATAATCCAACAACCATTTGGATAACAAGGGTGCTCCAAGTACTCCTCGAGTTCCAAAACCATTTAAAAGATGAACATTATTGTAATCAGGATGTGTACCTATAAGTGGTCGACGATCCATTACAGTAGGTCTGATTTCAGTAATATGTTCTACTACCTCATAGTCTGATACAATTATTTTTTGAATTCGTTCTTCGATCCATTCTCGACCTTTTAAAGTTTTTTTTAGGGTTTTATCATCACGTTCAAAAGTAGCCCCTGCCCAATAAAGATCATCTCCCATTGGAGCAAGAAAAATAGAGGCTTTGATTATAGGCTTAGACTGTAATTTTTTTGTTTTTATAATTAAGATTTCGCCTTTTGAACCCACCAGAGGTAAAGAATTGAAAAAAGGATTATTAACCATTTGATATCCTTCACAAAAAACAATATGTTTTGCTTTAATACCTTTATACTTGACAACTGTATTGGATATCAAAAGCTTACTGTACTCAAAAGTCTCTTTTGAAAATTGATTTGTATTTAAAGATTGTATAAAATCATTTAGCAGGGTTTGGGTAGCAATTCTTCCAGTATGATTAACTTTTCCATATCCGTATACCCCTTTATTTCTGTGTTTATTATAGAATGTATTTGGGGATCTAAAAACGGGCTTAATGAATTTTGATCTGAAGCAACGACCCATGAGTTGTGTTCTGAAACCTTAGAAAAAATTTTATGTATAGGTGTTGGAAAAATAAACTCAGATTGAAGATGCTCTTGTAGTTCCTTATAAAAAGGCAAAGCGTATGAATGAAAAAGATCGCCGTTCCACGCCAATGAAAATCGTTTTAAAACTGTTGGATTGTATATTCCTGCAGCAATTTTTGAAGAACCTCCAAATCCTTTATCAATAACATGAAAGGACAAACCTTTACGGCGGAGTTGCTCTGCATATGCTAAACCTGCCAAACCCATACCGACAACAAGGGAATGTTTCATAGAACATTAAAGGTATAAAAAAACGCTGCTTAAAGCAGCGTTTTTTGTTTTCTATGGTATATTAATTATTCCACAAGTCTTGTTCAAAATCTCGAATTACTGATTTGACACGTTCTGATTCAAGCAGTTGCTGTAAAGCATCTTCAAAGATGTATTCTTCAATTTTACGATCTTCATAGACATTCTCTTCTTTATATATCAAGGAGTTAAAACGTCTTGAATTTAACATATGGTCAAAAGTAATCGGTTGGGATGAATTTTTATTATTAAATACCAACGAAGAGTTTAGAGATTCTCTTGCATCTGGAAACCAGACCCAAAATAACTCAACTAAATCTTGTTCTTCTTCAGGTAAATTTAAAGTATAAACATCGGGTGCTACGGGAGCAATTCCTAATAACCTATATTTCAATTCACCCAAGCGTTTGTTTACATACCAATTCCCTTTGATTCGATATTGACGAATTGAAGCAGCAGTTATCGTAGTCCTATTGATGTACTGAGGATCAAGTTCTTCTCCAGCATTCAACTGTTCAATGCCAGCTTCTAAAGTATCAATTGCCACTAACTTATCTAAAATTTCCTGATAAGTTAATTTGGATTGAAAGTAGTCGTCATCATATACCTCCTTTATTGTTCCATTTCGTAGATTTTTTTTCAGCACATGAAACAAAGATCTCCGGTCAGGACCGAGGTTAAGGGTGTCGGTAGGATAATAATAAGGGAAATTAATCCGCTCATCTAAATCAACAATCTCCCAGATTGTTTTTGACCACAAAATGTCTCTATCATCTATATATCCATAAGCGAGTGGTGTTTCATCATTCGCTAAATTTTGTTTTTCATTAAATTGCCCAATTTCTTGAGGAACTCTAGCATTAAGCAAATTGGCTTGACCTAATGCATTACTAATAAAAATACACGATATAAAAAGAAACAAATAAATAGATCTTGTGTTCATGATTTAGACTGTTTAGTTTGCTATTTCACATATTACTGGTGAAACTTTCTTAAAACGGTAACTTGGATTTTTTGGGTTTTTAACTTTGATATCAAAAATTTGAACAGACTGTCCAAGTTTAGCTCTCCTTAAAGCGCCTTTTGCTTTTGCATTTAATTTACTTCCATTAACAGAGATTGTTGCTTGACCTGGAACTTTGAACTTAAAACTAACTGTTTGTAATTTGATGTCAAAATCAAAATCATCCAACACAGCTCCAATTGTTGAAATTTCTAAACTGCTTTTAGGAATCTTGATGGTTCCCATTTGACCACGAACAGTACCTGTTGGTCTTGGAATATCTTTGATTCTAAATTTAGTAGAAGTAGAAACTACAGCACCATCTGGTAAAGAACCACTTGCTGTAATCTTTAATTCTCTTCCCTTTCCAGGATTCATTATGAATTTACTACCTCTAAGGCGTTTTAGTCCAGGAGCAGATGCCTTGATCTTATTGTCAGGTATTCCGGGGATAGAAATCGTCATTGGATTTTCTACACCTCGGTAAACCACATTCATCTTATCGGCAGAAATAACTGCTGAATTTGGTTTTGAAATAACTGCAAAAGTTTGCTCAACAGGGATTCTTGATTCAATCCCATTATTCAAGAAAACTAAATCTCCAGAAATTGTATGATCTCCTGGGCGACCTGCTTGAACTTTTAACTTAATCCCACCAGGAATAAGTTCGTATTGATCTTCTGAAAGTTTATTCCCATCTAAGGATAAACGAACTTCGTTAGGATTCTGAGCACCACCTTTTCTTCCCAAAACTACACTTCCATCAAATATTTCACCTTGATAATATGCTCCTTTTTCGGTTTTGAGTAGTGATATGTAGTTATCCTTATTGACTTTGCTACCTGCCTCTAATTCTTTACCCAATAATGCATTAAGAACGTCACTTTCAGTAAGACGAATGTCGTTTTGCATCATTGTAAGTTTAGCAAGAGATGATATCAAAGGAAAACCTTCATAATTGGCTACCAACCATGAAACATCAACACCATCTTTGTTTTTGATATTTCCCTCCAAATCTCCAGAGTAAAAACGTTCTTCGACAAGCTCGGTATACTGAGGGTATTGACTTGCAAAAACTTGAATAACTCTCATTTTATAATTATTCATTAGTGCAAGAAACTCCTCCCCTTCTGGAGATACTCCGCTTGCATCAAAGAAGATCAAATCTAATTTTTCTCCCTTATCCATTTCAGCGTACTTTTCCAGATTGGGATCATCTGCTATACGATCTGCAGTAATGGTATTTTTAATTTCTTGTATCCGATCAAAAAATACAGTTGATTCTTTACGAATTTCTTTAGCAGTTCGATCGTGGCCAATCCACTTGCCTTCTTTCTCTTCTGCGTTTACAGCTATTTTTTGATAGTAAATTTCATTTCCTGAATTCACACGTTCATTTGCGCTTCGGATTTTCTTGAACATTTGTCCAAAACCGTCCAAAACCTCTTTACTTACATTCAATGCCAGCATGGTAATGAATACTAAGTACATTAGCGCAATAAGTTTATTACGCGGGGTTTCATTTGCTCCAGCCATGGTTCTTAGTTTTTATTCATTGCAGAAAGCATTCCGCCATAAACTTGATTAAGTGAAGCTAGGTTTGCAGATAATGATTCCATCTGCGCTTTTAAGCGTTCAGCGTTTTCGGCTACTTGCTCATTGTATGCAGATTGAGAACCTGCGCTTGCTACTTGTGAGCTGTACATATCGTTTAAAGATTCTAATTGAGCTGCAGCTTTAGATAACTGATCAGAATAATTTTGTGAGGAAGAAACTGCCTCAGCAGCTGGTGATAGTGCTTTTGCAGATTCCTCAAGATTCTTGATACTTTGGGTCAATCCATTTACTAAACCTACATCCAGTTTTGCTTCTTGGAGAATAGAATCGATTTTACTTGACAATCCTTCTTCATCGTTACTTGATTTTGCTCCGTGACCTGAACCTTCCATTTGGTGTTCTACAAATGCAGCATGCTCTTCTCGAGCATCATCTAACATAAGACCTCCAACTAAGAAAATTATTGCCTCGGTACCCAAACCAAGACCCAGTACCACTCCTCCCGTTATTGGGCCTATTTCTAGGTGGAGAATTTTAAATAAAGCCCCCACGATTACCACAGCTCCTCCAATTTGGAACAACATGTGCATGATTATTTTTCTTCTTAACCTTCCCTTTAATTGTTTTGCATCCATTTTTAAATTATTTTAGTATTGGTTAAAGATAATATGTTTCTATTTAATTTTAACTTTTTCAGAACCTAAATAATCTTGAACTGTTCTAAACCCTATATAACTCCTTGCTGTATCAGCATATTCATAATCTCTGGAACTAACTCTGAGAAAATAGGCTACATCTTTCCAAGATCCTCCTCGAATTACTTTTCGTTTTTCTTCCTTGAGGGAAAGGTTTGGATTTAGCGAAGACACGTACTCATATGCACCAGGATCATATGATGAGCCTGTCCATTCTGCTACTTTTCCTGCCATGTTGTATAAATTATAATCGTTTGCTAAATAAGATTTAGCTTCTACAGTATACATGGCTTGGTCAGAAGAATAATCACCTCTGAGAGGTTTAAAATTAGCTAAAAAACATCCTCTATCGTTAAGTAAATATGGTGATCCCCAAGGATAAATCCCAGAAGGTATTCCTCCACGGGCTGCATATTCCCATTCTGCCTCAGTTGGTAATCTAAAATAATTGACTAAAGGCTTATTGCTTTCTCTCTGATATTTGTTTTTAAAACTTGTCCTCCAATTACAGAAAGCTACTGCTTGAATCCAAGAAACTCCGACTACTGGATAATCTTGATATGCTGGATGAGAAAAATAATCGTTGTGCATGGGTTCGTTGTAAGAGTAATTGAAATCTTTAATCCACACCGTAGTATCTGGATAAATCTCTATCTCTTCTTTCTTTATGAATGGTAAACGATCCCGCATTGATGGATCACTCTTTCTTGCCAATGCAGCTGCTTCGGCATCAAACCAAGAATATTTGTATTTTAGTTTGTTGATATCTATCTTCATTTCACCATTGTACCAAACCTCGGGGGGTAAGTACAAACTGTCCATAATTTCTACATAAGCTTGATCAACATAATCCTCAGGCGACCATTGTATATCTTGATCCCAATTTAAAGGGCGACCAGCATACAAATCTTCACTTAAATCGTAATAATTGGCTTTCATGTATTTCTGAAATTCAGAAATGTCAGAAGTATCTGCATCAGCAAAGGCATATTCACCTATTCCGTCTTGAGCATCTTCTCCTAAATCGAGCTCATCAGCTTTTCTTGCTAACATTGCTAATGCAATAGAATCTCGAACCCAGTATACAAATTGACGATACTCACTATTGGTAATTTCTGTTTCATCCATATAAAAAGAACGAACGGTTACCGTTTTGGCTTGAGCATTTTGAAGTTGAGCCATATCATCATCGGCTTTACCCATGATGTATGCTCCTCCTTCTACAAGTGTCATCCCGTAAGGTTTTTCAGGAAACCACTTCTTCTGCTTCACTCCCACTAGCTCACCCCTCTTGTTCCCACAACCTATTAGGAGCAGTACGGTGGCAATTAAAACAAATATTTTTTTCATAAAAGACAAATCTCTTTTAAGGGCTTATAATTTCAAAATAATAGTTTACCAACTCAATATAAATAAAAAGATTGAATCACTCAACCTCTTTTAGTGGCTTTCCACCATCTATCAGGTAAAATATCGTTGCAAGCGTCAAGATAATCTTGATGGGTGCATGATAATAACGTGTTACTTTTTAAATTATTATCTAAATAGTTTTCATTTTTTAATTCAATCCACCATCTGTCACTTATTTCACTTTGAAAAAATATCATTTCTCGATCAGACATTGGAACAATATAACGCTTAAACTTTTGGCTAGTATTTACTGGATACTCACTAAATCTACAATTAACACCTTCAATAAAATACCAAATAATTTGTGCCAATAATTTATGGAAAAGCATATTGTTTGGAAGATCAAAAAAGCCAGCCAAACTAAGGCGATCACTAATTCCGGCATATCGTGATAAAGCACAAATTGTTCTACTATCAATTCCGTTTGGAGAACCATTAGCATAGGTACCATCGGACGAGCTTCGAAGACATTTCATATCAAAACTCGCTATGTCAGCTTCTCTAAATACAGGCTCAGAAATGCGATTATCGTCTAGTATACTTCCTAACCGAATTGATTCAAAAAAAAGTTTTTCCATTAAATCCAATTCCTCTTGAGCAATCAAATAAGATTGATAACCAATATTGGTGTAATTGAACAAATAACTTGGTGTTTCCATGATGATTTTACTCATGTAAGATTTTCCTGATATTAAATCTTCATCCTTTGAAAAATCGAAACGATTATCTACTGACACTATATTTACCCAGTGATTATTATTTTCGAAAGATCGATAAGCTGCAACTGTAAGGTCCTGAGTTCCTCCAATGATAACTGGAATAATATTCATTTTTCTCAAGTCTACACAAACTTCCTTGATTGCAAAATAGCTA
>Ga0115568_10003057_pt1 | contig 11495 bp, 5 predicted proteins | sample COGITO_mtgs_1204_FD_87296 | JGI IMG/M metagenome (GOLD analysis project Ga0115568, IMG submission 87296) | Pelagic marine microbial communities from North Sea - COGITO_mtgs_120426 | ecosystem: Environmental > Aquatic > Marine > Epipelagic | place: Germany:Helgoland, sampling site Kabeltonne...
TTAAGAACTTTTTTATTATTACCTGCTACCATGTTATATGTCAATTGCACAGATATCTGATGTAGTCTTGCACGTTTTGATAATGCCAAACTCTCATTTTTTACAATTGGAGCTTTAAGCAAGTTTTTAAACGCGATAAGATCAGCATTTTCTCGAACTACACCTTTAGCTAAATTCTGGCTATAACCTTTAGTTGTTAAATCTTTTAGTGACATTAAATTATATACTAAATCCATCAACGGAAAATCCGTACTCAACACTTTTAGAGCAGAATCATATTGTTGATTTTTAAGAAGTAACTCCTCCTTAATTTCAGTAAGCACCAATTGCTGCCTAAACATTTCATTTTCCTCAGTTAATTTTAACGCTTTTTCAACAAGAGGAGCAGCTTGCGAATACAAACCCTTTTGAAACAAAACCTCTATACTAATTAAGTAATCATAAACCTTGGTACGAAAAGAATTCTGTGCGTGATAAGCATTTAAACTCTTTAATACCAAACGATATAGGTAATTTTTTTCAGCAGATGAATTTTTTATGAATTTGGCTTTAACAACCAAATCTTCATCATAAATATCCATCCCTTGAATTAGATCAAAGAGCTTTACATAATCGTTTTCATTACCAATAACATGTCTGGAAGAAAAGACTTTAAAAAACCTCTTCTCTGACATGGATAAAGATTGAATCAAATCGAATAGGTGTTTTTTAGCCATGTAATTAACAAATATATACTATTCAGACCTTTTAAAAAATGAAGAATCTGATTTAGAAGTTAGTTAGACAATGTACTAAATTTGATAACTTATGAATGGGGCAACATTCATCAACTTAATAGATTTACGAACGATGAGAAAACTAGAAATATATCTGAGTTGTATAATTATTGTATTAATTAGTATTCAAGCTAATGCTCAAACTTATACAATGTCTAACACAGACATTACAACCTGCGGGGGAACATTTTTCGACCCGGGGGGCACAGGAAACTATAGTAATGGCGCTACCCAAACAATGACCATATACCCTATTACATCTGGGGATGGGATTTGTCTAAATTTCACCACATGGGTATTAGATTATAGCGTGTTTGGTTGGAGTACGCTAACATTCTATGATGGTACTTCTGCATCGGATCCGCTAATCATGGAAGCAACAGGAGACTGGACCATAAATCAATCTGGCACCGCTTTTGATTTTGATGGACCTGGTATGGTTTGTTCAACTGGTCCAATGACCTTGGTATGGAATCCGGATGACAACGACCAAGGATGGGAAGCTGACATCTCCTGCTACACTCCATTACCTGATAGTTCTGGATGCAATATTTCGGCTTTAGCAACTTCTTCAACTATATGTTCTAGTGAATCTGTAACTTTAACTGCAGACGGCTGGATTCTTAATGCCCCACTTGAAAACGATTTCAACACTAGTAGTATTGGAACAGGTTGGTCCGCAACTGTTGATGACAGATACGACAACCCCTGCGGTCCTGGTCTAGATGGTAGCCCTCATTTATGGATTGGAACGGACGGAGCTCCGCGAACGCTTCAATCAAACTCTATGGATTTAACATCGGGCGGGATTATTTCATTTGAACTTAGGTTTTCAATTCAAGGAGGTGGCGCGCCTTGTGAAGGGCCTGACTTAGAAGATGAAGGGGTTTACCTGCAGTATTCGACTAACACAGGTACTTCTTGGACAACTTTGCATTACTTCTTCCCTCCTTTTTACACAGATGGGAGTAACCACCTATCAAGCTGGCAAGACTACACTTTTCAAATTCCTGTCGCAGCGCAAACTGCAACTACGCTTTGGAGATGGCATCAAACAGATGTATCATCCTCTACAACAGACCATTGGGGAATTGACAATGTAATAATTGGCTACCCAACTGCATATAGTTTTTCATGGGATAATGGATTAGGAGCCGGGACTTCTCAAGTTGTTAGTCCAAGCACTACAACTACATATAATGTAACCGTTACAGACGGAACGACTTCGTGCTCAGCACCAATTACAATTTCTGTTTCCCCTTGCGGAGTTAGCTGCACATTAACAACTGCAAGTTCCAAAACTGATATTAATTGCAATGGAAACTCTGATGGAACGGCAGCAGTTAATGTTATTTCTGGAGCTACGCCCTATACATATCTTTGGAGCAATGGGGAAACTAACTCACTGGTTACAGGCCTTTCTGCAGGAACTTATAATGTAACAGTTTCTGAATTTGGCACCACCTGCACTTCAACGGAATCATTAAACATTGCTGAACCAGTCGGACTTAATATAAATTCCATGTTATGTAATAACACCAGTGGTGCCGGTTCATCTGATGGAACATCTTCAATTTCTGCATCTGGAGGCACAACACCTTATTCTTACTCTTGGTCTCCTCCGCCAGCGACCGGCCAAACTTCCTCTAATATATCTGGATTAAATTCAAATTTATATACAGTTATTATAACAGACAATAACGGCTGTACAATTACAGATAACTGCTCAGTAACAGACCCATTTTGCCCAGCATCTGTAGGAACAATTAATGTTACAGGGGTAACTCTTGTTGGCACAAATGAATATGATCTAAACTCTGGAGGCACTGTTTCTTTCGCAGCAACTGGGGTTAATGAGAATAGTGGTGTTCTAACTTTCGGTTATGCCGCTTTCTCATGTGACCCCCAGCTACCTCTTTCTGCCGCTGAATTATTAGACTTAAATGCAAATCCTTGCTATCTTGGTTCCGATTATGGCAATACCACTTCAGATAATAATACTGGTGGTGTTTCAACAGCCCCATTTGGTTATGACACTATTTGGATTATGCCATATACCAGTGATATTGCAGATTCGCCGGACAACAACGCTGATGGATGTTATGATATTGGAAACGTATATCAGATAAACTATTTGCCAGCTGTTTGTGGTGATTGTTCAGCTCCGTCTTGCCCAATTGCACAAGTCACAGAATTTAATGACAGAACAGATGGCTACTTCGGAGGTGCTTCATCAAATTGTAATACTCTAGCAGCTGATATTACGAATACAGTTTACATAACATACCACACCGTTACTGCAGATGGTAACGGATTTTTAGGTGTTGTTCAGCAAGCTGACGATGGTGGTTGTGCTACTAAAACTGCTGTTCTAAGGGCAACATCTGCTGGCGCATGTGCTGGCTCAGATATCTCTCCCTCAGTTACAAATGCCAATGGACTCGGAAGTGGTTTTAATCCTGAATGGTCAGGATTAGCTCCAAATGCGAATTATGTCGTAATAATAACAGTTACAGTTCCTTTAGGATGTTTTTACGGCCAAGGATGCTCCGTCTTCTACTGGAATCCAATTTGTAGTGCAAATATTGGAACACTTGGAATAACTGGCACAGGTTTAACTGCAGTTTCTAGTTCTGAATATGACCTTGACGATGGAGGAACAATTAACTTTAATTCAACAGGGACTGACAATGATAATGGGGCTTTAACAATTGGTTACGCGGTTTTTAATTGTGACCCAGGCTTACCATTCAGTGCTGCTGAATTATCTGACTTGAACAACAACACTTGCTACCTGGGTTCAGACTACGGACTTACTACTAATGATTTTAATAGTTCCGGAGGCTCTGGAACGCTGGGTGGTCTTGACCCGGTTTGGATTGTGCCATACACAAGTGATGTTGCAGACTCTCCCGACAATGATGGAGACGGATGTTATAGTATTGGAGGAGCCATACAGATCAATTATTTAGATCCGTGCGCTGTATCTCTTGTTGCCCCTGAAACAGATGTCACGTGTTTTGGCTCCTCCGATGGTACTATTTCAGCCAACTTAACAGGAGGAACAGGGGCTTTAAATTATATATGGAGTAATGGTGAAACTACCCAAGTAATAAGTGGGTTAAGCGCTGGCTCATATTCCGTTACCGTTACGGATAATGTTGGGTGTTTTGATGAAATAAATACATCTTTAACGGAACCTCTTGAATTGTTAACAACTCTCACAACAAATGATGCTGCATGTGGCTCAACAAATGGTACCGCATCAGTTTCTGAAACTGGCGGCACACCTCTCTATTACTATCTTTGGTCAAATGGCGCTACCATTTCTACTGCGAGTGGGTTAAACGGCGGTTCTATAGGGGTTACGGTTTCAGATAATAATGGCTGCACTGCACTAAATAATGGATTTATTAACAATCCCATTCCATCTATTACAGTGTCGAACGACATCGAATTAAACTGTAATGGTGATAATTCAGGAAGTGCTTCAGTCTCTGCTTCTGCAGGAGTTACGCCTTATCTTTATGAATGGAGTAATGGAAACAACTCAAACTCCATTACTAATTTAACAGCTAATGCATACAGTGTTACAGTAACTGACAACAATGGTTGTGCACAAGCAGGAACAGTAAACATTAGTGAACCTGCTCTACTTTTATCATCACTTTCGGCTAATAGCCCTAGCTGTTTTGGTTTATCTGACGGGAGTCTTACCTCCAACATTATAGGCGGAACAACTGGTTATGTTTATCTTTGGAGCAATGGATCATCTAATGCAAACCTGACAAATATTAGCAGTGGAAATTTCAGTTTAACGGTTTTTGACGGTAACAACTGTTCAACAGCATCAACTATAAATATTACCGTAGCTTCAGATTTAAGCCTTTCAATAACAGGAACAGATCTAGCTTGCTTTGGATCAGGAAATGGAACAGCTACTCCGACTGTTTCCGGAGGAACTTCACCGCTCTATTATTTATGGAGCAATGGCAGTACGGTAAGCAATCTAACTAACTTAAGCGGAGGAAACTACATCCTAACAGTATCAGACTTTAATGGGTGTAGCTCTATTGACCAAATATCAATAACAGAGCCAACCCTTTTAGCTACAACATTAACATCAAATAATGCTGCATGTGGCGCTAGCAATGGAGATGCCTCTATTATTGCTTCTGGAGGGACTACACCATTTTCTTACCTCTGGAACAATGGACAAACAAGTGCTCAAATTTTTGGTATCGGTGCGGGCAACTTAGCAGTAACTATAACAGACAATAATGGTTGTGAGTCAATTAAATCTTCGTTCATTAACAATCCTGTACCAGCAATAACCCTTACGGATAGCTATTCACTTGCCTGCTATAATGATAATGATGGTCAATTATCTGTAAACACAAGTGGTGGAACAACCCCATATACTTTCAACTGGTCTAACGGAGCAAGCAGTACAACAACTATTTCTGCTTTAGATAATGGCTCATATACCGTTACTGTTATTGATAATATTGGTTGTACTCAATTTGCAACAAGTTTTATCTCAGAGCCTCTTCCTATAAATATTGCTTCTATTAACATTCCTGTAAGTTGCAATGGTGCATCCGATGGCGAGGTAAATATTTCAGCTAGCCAAGGAACTTCAGGATATTCATTTATCTGGACTAATGGTTCAACTTCGGAGAGTATATCTGGACTAGTTGCAGGCACGTATTTCTTAACTGTAATAGATGCTAATTCCTGCACGTCTACTTCTGGCGGAGTTGTTATTGAACCTGCCCCCTTAAACATCTCAATTACAGAAATTGATGCTGTATGTGGGTTGTCAAATGGACTTATTTTTGCCGGAGTTTCTGGTGGATCTCCAGCTTATAATTATACATGGGATACTGGATCAACGAACCCGCTACTAAATAACATTAATGCAGGTTCTTATCAAATTACTGTCACGGATGCAGCTAATTGTAATACTACCGCAACGGCTGTCATTTCTTCTAGTAATCCTTCATTATCGATTATTGCTTCCGCACCACTTTCATGTTATGGAGATAATAATGGCTCTGCAATAGCGGAGATGACTGGTGGGACTAGTCCCTATACATACATTTGGAGTGACAACCAAACTCAAGGACTTGCAAGCGGATTATCCTCTGGAGTATATTCTGTAACAGCAAGTGATAACTCAGGATGCCTATCGATTTCTACTACTAACGTTAACGGTCCTGCTTTAATAACTGTCTCCATATCTGAAACAGATATTTCTTGTTTTGGAAATTCAGATGGAAATCTATCTGCTTCTATTTCTGGCGGCACAAGTGGTTACAATTTTTTATGGTCAAATGGAATTACAACTAGTACTAATGGAAATTTAAGTGTTGGCAACTATTCCGTAACAGTAACTGACAACAATGCATGTAGCCAGATAGAATCAGGCATATTAGTGCAACCTTCGCTACTTTCTATAACGCTCAGCTCTTCTGGAATTACGTGCAACAATAATGGTTCAGATGGATCAATCACCTCAGCGATTTCTGGTGGCACAACAGGTTATAGTTATAACTGGAGTGATTCTTCAACTGAAAACGACCTGTCAAACTTAACAAGCGGAATTTATTCTCTTACAATCGTAGATCAAAATGGTTGTATCGAATCAGCTAACACAACAGTAAACGAACCATTAATTACACCTGTTGTTATTGAAGATCAGCCTGCTTTGTGCGGACCAAGTGCTATTTCCACTTTTTCAGCAACCCCAAACGGGGGTTTATGGAGTGGAACTATTGTTACTGATGTAAATAATGGAGATGTTTTTGGTAGCGTTGGTTCATATCAATTAATTTACACCGTAAGTGGATATTGTGGCGGGGCAGACACTACAACATTCAACGTTCTTGCCCTATCCACAGTTCTATTTGACACAACCGAAACTTCTTGTATTGATGAAAAAGATGCAACTATTGACGCACAAATTATTGGTAATTCACCTTTCGACATATTATGGTCGACAGGAGAAACTACCCCAAATATAGATGGTTTGTCTGCTGGAATTTATACAATTACGTCTACTGGAGCATATGGATGTTCTTCTATTGACACCATTGAAATTTTAGGAAGTACAATTGAATGTGTTGATATAGAGTCACATTATTATGTGCCTAATATCTTCTCACCCAACGGAGATAATGAAAATGATATTCTTTATGTCTATGGTGCTAATATTGAAGAATTCAATTTTGTAATATATGACAGATGGGGGGAAAAGGTTTTCGAGACAAATTCATTAACTTATGGATGGGATGGAACATACAGAGGTAAATTAATGAATACAGATGTATTTGTTTACTATATCGAGGTAAAATATCAATCCGATCCCAATAATACCGTTTCAGAGAAAGGAAACATTACTTTAATAAGATAAATTAATAGTTATGAAACTTAATACCATAGTAATCGCCATATGTCTTATAACAGTTAATTTAGTTATTGGTCAAGACTTGCATTTTTCTCAATTTAGCCAGGCTCCATTGCAAATGAACCCAGCATTAACAGGGGGTTCAGAAGCAGACCAGCGCGCCATACTAAACTACAAAGACCAATGGAGAAGTGTTGCAAAGGCATATAGGACTTATGCTTTTTCATATGACCTGAGTCTAAGTAAAAAAATGAAAACTAAAAATCATTTAGGCATAGGCGTTAATGTCTTTGCTGATCGATCTGGAGATGTGAATCTATCAACTACCCAGGCTGACTTATTTCTAGCTTATCATATAAAAATGAACGACCACCACTCTTTATCAGGGGGTCTTAGAGGTGGTTTGTCGCAGCGCAGCATTAATGAAACTGAAATGCAATGGGGAAATCAATACGATAGTAATGTGGGAGGCTATAATAGCAATATGGGCTCGAATGAAACGATTGAATTCGATCGCTTTTTGCACGCAGATTTTGCAGCAGGCTTAAACTGGTCATATAGCTCAAAAAATGCCACGTTATCTTCAAATGATGCTACACAAGCCGAAGCTGGATTTTCAGTATTGCACGTTAACGCACCTAAATTAAATTATAACTCAGTTACAACAAATGAAACACTATATACAAGGTATATCCTGCATGGCAAGTTGCGACAAGGAATAAAAAATACCAATCTTCAAATTGAACCTGGAGGGTATGCTCAATTTAAAAAAACATCTAAGGAAATCGTTGTCGGTGCAAATGTTCGTTACATAATAAAAGAAGAATCAAAATATACTAACCTAGTTAAAGGCGCTGCTATTTCAGTTGGTACCCATTACAGAATTAAAGATGCGCTAATTGTATCTTCCTATGCAGAATTTGGAAATTTTGGAGTTGGCTTAAGTTATGATATAAACATATCTGGTCTTTCAAAAGCAACTAACACGAAAGGTGGATTCGAAATTGCGTTATTATTCCGAACACCAAATCCTTTTAAAGACAAGAAATCAGCTGCTCGATTTATGTAATTAAACTTTTAGAATAAATTATCTTTTCTTTACTCTTTGTTAGCTATAAACCTTGTTAATCAAAGTTATCCTTAGTGTTTCAATGTTAGAGATAATTTAAATTTTAAACATTACATTACAAATCCTTTAATCTTAGTTCTGATATTTTTAGTTTTTGATAAGGTATTTCCTTTTCATTAAATAATCATATTCTACTACTTCAGCTCTTGTAATAAACAAATCAGTATTAGGCCAATCTATAGAATTTTTAGTTACAGCAGTTAATTTTGGAACAACTGAATAACCCTCAATAATTTCACCGAATACTGTATGCACTCCAGCAATATGCGCAGCACCTTGCTCTGAACAATAATAACTTCTATGCTCTGTGGGGTATTTATAATTATTCTATTCTTTAACACTACTCTGTTTTATTGGTTTTAATTTTAAACCTTCTAAAGAACAAAGTAATACAACAAAAGATTTCGAGTTCGAACCTCCAAAAAGCCATTAACAAAACCATCAAGATTTATAAAAAACTTGGATAGTGAATTATTCGATACTTATCAAATTTAAGCTTAAATTTGAAATAGGTTATTATTCAATAGTGTACTTAAATAGCTAAAAACATGTTTTCTCCAATATTTACTAGAAGAAAATGGTGAAGAAAATGCAAAAGAATTTCTTTCTTATGAATTAACTGAAGGAAATAATCAGAGGCTTATTGATTCTCCTTGTGCATTAAATATTGATGATCCCGACTTTGATGATTTTGACGGTATTGAGATATACAGAGGAAATGAATCCGAAGAAGAAACAAAAGAAACAGAAGCATAAACAATTAACCATGATTACAAAAAGACTAATAAAATTTATCATACCTAGAAACGTTAGACAAATTATAATACCAATACTTCTACTTAGTATAGTAGCAATAAACGTATACGACGTTTGGTACAAACCAGATCCATGGGAATTGCTGATGGATATTAATGAAAACAACTCAAGATTATTAGAATCCGGAGATCCGATAATGGGCCTTGATGATTTAAATGTTAAATATCGAGTCACTGCTATAAATAAAGTAAATGATGAAATCGTGAGTGTTTCGAATACAATAAATGTTAAACCGTCGTTATATATTTACGTACCGAATGCATTCACACCGAACGAAGATGGTTTGAACGATACTTTTGGTGGTTTGGGTGTTGGTGTAAAAAACTACCATCTAGTCATTTATAACCGATTGGGTCAATTAGTATTTGAAACAGATAAACAAGCAGATCAATGGGATGGCACATATGGTGGCAAGCCTGCACCGATTGGTAGTTATGCTTATGCAATCGATGTAAAAGGTTATTACGATAATGATTTCCATAAAGAAGGAACGATAAGCATAGTTAAAGTATAAGATGAAATAAGGTATTGTCGCATTAACTTTATTCAAAGCTAAAAACTGATATTTAGCCTCAATTATGCAGCCAAAGAGCGGTAAGTTTGAAACACCGTAGATTTAGAATCGATGATTTCATTCTTTTTGATGATGTTCAGTGACCTAAAGAAATAATTTTCTGACAAAGAAAATACAAAGTGATAAATATCATACTTTTACTTTATGAGAGTGCAATTTAGTTTCTTCTGTATTCTGATCTTGGCGATCGTTAGTTACAGCTTCATCCAATTTAAGTCAAATTTAACCCCCGCATCCAAAACATCCGCTGTAATTAAACACAAGTACTACTGTGTTTCATATAATGAGAAATACGAGCAAGCTGAATGGGTCGCATATAAGCTAACATCAGCAATGATAGCAGGTTATGCGGAGCGGAAGAACAACTTTAAAGAAGACCCGTTGGTTTCAACTGGGTCAGCCGCATTAGCTGACTATAAAGGATCTGGTTATGACAGGGGCCACCTCTGCCCTGCTGCCGACATGAAAATCTCGCAAAAGGCTATGAACGAAAGCTTCTATATGAGCAACATGAGTCCACAAGACCCTTCATTTAACCGAGGTATATGGAGGTCGTTAGAAGAGAAAGTTCGCAGCTGGGCGGCAACAGAAACAGAAGTTTATGTTGTTACTGGAGGTATCCTTACTTCCGTAAACAAAACCATTGGTGCCAACCAAGTTGGTGTACCCCAAGAATATTATAAAATAGTGTACGACTACTCTGGTAATAACACTAAAATGATTGGCTTTATTCTTCCAAATAGAAAAGGTGAAAAACAACTACCCGAATACGTGGTTCCTGTAAACCGAATAGAAACCATTACGGGCATCGATTTCTTTCCTCAATTACCTGACGAAATAGAAGAAGCCTTAGAGTCTAAATCAAACTACTTTGCATGGGTTTCTTCTTCAACTCCTAAACCAACTTACAAGTCTTCTCAGAGCTCGACTGCGCAACAATGCAATGGTATTGCTTCGTCAACAGCTGTAAGGTGTAGAAACAAGACTAAAAATACCAATGGGTATTGCCACCATCATCAGGGGCAGGTGAAGTGATTATTTTGGGTAAATTTTATACTTTTAAAAGTATAAATTCACAAAAAAAGTGTGGCGGTATCTCTCCTGATTAATCTTCTTTAATAAAATTAAAAGCAACAAAATCTTGTGGCTTTCTTTTAATACTTTTAGCTAAAATCGTAAGAAGCTGCATGTTGTCTTAATAAATGAATTAGGCAAGGAACATAGCATTTTTAGAATAAATTAATCATACAAGGGTAATCAAGACTGCACCCTAAGTTTAATTGATTCAAAATCATAAAAGATATAATTAGTATACTTGGGACTAATATCATAAACAGACAATATGGAATACATAATCATCCTTCCTTTTTGGTTAGTACTTTGTTTACTTGTTGCTTCAACAGCTAGAAAGAAAGGCCGAAGCGGATCAGGATACTTTTTTTTAGCATTTATGTTTTCTCCAGTTTTAGCCCTTATCATATTATTAATTGCTGGTGATTCGGATAATAAAAAACTTGCTGGACTGAAGCAAGAAGAAGAAATAAAATCTAAAATTAGACGAGATGAGAAGGAATATGATTCCAAAAAATGCCCCGATTGTGCCGAAATAATAAAAAAAGAAGCAAAAGTGTGTCGCTATTGCAAGCGTACTTTTTCGGAAGCCGAATTATTTAAAATCACAGAAAATTTACCTCATAGTGAACCTTCTTTAACCATCGAGGAAAGTAAAAAGGAGATAGTATACAAACAAAATCTAGAATGCTTAAATCTGCTTATCAAAAAAGAAAAAAA
>Ga0115568_10003058_pt1 | contig 11493 bp, 16 predicted proteins | sample COGITO_mtgs_1204_FD_87296 | JGI IMG/M metagenome (GOLD analysis project Ga0115568, IMG submission 87296) | Pelagic marine microbial communities from North Sea - COGITO_mtgs_120426 | ecosystem: Environmental > Aquatic > Marine > Epipelagic | place: Germany:Helgoland, sampling site Kabeltonne...
AAGAGACCTATATCTAGGATATAACTTAGATGTCATGGACAATTTAGATGTCCAATTAGGTGTCATTCAGTATCGTTATGACAAAGGTGATTACGATACAGTAGAAGAGGGATTTGTAAAGGTTAGATATAACAATCTAAAAGTTGCATATTACTTGGATACGGATACAGAGGACGACTATGTACACCTACAATATAACTTGTGGTTCATAGATGCACTTGACGTATCTCTCGGATACGGATATCATGATGAAGATAATGATTTTTCAGCATTGTTATTGTCCAAAACATTCAATGACTTTACACTAGGTGCATTGATTATGTTAGACGAAGCATTTGAGAATCAAACAACTGATTCAGTATCTTTTCATTTATCTTATAATTTCTAAGATAACCATGATATAATAAAGACAGGGGTCGGTTGACCCCTTCTTTTTGTCTAAATACTATTGTGTCACATAAATGACACATAACCGAAACAATTAAGTCACAAAGACTAAGTAGGGAAACCGAAGTGCAGTTGACGGATAGTTTCAACATAACAGGAGATAACAATGCTTAAATATGCATCATTGTCTGCCGAGTATCTTAAATCCTTCGCAGACAAAACCCATTCATTAATGAAATCCAGTCGCATACAAAATGTATGGAGATTATTGGAAAAATAACTTGACAAGACTCATGTGTTCATAGTATAATGGACACATGGGTATGATTAATTTAGGGTCATCATTACGATATGGGCCCCATGGTAAACGAAGGAAAACGAAAGCATTTTCAAAACCTTCTAAATACAAACAAATGATAAACGTCCAACAGAAACTGTTTGACCAAGTCATGAAAGAAATAAAGGAAGAATATCCATCATACGAGGGAACGAGTATGGGTGCTATCACACCTAAACAAGAACCCATGCAATACACTGGTGAACGAAAGTTAATCGGTATTGCAACGATGCATAAATCCAATGCAGTTCCTATCTTTGAAGACGATAAGGAACATGCAATCGATATAGCACGTATGAGAAGATAACTAAATATAACAAACTAACACATTTATATTATGGAGATTATATAATGGCAACTGCAATCGTAATGATTAAAACTGGTGATACCACCGTAGAAGAAATCAATTCATCATACATTCGTTTTAAAAAATTCAGACTTGATGGATTAACCCCACAAGACCACAACCTAGTACAATACTTTTGTTATACCAATACGGGTACGGAAGGATTACTTGACGAGATTATAGGTGCAGAATTTGAATCTGACCTGCCTGCTAACTGGAATAAAATCAAACTCTTTGATAAAACTACTAGTTTTATGACAGAAAATAGAGTTGACCACCAAAACACTAAGGTGGTTGTATGGGACACCAATTTATTTCCACGAGACACATGTCAAGGGACAATACTCCAAATGGTCAATAATGCAGGGGATATAGAAGAACTACCACCACTGGATTATGATATAGAAACTCTTAAAACCATTCGAGACAAGGGACTACCTTTTCTAGAAATGCCTACCAAATGGTGGAGTAAAACCGACCATGATGATACTGAATATGCACACTTTTATACAGGATTCAATAAAGGAGACTTACATTCCATATACGAGACGTTTATGAACGACAAAGAAAACATCCTTGAGACTTACGGAGACACCCCACAAGGGCTCCAAAAGTTTATCGAAGACACTTTCAAGGGAGTCGTTATACCTACTGGCTGTGGATACTTTGGAGTCTACTATATCGGTGACAGGACTGCAAACGACAGACTCAATGTGGAATATAAAGAAAACGTATCCTGTTATTTCCCACAAGAATGGCACTCACCCAACACTGAAGACATGGACGGAGATTACCTAACGTATCACCACGAATGGAGAACCCTTACACCACAAGTCAAAATGGTATACGCAGACACATCCGTAGAACCCGACACACGAGCCGACCTCTACTTCAGAACATGGATTCACGGAGAGTAGACCCAAAAATCCATGAGATTCACCCCAACTTCCTAACCGAAGAGGAGTGCAAACACATAGGGTACATACTCACACGAGACGAGCATAAGATACTTAGAATCCCTAACACTTATGACTCGTCTTATACAGGACTCACCAAACAACACGAAGTCTACAACCTACTAGAACACCCCGACATCAGACCACTGAAGATACCTCAACGCATCTTCAACCTACCTCTATTCCAACAAGAAGACACTCTTAGATTCCAATGCTGGGGGAACATACTACGACACAACGAGGGTTTAGACAACCATGTACACGGGTCAGAAGACGAAGCACCAATCGAAATACTAAAACAGAAGAACCAATTTTATGCATGTAATGTATTCATAGACGGACAAGAACCCTCCTATACACACTATGAGGATATAGGAAAGACTCGTAATATTAAAGGAGAGATGCATATCGTTGGGTGCATGGTAGAACATGGTGTAAGAACGAATCTGTATACACAACCAAGACTCTCTATAGCAATGGATGTCTATACACCCCTAGGATTCAATCAATTGGACTTAGATATACTTAACGGTGTCAGTAAGAGACGACACATGGAATTTCACAGGTGATTTACAACAGGCTTGCATCAGCATCCTATGGAGAAGGACGAAAGTACTTTAGATGGTGGTTGAGAGTGTGGTGTAGACGTTGATTCTAAAGGGTTTATAATATAATTTCTCGGAGTCCAATCAGCGTATGAATATAATGTGTGTGGAAGTGTGCAGAAGTGTGTAATTATATTGGTATTCTGAGGTAATGGGGTGAGTACTGAATTTCTTTGATTAGGTGCTGTTGTTCGGAGACCCTAACCACCTATTTTATTCGGAGTCAACCCCTCTGAAACCCCTACGGCTACAACGTTTCCGAGACCCCTCTGAGAACCTCTAAGAACTCGAGAGACCCTCCGAGAACCCCGCAGCTACAACGTTTCCCAGTACTTGACAATGCCCCCTACTTTTTGTTATAGTAATACCATGATGAATTAATAAAGTAACAGGAAAATCCCCTAATTGCCTGTGACCATGGGGTGGAGAGAGGAGACAAGAGAGGCGTCTTAGTTATTGTTCTTCCCTTCATTACTACTAGAGTAAGACTAAGAACACAAGAATCCGAGAATGAAACATAAGAACCCTCTCGGATTAGTTGTATATGGGCCTTGACAATGCTAGCAATAAAAGGGTATACTATGTATATAATGACAAATCAAGGAGACATTATGAAACAACTCAAAAAACTTGGACTATTGGATGCTGACTTCTTACAGGGGTTAACACCATTCGTATTAGCATTGGTTATCGGAGTGGTATCATAATGTATGTATTAACGATTGGTAGTATTGTTTACCTCTATGACAATGAGAAAGAAGCTCGTAAAGCATTTCATCAGTCTGTTGTAAAGAATGGTATTAATAACGTAAAGGTGACCTATGTATGATTTAAGTGATAAGAATATGCTGAGTGGTGTACACTTATCCACAGGTTATCCCATTGACATACAGTTAACTAACCAAGAGATGGTATTAGCGACCCTTACACAGGGTGATATCAACTCTGCATGGGAGAGTATGTGTGCTTTGGTGCTTAGAAGGACGGGTATAGAGATTATCGGACAGATTCAGATAGATTCTATAGTAATTAATGGAAATAAAAGGAAATTCCACTAGACAAAGACCCTCCTCTATAGTATAATAGATGTATAAGTCCGACTAGGGAAGGACATTCGGTATGAATCAAGTGAGTCCCTAGAGTTATCTACTGAGAAGGTCGTGTGGGCATGAGAGAGACCCACCCAGTTTGAGAGAGAGCCTCTGAGACGTTCTAAGAGTACCTTAGAGTATTCTTGGTGTGTTGACAGGGGGTCGTTCTCTGAGTGCCTTAGAACAGTACTGAGGGACTCCTAGGAATATTTGGATGGCGACTAAACCCCCACCCTAAATGTTTCTCAAAGGAATATAAGTACCCATCGAAAATTTTTTTTGGGGTATTAAAAAGGGTATACCTTTTTTCCAAGAAATATGATATAATATAATTGTACGATAAAATAGGAGACTAATACAATGCCAAAAATAAAAGAAACCGTCAATATACCGAAGAAAGAACTTGCTGCTTTACTTCGAAATAAAAATTCATTTACACCACCACCACAAATGATATTAGATGAGTGGTACGATAACGTAGAGAAAGCAAACCAAGTATTCTTTGATTTAACCCCTAACACTATAACCGTCAGTGATGATGGACTGGGTATGGAATACGATACCTTTATCAATGACTTTTTAAACCATAAGGAAGTCCAAGGTGCAACACCCAACTCCACTGGTGTCTTTGGTATAGGTGGGTCAAAGGGTATTCCTTATCTCATTGGTCTTCCTAAATCTATTGCATTCACAAGTAGAGACGGTAAGTCCTATTACAAAGGTGTATGGGAGTATGATGGGTCTATGGGTACGGGTATGTTCGGATATTCAAGCATAGAGTCCGCTAGTGTCGAGGTGTATACTATGACGAAGTCTGAATACGAAAAAGAATATAAACGTGAGTGTGGGTATATTCCAACCTTTGTGTTCTCATGTAAGAGGTTAGGTATGTACGCAGGGGATTGGAAAGGTGAGAAAGTATTTAATTTGAATAAGATTAAGCAACAATTATCTATAAAGATGATGGAAGGTAAGTCTTTGGCTGATATTACAGTCACAAGCACGACTCCAAAGGGTAGAACGTCTTCTGAAGACTTAACTCCTGCATATCACCCCTTTGTCACAACCATTGATGGGAAACAAATCATTGCACCTAATAGTTTAGAACAACTTCCGTTTGAGAAGGAGACATTTCTTATGGGTCAACATAATGCAAAACTGAAACTTAAGTGTTATAAAAAATCCTGTTTTAGAACCGAGGACGATTCAACTAACGAAAAATTAATTGAAGCTCATAGAAATAATGAGCCTGCAATGCAAGGTTGGACTCCCAATGGTGACAAAGCTGCAGACGCCAAACCTACTGTTCATATTGCCACTAAAAGTGGTAGAATACTACACTCATATATCATAGACGACACCAATCGTAGTTCGAATACCGAATTAATGAACTATATGGTGTTTGTTTTCTATGCAGACACATGGGAAGAACAAATTCCCTTCGACCAAGTCAAATCAAAGGGTATGGGCCCTCATGTGTATGCTGATTTTAATGAAAAGGTAGCCAATTGGATGAAGAAACCTGCACAAAAAGCAAGATTCACTCACGGTGAAGACAAAGAGGAAGACAAAGAAACCGAAAAGATTAGAGAGACTATCGTTTACGGTACAAATAGTGAAGCCAATAATGCAAGAGGTTTGATTTCAACCATAATGGATTGTAAACCAAGTTATCTCAAAGACAAAGACATAGTACGTTGTCAAGTGTCTAATTCAGAACCCCGTGCTTTAGATTTAAAAATTGAAGGGGAGATTCCTCTTGTAGGAGAAAATAAATTAAAAAGAGTTGTAATTGACGACTTAGACCAAGCAATCTCTATGTCTTATGCTCTTAACTATGAACACCACATGGTTTTATTGGTTGGTGAGATTACTCCACACTTCAGAGACAATGCAGCTAAACATTATAACAAAAGAATGAATGAAGATAGATTAGGTAAAGCAGTCTCTTTCACTATTATGACGAAGACTGCTTTGTATACAGGAGATGACAAAAGTGATACTAACTTTATTGAGTTGTACCGACATGAGGATTATATTGTATGAGTAAATTTGAAATAATACAAGGGAATAAATCCGAGAAGGATAAAATATTATTATATAATGGTCGTGCAGTTGCATTTGAGGATGTTGCAAAGATGTGTATATTCTTTATGGCTAACGAAGACAATCTTTATCCACCTCCTAGATATAAAGGTGGTCAAATGTTTATTGATTACATGACAGAGGTCTTAGAGACTCGTAGAGTTCCTACCGATAGTAAGTATGCAATCAAAAAGAACCACGGAGTAGTAAAAGTATGAGTGCTAAATCAAGAGCAATCCATAAAGAAACTGCAACCACCGTTGGTACAGGATTATTAATTAATTACCCACTGAATCTATTTGGATTGTATATCTGTATTGATGTACTAGATATGAGTAGTTCAGTAGCAATAGGAACCTCTATAACGGTCGCTATGACCTTCGTTGCATATACTAGGGTCTATACCATAAGAAGGTGGTTTAATGGCAGATAAGGAAGACAACAGATATGAGATAACCAGTGAGACTCCTCTGTATACCAAAGACTGGTATATCAAATGGGTTGCATCTGTTTTTGTCTTGTCCTCTATGTCCCTAAGAGGTGTAGAGGGATACCAAGACTGGGACTTAGGTCTTTCGTTTGTAGGTGTAGCACTTTGGTTAATCGTGTCTCTCATGTGGAATGACAGAGCTCTCATCCTCTTAAACGGTGTGGGTCTATTATTTTTATTACGAACTTTAATTACAGGATAAATAGAAGTATGTTAGAATTAATATTATTGCCTTGGACATTATTTAAATACATCTTCTCGTTAGGTCTATGGAGTGTTTTCTTTATTACACTACATTACCTATGGAAGAAGCATGACTGCAGTGAGTGGACTCTCAATGCACTGAGAAGCAACAATCCAAAGAAACAGAAGGTTGAAGAAAAACCCGAGGATTATATTGTATGAGTACTGAATTAATATTAATACACGTTGGATTTATATTTGCACTGGTCGTATCTGTATGGTACAGTGGGTTCAAAGCAGGTCGTAAATCCATGGTTGAACAATTTATGGATGATGAGTTATTTACTCCACGGGAATTATTGACCCATTACAAACAAATAAATAAAGATATAAACAAATAATAATAGGAATATATTATGAGAATAATTGGAGTGAATATTTCACACGACACTTCCGTGTCAGAATTAGTAGACGGTAGAATACTTAATCTTTATGAAGAAGAAAGATGTGTCAGAGAAAAGTACTATGACCCCAACAAAGCATTACTAGAAACATATCAAGGACTCCTTGCAATAGACCGTTATGATTTAGATAAAGATGTCGACAGAGTTTGTTTTGCAACCTTTGATAGACGAATCGTTAGTTATCATATTAATGGTCTCGTAAAGTATGAAACAAAGTGGTTAAGAAAGTTTCTTGCAGACGTGACCTCCAAGCAGTTATCTAAAACACGACTGGATGAACTTGTAGAAATCTATCCCGAATTTAATTATAAGATTCCAAAAATAAATGAGGATGAAGATATTGTTGATATTATTTTAAAAGAACAATATAAGGAATCACAATCATTCCACCTAGACACTTCAAAACATCATGAGTATCATGCTTGGAGTGGTGGATACTTTGCATACGACCAAGACGAAGTAGAAACTGCAATGTGTATCGTTTGGGATGGAGGTGGAGCTCAATCATTCTTTGAGACATATCCTGGCTATCAAGAAATCGAATCCATTTATAAAATGGACAAGGGAGTCCCTACTCTTAAATATCAAGTCTTGTCCAATCATAGAGTCGTAGGAGACTTATCAGCAACCGTTCCAAATAAGACAGATGATTGTTGTGTTTGTTATACAGATGATACAGAAGTTATTGATGGTGCAGAGATAGTGTTTACTTCTAGACCGTCAATGGGTATGAACTTCTCACAAATGAGTTATGCACTGGGAACAGATGAACAGGGACGTGCAGCTGGTAAGGTTATGGGTATGGCAAGTTATGGTAGAACCGATAAAGAATATATTTTTAACAGATACAATGTATCACAATTGTTGGAACAGAAATCTTTTGAACATTCTTGTACCATTATAGACAAAGCACTTGCACTAGACCCGACCAATAAAAATATTATATTAAGTGGTGGGTTCAGTTTAAACTGTACTAATAATTATAGGTATGTGGAGAAGTATCCCGATGTTAACTTTTATGTTGACCCTGTATGCCATGATGGTGGAACTGCAATAGGTGTTGCACTTGAAAATTATTTAATGATGCAGGAAGAAGGATACGAAAGTTCTGATGAGTCCTATGTTAAGAAAGGAGTATGGTCATGAGGACAACTAAAATTGTAAGAGACTTAGATGAGATTGTAGATTTAATTATAGACAAGAAACAAGTTGTCGGAATGTTTCAAGGTAAAGGAGAATGGGGCCCACGTGCATTAGGTAATCGTTCAATTCTTTTTGACCCAACCAATCCCGAAGCAAAACAAATTGTAAACACAATTAAAAAGAGAGAAGACTATAGACCTTTTGCAGGAAGTGTTATGTTAGAACATGCACCCGAGTATTTTGAAATGCTACAACTTAAAGAATCACCATGGATGTCATTTGCTATCCAAGCAAAAGAAATTGCATATCAAAAGATTCCAAGTATCGTTCATGCAGATGGAACATGTAGAATTCAAACAGTGACTGAAGAACAAAATTATAACTACTACAATCTAATTAAAAAGATGTATGAGACTAACGGTGTTCCTGTTGTCTTTAACACATCATTCAATTTAGGTGGTGAGGCATTAGTCGAAACTCTTTATGATGCAATCGACACTTGCAATCGTTCAGACATAAACTTTCTTTATATCCCCGAAGACCAAAATATTCATATTCCATATGATGCAATTAAACCGAAACTAACTAAATAGTTATATGGTAGAAGTCACAGATTCAGCAATACAACAACTCCTTAAAAAGAATGTGTCTTTTATTAGACTCGGAGTTAAAGGTGGTGGTTGTGCTGGGTATGAATATTTTATAGAAGACACTTCAGACTATATTAACATGACAGACAAACTGGTAAGTTTTGGAAAGTTCAGTGTAGTGTTAGATAAAGAGTCTATACCCTATTTGAGTGGTTCTACTTTAGACTGGGTACAAGAAGGTCTCAATGAGTTTTTTAAAATAATAAATCCGAAGGAAGAATCTTCTTGTGGATGTGGAGTGAGTATACAGTTTAATGAAGACCTCGTCAGCAAAAGCTAAAGGAAGAAAACTTCAACAATGGTTTGCAAAGTTAATGGTGGATACACTAGACCTTCATGAAGAAGATATAGAGTCGAGACCTATGGGTTCACAAGGTGAAGACATTATAATGGGAAGAGAGTCACGAGAGAAGTTCCCATACAGTGTTGAGTGCAAGAATCAAGAAGCAGTGAACGTATGGAAAGCATATGAACAAGCAGAAAGTAATTGTGGTAAGTACGAACCCCTAGTTGTGATTAAGAGAAATAGAAGTAAACCATTAGTGGTGATTGATGCTGAACACTTCGTTGCACTACATAAGAAACAGTTGACTCCACTAGAGATACAACAAATAGCAATTGGAAAGGACATTAGATGAAATCGTTTAACGAAATAACAGAAGCAAGGAAGGAACAGAAACCAATACGGTTATTGATTGTGTCTGCAAAGAACGATAGTAAGATAAAGAAACCGTTTATCACTGCAGGAAGATTACAAGAAGAGTGTAAGAAGAAAGGACTGGACTCTTACATTGCTCATATTGAAGAAGCAGTTATCAATAAACAAAAAGATATCACTACCATTAGTAATCACAGTTCAGATGTAGATTGGGTCTTAGATGAAAATGTAATTGCAATCATTCGTGGTTCTGCTGCAAGTAAAGATTCATACATGGATTTAGTTTCTCAATTAGAGAAGATGAATGTCCCATGTGTCAACAACCGTGAAACGGTTATGATGTGTGCAGACAAATACTGGAGTTCAATTAAACTTAGAGAAGTTGGGGTGACCCAACCTAGAAGTGCATTGGTACGTTCTAAGGAGACTCTACAGGAGTCTATTGAAAGTATTGACCTTGAGTACCCTTTCATATTAAAAACTCTTAGAGGGTCTAAGGGTGTCGGTGTGATGTTTATAGAATCAGAAAGGTCACTCAAAGCATTGGTTTCAATGTTGTATAAGTTAGACCCCGATGTTGAGTTTATCGTCCAACAGTTCATTGAGTCAGATGGTGATGTTCGTGTTCAAGTTCTCGGTGGTGAAATTATCGGTGCAATGAAACGAATGCAAATCAAGGGAGACTTCCGTTCCAATATATCACAAGGTGCAGAAGGTAAACCTTATAAGTTAAGTAAAGAAGAAATCAAACTAAGTATAGATGCACATAAGTCAGTCAACGGTGACTGGACTGCAGTAGATTTTATTTTAGACAAAGATGGAACACCCTATTGTTTAGAAGTAAACAGTTCGCCTGGCACGGATGGATTTGAAGAAGCAACAGGTATCAATGTTGCAAAGACAGTTATAGAATATTATGAAGACCGTGCAAACTGGAGAAGGACTCCAACACAAATTGGTAAGTTCGAACAGATATACATTGAAGGTGTTGGAAGAGTTGTTGCAAACTTTGATACAGGTAATAGTGCTAAGTGTTCTTTACACGCAGAGAAGTTTGAAGTCAAAGGAAAGAAAGTTTACTGGGAAGAGAACGGACATAAATTTGTACATGACCTAGTTAAGATGGTTAAGTTTGAAAGAGGTGCTGTTAACGCTAAAGTGTTTGAGAGACCTATGATACACTTCAGAGTTTCATTCAATGGTAATGACTATGAGGATGCAGAGTTCATCTTAGATGATAGAACTGATAAGACCACTAAGTGTTTAATGAATCAGAGATTTATGAAGAGGGCAAATGTAATGGTCAATCCATCAAGGAATTTTGTGGTCACTGATTTTATTGAAACAAAAGAATTACACGACTTCGAGAAAAAATAACTTGACAATGCCTAGCACTTAATAGTATACTCTTCATTATGACACAAACAAATAAAATATCTATACGAGACAGAATGCAGAATAAGGCTTTATCTGCATTTGGAGAAATTGAATATGAAATTGATGCATGGTTAGATTTGCCTTACGGTTCAGACTTTAACATGTTGAAACATTTGAAACGACTTGACTATTCACCAAAGGTTATTGCCTTTATGAAAGGACAAGTAGACGACATTATCTTTGAAGTTAAAAACGAAGAAGGTTGTGAACAGTTAGAAGAAGCATATGAGTTTCTATCTAAGTCCAACAAGAAAAAGTTTTTAAAGTTCTTAGAAAGTATCGACAAAGGAATTGAGGAATACATTGCCACTACAGTGGTAGTTCGTAAACCTAAAATTAAAACACCCAAACAGTTAGTGAGGACACTTCCGTTTTTAAAACAACACGGTAAGTATCATTCTATTGACCCCGAAGAAATCATTCGTGCAAAGACATTGTTCACTTATAACATTGCTTCACAGAAGTTTACTAAGTTTGAAACTTACGGTGGTCTATCAGTTAAAGGTTCTCGTATTATCGATTATGATGTATGTGAAGAAAAGACCTTGACAGATATCAAATTACTTGATAGAATATACAAAGGTGGTAATATAATTGCAAGAGGATTTCTAGATGAGATTCCTCGTTCCAAGTTAAAGGATGGAAATGATTTGCTTACCAA
>Ga0115568_10003061_pt1 | contig 11491 bp, 12 predicted proteins | sample COGITO_mtgs_1204_FD_87296 | JGI IMG/M metagenome (GOLD analysis project Ga0115568, IMG submission 87296) | Pelagic marine microbial communities from North Sea - COGITO_mtgs_120426 | ecosystem: Environmental > Aquatic > Marine > Epipelagic | place: Germany:Helgoland, sampling site Kabeltonne...
AACAATACCATTTTGCGAAAGCTAAAAATCGCGTTCAACATGCGATCAGAAGATATGCTAGAGATTTTCGCTTTGGTAGATCGCAAGTTGAGTCCACACGAGCTGAGTGCGTTTTTTAGAAAACCTTCGCACAAATCTTACCGCTACGTAAAAGGACAGTATTTGCGTAACTTCCTAATGGGACTTCAGTTGAAGTACAAGTCTTCATTGAGCCACCCAAAATAATTGCAGATGAAAGCAGAGCAGCCTAAACGCAAAGAAGTACTTAAAAGCTTCCTAGAAAAATTCGATATTTCCACCTTAAATCCGATGCAGACAGAGGCTAGAAAGGCCATTTATGCAGGGAATGATGTGGCGGTTTTATCACCAACAGGAAGTGGAAAAACATTGGCTTTTTTATTGCCCATCATTGAGCGATTGGATCCAAATATATCGGAAGTTCAGGCACTTGTTTTGGTGCCTTCCCGTGAGCTTGCAATGCAGATTGAGCAAGTTGCACGAAAATTGGGTTCAGGATTCAAAATTAATGCGGTCTACGGCGGCCGTTCAGGTGCGTTGGATAAAGCAGACCTGAAACATCGACCGGCTCTATTGATAGGAACACCGGGGCGAATAGCTGATCGCTTTCGCCGTGACGATATCGATTTAAGCCGTATCAAAACGCTGGTTTTAGATGAATTTGATAAGTCGCTTGAAGTGGGCTTTGAGCGCGAGATGTCTGAGATTGTTCGAAGTTTAGGAGTGGTGGAACAGCGCGTTCTAACGTCAGCAACTGACGCAGTGGCAATACCAAAATTTTTGGGTTTAAACGATCCGTTAACGATCGATTATTTGAACCAGCACCGTCCCCAGTTAACAGTGAAGACCATTGCATCGCCTGCAGGGAAACGATTAGAAACCCTACGCTCAACAGTTGATGCATTAAAAGGACAGCCGGGTATTATTTTTTGCAACTTCAAGGAGTCGCTGCACGAAGTCAGTGATTTCCTTTTTGACCATGCTGTTGAGCACGAATGTTTCTATGGTGGATTAGAACAGATCGATCGCGAACGCGCTTTAGTAAAGTTTCGCAACGGAACATGCCAATTACTTTTAGCCACTGATCTCGCGGCTCGTGGTCTTGATATTCCAGAGATCAAATTCATTATTCACTTTGAGCTTCCGTACCATTCCAACGAATTCACCCACCGAAACGGTCGTACAGCACGCATGAATGCAGAAGGTGCAGCTTATGTGCTCCACACTGAGGGCAAGCGTCTACCTGATTTTATAAAATCCACCAATCCTGAAACCGAATCTTTACAAGCGCTTCGTGCGGCTAAAATTAAAGACACTGAAGCTTGGAGTACTTTGTACATCACCGGGGGACGACAAGATAAAATCTCCAAAGGCGATATCGCCGGAATGTTTTTCAAAACCGGAGGTCTGTCTAAGGATGAATTGGGAATCATAGAACTCCAGCAGAATTGTGCTTTCGTTGCAGTAAAACGGACCATCGCCCACCGGGTGATCGAACGCACAAACAACCAACGTTTGAAGAAGAAGAAGGTTAGGGTGACGTTGGTGCGTTAAGCCAGTTAATCTACCAATACAAACTTACCGGCATACGTTACCGAAGGAGTGGTAATGCGTAGTATATAGAGATCTTGGGCGAAGGTGGAAACGTCGATGGCGGTGTTGAATTGGCCCAGGAAATGGGAATAGGTAGTTTCCCAAACGAGCTGCCCAGCGGTATTGTAAATCCCCAGGGTCATGTTTTCTTGTTGACCCATTAAGAATTGAATATTGAGGGCATTAACTGCGGGATTCGGGAATAAATGAATGCCATAATCGCCTTGATTCACAATAAACGTTTCGGATTGGATTTCACACGAATCAAAACGAATCATGAGCTGGTAATCTCCGTCTAAAGGGTTGTAAATAACACTGTCCGTAGACACTAGCGTTCCATTATAAAGCCATTCGTACGATGGATTAGAGACTGCAATAGATACACCAGCTTTGAGCATTCTTTCAGATTGCTCTATCGTAGCATCGACTACATTTTTACAGGTATCGAAATGAGCAACCAGTGTGGTATTCGCTGAGAGCGCAACTTCTATGGAGTCTTGAAGTGCATTATTGTAGGGGGTGGCTGTAGAATACCAATGTGAGAATAGAAAACCTCGGCTTGGTATGGCCTGAGCCGCGACGGGACAGGCACCATGGTATACACCATCCCAAGGTAATTCAGGCATGATGCTATTTAGTTTGACGTGACCCGCAGTGCTTGGAAAGACATCCAGATCCACAGTAAGCTGACCTTGAAGCGAGAGGCTTTGGTTTAAATGTTGACGTGCGGTAGCAATACGGGAACTGTTATAGGTTTTTATTCCGTTTACCGCGTTGAGCCAATTGGTATAAGAATAGGGTCCCATTTGACTGCTCCAAGCTGCGATATGATCTGGTATGGCCGGCACCAATTCGGATTTAAGTTCGTCAGTTACTGCATTAAAATGATCCGTCTGGAAAGTAGTGTTGATGAGGTCGTCGTAACGGTTCGTGAATCGGCATTTAAAATCCGCGTTATCCAGTACATGATCGAATATTTCAGAATGCGTATTGGGGTAATTGGGATTACGAGCCCGGTCGATATAGTTTTGGTAGATGTTACCGCCGTACAATCCAAAAGCAAAGTCTGTGTCGTACATCATATAGCGCCAGGTTGCGCCGGTGGTATCTCGACGCCACAGCTTTACATTATTAATGCCCCAGTCGATTCCCATCCAATCTCGATTTTGGATATAGGTTTCAAAGACGAAATAGTCGATGTAGTTGTCTAAATCAAATCGAGAATTAAAGACAGAAACAAAATTGGGCGCCGAGGCATTCATGCCCGTAATGATTTGATGCGATTCCAAGAAGTGGCTATCATCACCAACGAGTGCGCCTTCTCGATTTAATAATTGGACCGCATCTTTATCGACGCCATGATTGCTTTCTATGTAGTGCTCGTCAAACTTCTCACGAATACCATATAAACCCCAATAAGCACCGTTTAGATATACGATGCATGCTTGATACCCCATACGGTCAATGTTTGTGCCTTCCGATAGTCGGCTCATGACGGCATCTTGAATGCGATCAAATAGGCTGTGCTGACCACCGTTGCGAAGGTTGAAGTTATTGAAGCTGGTGATGTGTGACTTGCGTTCAATCAAAGGGTATTCTACATCCCCGGTATACTTCGATTTCGCATCAATTCTAAAAGACTTTTGCGGTTCGGCCCTGGACCAACCGCCATGAATTTCTAGATCGAAAACGGCTTCAAATTGTTTCGTTTTAGAACTGTCAAAGAATTCCATCCGTGATTTCCTAGACCACGGCTCCCAAAAATTACTTCCAAAATAGGGGTAGTTAGTGCTTGCGTTTGGACCCATAACATAGATCCCGCTATTCCAATCCCACAAATGATTTTCCGTAGTAATAATAGAAACGACTGGAAGGCCGTGATTCTCTTCATCAATGATGTAGGTTCGGTCAACAACTGCGCTGGGTAGCTTTTGACCTACATCACTGAACGTTCGCACGCTCAATACACTGGTACCATATATGTAGATAGGGCCATTGACTTCAGTATCGTTTCTATCGGGTACATCACCATTTGTGGTGTAGTAGGATGTTGTATTAACTGGCGAAGTAATAGCAACCTGTTGCGCTGCAGAATACCAGCCAGAAGCGAGATCGAGCGCAGGTATTTCTGTAATTCCTGAGTAACAGGTGTTTTGACTGTTGGACTGGTTTGGAGAAGGGGCATTGAAATAGCACCAATTCCCAGTTCCGTCAGGCAAGCGACCCTTGCTTATGGAGCGAGAGATATCGTAGGGGATGTAAACGCTATCCAGTAGCGCTTCGTTGGAATCGCTGATGCAAATGGTTTCGCCGTGTGATAGTTTGAAATCCGCATGGGGTAAAATCAATGGCGTTTGTATCCAGCTGGGAATGTTTTGGTAGCTGAAATTTGTCGATGCGATTCCGGCGGATAGATAAAAATTACTGCTCATGTCAGAGGAATTAGCACTTGCGTTGTGAACGCGCACGGCCAGAACATTTGTCCCAGATAGAAGTAAATCTTGGACCGCTTCAGTATCAAATAATTGACTTTCGGGAATTCCACCGCTGTATAAAACAGCTTCTTTATCGACTGTAGTGAATTCATTATAAGCAGGAGTAGCGCTGGCGAAATTATCCGAACGCATGATTTCTACTCCGTTCAAATAAGCGATGAATCCATCATCGTAATCTGCATGAAACAAGAGGTGCGTAATGTCTTGAATATCGACGATCTGAAATTCTTTACGAATGAGGATGGACGGCGTAGCTGCAATAGTAGTATTATCGTCATTATCGCCGTAACCAATACCCCCTTGTCCTGAATTCCAACTTTGATCGTTATAACCCAGTTGGTTCCAATCATTGTAGTTGGTAGGAGGGCTCGATCCATTCCAATACTTCCAGATTTGATCAGCTAAGACAAGCGCCTCCCAATGATTGGGAAATTTCACGTATTCCCTACCCGATGCACAAATAGTAATGAGCTCTTGGCTACCTAAATAGGTGTTTGGGAATTGCCATTTATCGAGATTATCCGGGTTATCGCTGAGAAAATAGTCTGCGAGAAACACTGAATCACTGGAGTAGTTGAATACCTCAATCCAATCCACATCATCACCATTCTCGTCAGTAAAACCGCGCTTGCTGTTGAATTCATTCACAGCCAATTGGGCATGAACTGAAACAGAAAACAGTACCATCCCCCAAAGGGCCGGTCGTATTTTTTTCCTTGCCAACGAAAAACGAATATTTAACACCGCCGTAAGTTAAGATGATTTGATGTATTACAACACCTACTACTATTTGCTTTTTTGTAAGTTGTATCTTTCGCTAAAATCGAATCTTTATGAAAAGATCACTATACCTAGTAATACTTGTGGCAGCAATATTTACCTGCTGTACAAAGCCCGCGCCAAACTATACAATGGAAGGTAAATGGACCTATCCAGGAAATAGCCAAAATACAATGTATATCTATGAAAATGGCATACGATATACATACTATTGTATAGGCTCTGACTGTGACTCACTTTACAACACTTTCCAAGCAGGCGACACAAACTCCATACCTTCGCAACTGAACTATACTTTTATAAATGATACACTCAGGGTTGATCTGAACTTTGGAAATGAATTAGTTACGCCAATCACTTTTGAATGTGATGGGGGTAAGGCTAACTTCACAACACCAGGTTATAGTTTAGTTAGATTAAACTCTGGCTGCAATTAAGTTATTTGCGCCCAAATTTAGATCCCAGATTCCACCGATACCCTACTGTTACTAACCTGTATGAGTAGGCGCTCCAGCCGTCCCAATCATAGTTTTTAGCAATCCTATAAGCGGATTCCTCAAACGAAAAGATAAATGAATGACTCTTATTGTTTGGTAACCACTGCAATTGAATGTAAGCGTGCGAAGGAAACGGTCTTATTCCCGCGGTAATAATGGTGTTTTTGGCCTTTAAACCAACTCCAAGTTTACCCGTTATGAGGGTTGGAAAGGCTAATCCAATCTGCGCGTCTAAAACTAGATTACTTTTCGTGATGTAAGTGCTACCTATAAGGTATGAGCAACCTGGAAAATAGGCATCCAAATCTATGTGGCTGACGCCAGTATTCCATTCCAAAGATGTGAATTGCTCTTGTGCTTCGCACTCAATCCCAATAAAAATTAGGATAGACAGTATAATCGCTTTCATAACTTTTATTTTAATAAAAGTATTGCAGTATTGTCTTAAAAACAGTTATAAAAAGTGATAATTGCGAGACTATTCCTGTAAAATAGACGCTAAATGAAAATTCAAGACACGATATGTTCCACAATTGAGAAGAGTGCCGATTCCATTTTATGTTGAGGACTTACCCGAGTTCTAAACGAAAAAACCCCCACCGAAGTGAGGGCTTTTAACTAAAATGACAACCTAATTATTTAGGCGGCAGCCTTTTCTCCTCTTGAGAAAGCCCAAGCTATTACCCCTCCGGAAATTGCTGTAAATCCAATGTAAATAAGGACATTAGTAAATGCCGCATCAGTCGCATTGAACACAGAATAAGTTGAAGCTTCGTTTAAGTTCTGAATACCAGCTAAAATGGCGCCAAGCCAAATTCCGTTTAAAGCTCCGTCCTTAAATGTTCTGAATCCCATTTTGTCCCATACTATAACCTGTAACAAGGTCTGCAGTAATCCAGCAGAAAATCCAGCCCAAAGTAAGGGTTCAGCATAATATGCTTCTGGAAAAGCTTCGTGTAATGAAGCTGTGGTAGGGTTGAACCATAGAGGCACAACCACAACAAATGCGATTGCAGCAACGGATACATATCCCGCTACCAATGGTAAGATGTACTTGTTCATTTGAGAGTGTTTTAATAGTTATTCCGTTAATATACAGATAAATAGGGATTTAAGGATTAGGTATACATTAAGCTATCGTGAAAAGTCCTAGTAATGGGACATGGCGATATGAAAGTATCCCTTACTTATTTGAGGGATTTAGAAGTGAAGCAGTTGGATGTTGAGGACTTGCCAGAGTTGTGAAGTCAAATGGATTGAGCATAGCAACTCATCAAAAAAATTCAAGGTAATTTATCATTATGACCTATATGAAGGGGAGCCAAAAGCCTCACCTTTTCCTGTTTGACAATACTGTCTTAAGCTTTCAAGGTATTTTGCAGAACTATAGTTCATATTGGCATATGAATCATCCATTACACCGAAGCCTTCATAAGTGTAACGAACTCGTGTCTTTCCGTCATTTTCGTCCAACTCATACTTCATTGTATGCCCAATATTATCAAATGCAGATTCTATTATTTCAAGATGAACGGATTCATCTTTAGTGAACGAGACTACTCTAAATTTAAACTCTGCGAAATTCACGAACTCAAAGGTGATAATCTCATCTAACTTAAAAACACCTTTAACAATTGTAGTGTACCATTTTGAAAGTTTATCCGTTTCAGTTATAGCCTGAAACACCTCATTCTTCGGTGAATTAATGTGCATCAGCAGTTTTATTGGAATCATATAATTGGATTTATCTTTATTCAAGATACAAACTATTCTAAATATTAAGTTATCGGTTTATAGGATTAGAAGTGAAGCAGTTGGATGTTGAGGACTTGACCGAGTAGATAAAGTCGAAATGAAACAGTCAACCACTGTAGATTCATTAGGTTTACCGCAAATTAACAACTTAAACCATATATCCTTGATGAAGACAATTAAAACTTTACTGCTATCCTGTATTCTTGCCTTAGCATCTTGTACAACTGACCCTTGTGTAGACGTTACTTGTTATAATGATGGTGTTTGTGACGATGGCACTTGTTTATGTGCAGACTGGTACGAAGGTGCAGATTGTAGCACTGAAGAAAGAGCTAAGTATTATGGTGATTATATAGGTACAGCAACCTATTTTAATAAGGATGGAGATGCAATTGATAGTTTTACTGATACAATACCTGTAGTTGCGAATGGTTCAGTTATAAGTGGATTAGTTGCAGACGGAATTCCATTGCTTTTAACCGTGTCAGGAACAGGAGGTTTCGCAATTCCCTCTACGGAAACAACTGACCCAAGTGGGACTTTGCTCACTGTTTCAGGTGATGGCTCATTTGACAGTAACCTCTTAACCATAAACACTACAATGGGGTTTGCACAAGATACTCTTACCTACACTTTTTCTGGAAGCAAATAATTATATACTACTTAACTACGAGCCTCTTCTTCGGAAGGGGCTTTCTTATTTCCAAACAGCAAGTAGATGAAAGTATCTCTTACTTCGGTGAGGGATTTAGAAGTGAAGCAGTTGGATGTTGAGGACTTGCCAGAGTTGTAGATGTTTTCAGAAACGAAACTTATAATCAGAGATGAGTTAACTTTTAAGTGCTACAAGAGAAGAAGTGTCGGTACGTGAGATTATATCTTATGACGGAGGTTTTAAGTAATGGTTATATTTTCCGTCTAAATTAAAGTACCTGTTCAGATATAATAAACTTATTCTATGATTTTACGAATTGAGAACTATACCACAGGGTTTAGAATACTTAATGGCGATATAGTAATACTTAGAGCTAATCACGTTAAATGGTATCGTGATGCGATTAGTTACGAGTACAATGATAAAAAAGGGATGATGGAACTATTGGACCTTTTTGGCACCAAGTCCAACCTTATTAAAGATGAACGTTTATGTGGTGAAATCAAATGGAATTGGGGTATACCGAAAAACGTCATCAATAGCGTTATTGTACCTCCCTGGTTTTGGGGTGGATATGTATACAATCCCAGTAATGAATCAAGTTCATACTACTTAAAAGAATCTGTGAGTTTGGCGCTACATCCTGCGCAAAAAGAGTTTTATCAACTTATTCGCACAACGGACAAAGAAATTATACTATCAATCACCGTGCTAGGAGGTTTTGTATCAAAAGCTAAAATTCATATAGATTATGGTGGTTCACACATTGATGAAGATTTACTTGCTTTTGCAGTGTTCGCATTTAAATCTATCCAACGAGGTAACCGACGTCCGTTATACACTTAGTTCTAAACCAATACACCCATGAAACTACTATCTACAATTGCAGCAGTACTGATATCAATCTTTGCTTTCAGTCAGAGCTATGTTAAATATGAAAATCAGTCTTTTTTTCTTAACGAAGAAATAATTGAAATGAGGGATATGAAAAGACTAACAAGACAATATCGCACTGGAGGAAACAATTTAAAAAACGGTATAGCTTCTTTAAATACAGTGAAATATCCTATTTCAAGAGTCCCGCTATTTTTAGGTGGCGCTTCTGCCGCATTAGTTGGTTCTATAATAGCGGTTCTAGGTAGTTATGACCCATCTGGTCCTGTATCTGCTTCTAACCAATTTTTTGCACTAGCAACAGGTGGTTATTGTATTGTTGCAGGGGGGGTGATAATGTCAAGGTCGTTTTTAAGTAATGAAAAATTTATGAGACGAGCCGACAAGCAATTTCAAAAGGTAGCGGATAAATTAAATGAGGCTATTAATCAGCAAGGAAATAAGAAGCTTCAGAAGGTGATGGGTCAATAGCTCTCAAAGCGTCCCTTACTTACTTGAGAGGATTAGAAGCGAAACAATTGGATGTGGAGGACTTGCCAGAGTTGTAAATGGATTACCTTGTTAGTCGCTTTTGATTACATTTGTCCAAAGCCGTAAACTAATGAGGTATTGTCTATTTTTATTTGCTCTTACTCTGTTTTCCTGTAACTCTAATTCAATTCAGAGTTTTTCAGTTCTTGAAAATTGCTCCAAGCAAGACTCTATTATTAATTATCAAGATTCAGTATTGGTTCAATTAAATGCAATTCTTGTTAATGAAGATGCGTTAAAATGGCAATTGAATATTATTGAAAGTAGCGATTCGCTAAAGCATATTATACTTGAGAATAATGGTTATTCAAAAAACAAAACTGAAGACGCAGGGTGGTTCACAGACGCAGAATATGATGGCGTAAATTTTGAAGGAGAGATTATCAACACGGCATCGGTGGCAATTTATCACGATATAAAGTGTGAATTAACTTTTTATTCAAAAACAGGAAAGGTCATTGAAAAAGAAGCTTTTATTGTTTACGAAAACTTGAACCCAAATGAGAGTGTTTTCTATCAACATCCCACACATATTCCTCGTGCTACGGAACGCTACGAAATTTCAATCGTGTCAGTATCCACGGAATATTCAAAAAAGTAAATGCTGATTACCTTACCAACAAGCTATTGAATTATATACACTTGACCCAACACGCCTAATAACAACCCAATCTGTTCATCGTCAATTGTTAAATACACATCGGCTGTGGAGAATAATAAGTAGTCGTTTCTTTCAACACGGATAATCAAATCTCCTCTTTTACCAGCACCAAAAAAACGAGCCACTTTAGCTACCGTACTTCCAGATTCCGCCTCACTATTTAACGCCTGCTCAAATAATTCATTAGCCTTAAATTGAAATTCTCTTTGTTTAGGATTAGTAACAAAACAAGTCACACCTAATAAGAGTACTATAATTCCAGACCATTTCATATTGTATAGGTATTATGATTTATTCAAATATATGAATACTATCAATCAACAGAGCGCTATCTGCAGGTAGTAAAGCAGTTGGATGTTGAGGACTTGCTAGAGTTGAACGGATTATAGAGTCTCATTAACAAGCAATGCATTAAGGCACCTGCGAATGGCAATTCTTATATCATCAGCTTCGGTTTCACCAATCCCTTCAGCAGAACAGGAGCTTATCAATGAAGAGTTTTCTGCGGATATAAATTGTATCGTCACCTCTATTGAATATCCCAATCCAAGATTTCTTCTTCCACTCTCACCATAGTTAACTATGAGAGTCTCATTTAGTAATTCTGATTTTACTTCAGGAAGAACGATGAACCCACTTTTAACCAAACTTCCTTTAATTACATCAGCAGGATTAATACTCTTACTCGTTGCTGCTCCGTAAACACCATAGTTATTCCCATATAATCCAGCCGTACTTGATGTTAGTGTATTTGTAGGTGCGATAACTACATATTGATAGGTCTCTATTGGACTATTCTCAATGACAGATACTGGTTGAAGAGGATAAAGAGAAGCACACCCAACTTGAGTAAAACAAAACAAAACACACAATGCAGAATATAATAACGGCTTATACCCGTAAAGCAAGTTCTTATTTTTATTGTCAGTCATCAGCATTGTTACGATTAGAAATCTAATATAACATTAAAATAAAATTATACTCTTGTTAACACATCTGTTAAGAACCCAAGCTATCTCGGCTGTACATTCTCTGCAGGTTGAGGTAATTTAGTTATGTACTGGATATTGTACATTATAGTAACGGGTATAAATAATACCTCAACTTGGATTCAGATTAAGCGATTATCTCCAAGTCAATAGTAATATTGAGATTGCCACCGAACAACTGTATAGAGCAGTGGATGAGGGGCAGAAGGGAGATAATTTATAACGGCTCCCCCCGTGATGTGGGACTTTAGGCCCAGCTGGTAGCGGATTCATTAAGAGTCCAACGTAGCTATAAGAAGAAACCCTCTGAAGTTTCCTTCAAAGGGTTTCTGAGTAGACCTTCTGGAGAAAAGGTCGAATTTCAAATGAACCAGCAAAATCTCCCTGGTTGTTTTTTTGGATTATATTTGAGTTTAACCTTCTAGTAATGAAATTATTAAAAAAAATTTCCCTCTCGCTAACTTGTATTTACTCGCTGTTGGCTTTGACTTTGCAGGCTCAGTCTGATTCTCAAGAAAAGCGATTAGCGCTGGTTATTGGAAATAGCAATTACGCTGAGGGATATTTAAAAAACCCGATTAACGATGCCGTACTAATCGCTAAAGCACTTGATTCGTTGGGTT
>Ga0115568_10003064_pt1 | contig 11476 bp, 9 predicted proteins | sample COGITO_mtgs_1204_FD_87296 | JGI IMG/M metagenome (GOLD analysis project Ga0115568, IMG submission 87296) | Pelagic marine microbial communities from North Sea - COGITO_mtgs_120426 | ecosystem: Environmental > Aquatic > Marine > Epipelagic | place: Germany:Helgoland, sampling site Kabeltonne...
ATAGCATCTGCTTCTGCTTCAATAGCGCCATCCAAGTAATGATCTAAAAGAACTCTATTGCCGGGAAAATTTTTAAATAATTCGATCACATGTGTTTCCAAGTCATCATCATTGATGACTATTTTCATTCCTTGGCCGCCAAGGACATATGAGGGTCTGACTAAAATTGGGTACCCAAGTTTAGAAGCCACTTCACGAGCCTCATCAGCATGAGTGATAACGTCAAAATCGGGATACGGAATATTGTATTCTTTTAATTTCGTTGAAAATCTACCACGATCCTCTGCTAAATCTAAACTCTCATAACTCGTTCCGAGGATTGGGATTCCGAATCTTTCTAATTTTTCTGCAAGTTTCAAAGCTGTTTGACCTCCTAATTGAACAATTACACCTTTGGGTTTTTCGTGTCTGATAATATCATAAATATGTTCCCAGAAAACTGGCTCAAAGTATAATTTATCCGCTGTATCAAAATCTGTGGAAACAGTTTCAGGATTACAGTTAATCATAATTGTTTCATAATTGCATTCTTTTGCAGCAAGAACTCCATGAACACATGAATAATCAAATTCGATACCTTGGCCAATCCTGTTGGGCCCACTACCGAGAACTACAACTTTTTCTCTATCACTTACTACAACCTCATTTTCAGAAAAAACATTCCCTGAAGAATCTTGTTGCTGTAATTCAAAAGTGCTATAGTAATAAGGGGTCTTTGCTTTAAATTCAGCTGCGCAAGTATCAACTAATTTCCATACTCTTTCTATACCCAGCCCTGTACGTTTTTTATGTATTTCAGACTCCATACAATTCGTCATATGAGCAATCTGTCTATCGGCAAATCCTTTCATTTTTGAGCTAAGTAGCAATTCAAAAGGTATAGAATCCAAAGTTTGATTCTCTAATTGAATTTGAGTATCAACAAGGTCTTCAAACTGTTTTAAGAACCAAATATCAATTTTTGTAATATCATTTATTTTTCTCAATGGAATACCCATCTGAATGGCGTCATAAATAACAAAAACTCTATCCCAAGAAGCATTTTTAAGTTTATCGAGAATAATATTTTGATCTAAAATTCCTTTCCCGTCAGCTCCAAGACCGTTTCTCCTTACCTCTAATGATTGGGCTGCTTTATGTATGGCTTCTTGAAAACTTCTTCCTATACCCATAACTTCACCCACAGACTTCATTTGGAGTCCTAAGCGACGATCAGCACCCTCAAACTTGTCAAAATTCCATCGGGGTATTTTAACTATTACATAGTCTAATGTAGGCTCAAAGTAAGCTGTTGTAGTCTTCGTTATTTGGTTCTTTAGTTCATCTAAAGTATATCCAATAGCTAACTTTGATGCAACTTTAGCGATGGGGTATCCAGTAGCTTTGGAAGCCAAGGCGGATGAACGTGAAACTCTTGGATTGATCTCGATTGCAACAATTTTTTCTTCAGCATCTGGAGATACTGCAAATTGCACATTACAACCTCCTGCAAAATTACCAATCGAGCGCATCATATAAATTGCCATATCGCGCATTCTCTGATACGCTGTATCACTCAACGTCATTGCTGGAGCGACAGTTATAGAATCCCCAGTATGAATTCCCATAGGATCCATATTTTCGATTGAGCAAATGATAATTACATTATCATTTTTATCCCTAAGTAATTCAAGCTCAAATTCCTTCCAACCCAACAGAGCCTTATCGATTAATACTTCATGAATGGGACTAGCTTCTAATCCTCGCTGCAAAGCATCATCAAATTCTTCTTTGTTCCAAACAAATGATGCCCCACTCCCTCCAAGAGTAAAAGAAGCCCGAACGCATAATGGAAAACCAAATTCTTGAGCTATTTCTTTACCCTTGAGATAGCTCGTCGCAATTTTTGCCGGTGCCATAGGAATATCTATTTCTGTCATCAACTGCTTGAACTTCTCCCTATCCTCAGTAATATTTATTGCATCTATATCAACTCCAATAATTTCGACATTATACTCCTCCCAAAGACCTTGACTATCAGCTTCAATACACAGGTTCAAAGCAGTTTGACCTCCCATGGTAGGCAAAACAGCATCAATTTTCCTTTCTTCTAATATTTTTCTTAGAGAATCCACTTCCAAGGGAAGTAAGTAAATGTGATCTGCGACAACCTCATCGGTCATTATTGTCGCTGGATTAGAATTTATCAAAGACACCTCTATTCCTTCTTCTCTCAATGATCTAGAAGCCTGCGATCCAGCATAATCAAATTCACAAGCTTGACCAATTACAATAGGACCGCTACCGATAATTAGTATTGATTGAATTTTAGAATTTTTAGGCATGTATCAAATATTTAATTCAAAAATCGTAAGAAATTGGAACAAAAAAAAAGGTGTTGATAATTCAACACCTTTTTTATATGTTTTTTTTCGCATTAACCTTTATGATTGCTTTCGTCTGAAACAGTTAAACTCTTCCGTCCTCGGGTTCTTCTCAGAGCAAGGACTCTTCTTCCATTAGCTGAAGCCATGCGCTCGCGAAAACCATGCTTATTCTTGCGCTTTCGTTTTGAAGGTTGGTATGTGCGTTTCATTTTTATAGTTCTTGTTCGGGCGGCAAATATATTTCAATTTTTTCAACTTACACATATAGATATCTTTGAAACATGAAGCAAGTAGTCTGGATTACCGGAGCATCATCAGGAATTGGAGCGGCATTAGTACGTCAATACTGTAATTCCGGCCATTATGTTATTGCAACAGCACGTTCAAAAGAAGGATTAGAAAAAGTTATTTCCTCTTGTTTACATCCTGAAAATGTCAAGATTTCAATTGCAGACCTAGAAAAATTGGACCAACTACAACAATTAGTCAACAATCTATGGGAAATTCATAAAGGAATTGATACTGTAATTCTAAATGCAGGAATTGGTCAATGGGGAAGTGTCCAAGACACAAAAATTGAAGTTGAAAACAAAATTTTTAATCTAAACTTTTGGTCACCTATTCAAACAATAAAATTTCTCTTACCTAAAATGCAAAAAAAAGGGTTTGGCAAGATTATTTGTATTGGGAGTATTTCAAGTGAGTTTGGTCAACGTAATTTAGCTGCTTATTCAGCCAGTAAGTCCGCATTGAAGATTTATATGGAGTCTTTGAAAGAAGAACTTTATAAATCTCCAATTAAAGTTCAAATTATAAGCCCTGGAATCATTAATACCAAGATCATGAGCTCTGCATTAAATGCCATGGGAAAAAGACTAAATAAAGTTGGGAAAAATCAAGAAAAAGGAATGAATCCTGAAAAACTTGCTCGGAAAATTTATAGATTCAGTAAAACAAGACGATTTCATAAATTTTTTACCGGAATTGAAGGTTTAGCACTTCCTTTGCATCGAATTTCACCAAAAATTTTATATTTTCTTTTACGACGGAGATATGCAGATTAATACCAAACACATAGATTCACTCTCATCGATATCGAGTGATTTTAAATCTAAGTCCCCATGTAAATTCGTTATCCTCGATGACTTTCTCATTCCAGAAGTAGCGGATAATCTGTATTCAAATTTTCCATCTTTAAATTCTCTAAAAGTCAAAAGAAAGAGTCTAAATGAAAATAAAGTCGAGGACTATCATTTTGAACGATGGGATCCTTCCTTTAGAGAGGTCAGGGAAATGATTCAATCAAATGAGTTTCTAAGTTGGATAAGCGAGCTTACGGGAATACCTAAGCTTGTTACACCCAATAATTCTCTTGGTTCTGGAATCCATCAAGGTGGAGATGGTAGCTTTGTAGATGTTCATATTGATGTAAATTTTGATCCAAAATCTGAGATGTGGCGGCGTATAAATTTACTTATCTATTTGAATAAAAATTGGAAAGAAGAATACGGTGGACACCTAGAAATTTGGAGCCCTGATATGTCAAAATGCGAACATTCTGTTTCCCCATTATTTAATCGAGCTGTCATTTTCCTCACTGATGAAAATAGCCCGCATGGATATAAAGCCATTAAAATTCCTGAAGGAGAAAGTCGAAAAAGCTTTTATGCATATTATTACACAGAAATTGGTGAAGGTTTTAAATACAGTGATTCCCGATTTATTCCTCGTCCAAATGATAGTGTTTTAAAAAGAACAGCAACCCAAGCTAAGGAAAGCATAAAAATTCAGGCAAAAAGATTACTAAAAAAATTAGGAATAAAGTCTCTGGACTTTCAAGACACGAACAAAAAATAAAGTGAGTAGAAATTTTGGGTCTCACACGAATAAAAGAAAAATCTCATGGCAGGCTCTAAGAGCTATTGCTAAAATGTATGTTTACATAAAGCCATTTCAAGCTGAGTTTGCATTTGGAATGGTATTTTTGATTTTATCATCTGGAACTGCTCTCGCATTCCCATCTTTTCTAGGAGATTTAGTTGATGCAGCCCAAAAGTCTCCAGAAAAAATAGATGGCATAGCTTTAACTCTGGGTCTTTTGCTGATCTCACAAGCCATTTTTAGTTTTGGTAGAATTGTTTTTTTTGAACGAGTTGCTCAAAATGCATTAGCCTCTCTGAGACAGGGGATGTATAGTCATCTCATTGACTTGCCCATTTCCTTTTTTCATAGCAAAAGAATAGGTGAATTAACCAACCGCTTACAATCTGATATCGGAGTGCTTCAAGAAACTTTCACAAGTACGTTAGCAGAATTCATAAGACAACTAGTAATAATTATTGGAGGAATAGCATTATTAGCATACACGTCTGTAAAACTGACCTTTTTTATGCTAACCGTACTTCCATTTATAATTTTATTAGCAATAATATTTGGCAGTAGAATTAGAAAATTCTCAAAATCAGTTCAGGACGCCTCAGCTTCAAGTAATATTATTGTTGAACAAAGTTTATCAGCTATTGCCACTGTGAAGGCATTTACTAGCGAGAATAGAGAGCGCTCGAAATATAAAAAATCAACAGAGCTTGTAGCCAAGCTCGCAATTACAGGAGGAATTTTACGAGGTGGATTTGCTAGCTTTCTAATTCTTGGTCTATTTGGAGCACTTGTTTTAGTAGTATGGAAAGGCACAACTCTCATTTCAACTGGAGAACTAGATCCAGGACAGCTTTTTAGTTTTGTTATATATTCAGGGTTTATTGGTGGTTCTATGGGCGGTATCGCTGATGTATATGCTCGTCTTCAGAAAGCGGTAGGTGCTACTGAAGCAATTTTAGTAATGTTAGACCAACATATTGAAGAGGATAGTAAAATAGATACTTACATTGAGCAAAAAATAGATACAAAAGCATCTGTTGTTTCCTTTAAAGAAATAGACTTCGCCTATCCATCGAGACCAGATTTATCAGTTTTAAAGAATTTTAACCTTGAAGTAAATCAAGGTGAACAGATTGCAATTGTAGGGCCCAGCGGTGCAGGAAAATCTACAATAATGCAGCTTCTATTGAGATTTCAAGAACCGCAAAATGGCGACCTTTCTTTTTACGGGCAAAAAGCATCTGAATATTCTAAAACATATCTAAGAAAACAAATGTCGTGGGTGCCTCAAGAGGTAATTTTATTTGGTCAAAGTATAAAAGAGAATATTCTTTACGGTAATCCAAATGCTTCAAAAAAAGAAATGCTTGATGCTACAAATAGATCAAACTCAATGGAGTTTATTAATAAATTTCCAGAGGGTTTTAATACTGAAATCGGAGAAAAAGGAGTCCAACTAAGTGGAGGGCAAAGACAACGAATTGCCATCGCACGTGCAATGTTAAAAAATCCAAAAATATTACTCCTTGATGAAGCTACATCTTCTTTAGATGCAGAAAGCGAATCCGTTGTTCAAGAAGCACTTGAGCGGCTTATGAAAGGCAGAACAAGCGTAATTATTGCGCATAGGCTTTCAACAGTTCGAAATGCTGATAGAATTGCTTTTATCAACGAAGGTCAAGTATTAGAATTAGGAAGTCATGAAGAGTTGATGAATCTGAAAAGTGGTATTTATAAGCAATTCGTAAAGCAACAATTATATTAGAAGCTTAGAACTTGAATAGTTGTACTTTTGAGTATGAACCGGCTGAAACTTTTGCTAAAATCTAAATGGTGGAGGCGTCTCACCAATAAATACTTTCTAGCTGCGGTTTTTTTCTCCTTTTGGATGATTTTTATTGATAGGAGTTCCGTTTTGATCCAGTATGAACTAGATTCCAAACTAAAGGCCCTAGAGGATGGAATTAATTTTTACAAAAAAGAATTAAAAAATACTGAAAATCAAATTGAAGCCCTTTCTTCAGACCCTCAAAAATTAGAGAGATTCGCGCGAGAAACTTTCTGGATGCACAAACCTGGAGAACAGGTAATTCTAGTTGAGCCATTAAAAGATAAAGAGTGAGTGATAATATCATCTTGCCAAATGGTCTGACATTACCGACAACGGGGAAAAAGTCAGGAAACACTTTTCTCCCATGGACAGGGGTTAAATCACCTTTTCCCCATAAAAATTATATTGAGATAATTGATTCAACTGCAAATATTAAAAAATCCAATTCCATTGCATTAAATGCTCTTAACAATGGTGCGTCATCCCTTATGATTCATATAAAAAACCATAAAGATATTCCCACTATTTTGAAAAAAATACGACTTGATATTTGTCCGATTCATTTTGTTGGTAATGTAGATCAAAAATTAATTTCAGCATCCATTAGATCGCTTCCTGATTCTCAAAACCCAAGTGAGTGGCATGGTAGCATGAGACTTAATTCTTTGAAAAAAACTATCACTAAAGGCGATTGGGATCTAGGATCTCTTAAAAAAAGAATTTCCAAATTAGATTTAAATACGCCAAAAAATGTTCGAACAATATATTCTTATACTCACTCTAATACTGTAAATAATTCTGTTGATCATGTTGCTTTTACAATATCTAGTTTAATAATTCAGTTAGATACATTAGGATGGGAAAACACAGATAAATGTATAGTGTTTATAAAATCTCATCGTAATTATCTTGAGACAATCGCAATGACTCAGGCGATTAGAATTTTATGGAATTCTATTTTAAAGAAGAAAAATAGAGACAATTCATCCTTATGGATTTGTGGAGAAACATCATCAAATATTGAAAAAGACCCTCCTGAACAGTTAATAGCAAGAGGTATCGAAGCTCAATCCCTATGGTTAGGAGGTTGTGATGAAATTATTATTCATCCTGTCGAAGTAAGTGCAAAAGCAAAACAATGGGCGCGAGATCAATTTCTTATCCTGGCTTATGAAACGGGTCTCAACAAAGAAAAAGACATTCTAAAAGGCTCATACCTTTTAGATGAATGGTCTGAGAAAATAATTTTAGCCGCGAAATTAAAAATCAGTGAATGCACTAAAAATCATTCTACAATTGAGAATATTGAAAATAAAAATTGGTGAGAATGAAAGAACAAAAACGTTTCTCACACGAATCAGATGATGCAGGAAAGCCACCTTACTTGCGCGGGCCGTACAAAACTATGTACACAAGCAAGCCGTGGACTATTCGGCAATACGCAGGTTTTTCTACTGCAGAAGAAAGTAATTCGTTTTACAAAAAAAACTTAAAAGCTGGGCAGAAAGGGCTTAGTGTTGCATTTGATCTAGCAACTCATAGAGGATATGATAGTGATCACCCTAGAGTCACCGGAGATGTTGGGAAAGCAGGAGTAGCAATTGACAGTGTTGAAGACATGAAACGACTTTTTAATGGAATACCATTAGATCAAATGTCCGTTTCCATGACAATGAATGGTGCCGTAATTCCCATACTAGCCTTTTTTATTATTGCAGGTAAAGAGCAAGGGGTTAAAATGAGTGAACTAACTGGAACGATACAAAATGATATCTTAAAGGAATTTATGGTGAGAAATACATACATATATCCTCCAGATGATAGTATGCGAATAATTGGAGATATTTTTAAATTCACCAGCAGAAATATGCCAAAATTCAACAGCATCAGTATTTCAGGTTATCATATGCAAGAGGCAGGAGCAACCGCTGAAATTGAATTAGCTTATACTTTGGCTGATGGAATTGAATATATTAAAACAGGTCTATCATCTGGATTGAAAATAGATGATTTTGCACCTAGAATAAGTTTTTTTTGGGGTATCGGAATGGACTTTGTAACTGAAATTGCAAAGCTCCGAGCAGCGCGAGTTTTATGGACCCAAATTGTTGAACAGTTTGGAGCAAAAAATCCAAAAAGCTCTGCCCTGAGAACACATTGCCAAACCAGTGGCTGGAGTTTAACTGAGCAGCAACCCTTTAATAACATTTCGCGTACAGCTTTTGAAGCTTTATCCGCTGTTATAGGAGGAACTCAATCGTTGCATTAAAATGCTTTAGATGAGGCAATAGCTCTACCAACAGAATATTCCGCTAAGATTGCCCGAGAAACTCAAATCTATCTTCAATCAAAAATTGGACTTTTGGATTTTGTGGATCCTTTTGGAGGAAGTATTGTTATTGAAAAAAGAACTTCCCAATTATTATCTGATGCAGGGAAATTAATTAAAGAAATAGAAAATGCGGGTGGAATGACAAAAGCAATTGAGCTCGGTATTCCAAAAATTCGTATCGAAGAATCTGCAGCCATTAAACAAGCTAGATTAGACTCTGGAAGAGAAATACTTGTAGGTGTAAACGCATTTCAAAGAAAAGAAGCTGAAACACTTGAAGTTCGTCAAGTTGATAACTCAAAGGTCCGTAAGTCGCAATTAAAGCAAATAATTTTGTTAAAAAAATCGAGAGACAATACTAAAGTATCCATTGCTCTTGAAGACCTAAGAATATGTGCTCAAAGTAAAGAAGGAAATATATTAGAAAAAGCAATTATAGCAGCAGAGCTAAGAGCAACACTCGGCGAAATCAGTAATACTTTAGAATCAGTATTTGGTCGTTACGAAGCAAATAATTCAGTAATTTCCGGTGTGTACAAAAAAGAAAATGCTGAGGATCCGGCTTTTATCAAAGCAAAACATATGACTTCATTGTTTCTTCAAACCGAAGGTAGGGCTCCCAGGATTCTAATCGCTAAAATGGGTCAAGATGGGCATGATCGAGGAGCTAAAGTTGTAGCGTCCAGTTTTGCAGATATTGGTTTTGATGTTGATTTGGGTCCTTTGTTTCAAACCCCAGAAGAAACTGCAAAACAAGCTATTGAAAATGATGTTCATTGGATTGGGGTTTCATCTCTTGCTGCCGGACATAAAACACTGGTTCCTGAGTTACTTAAATCGCTTAAAAATTCAAATCGTTCAGATATTCAAATTATTGTTGGTGGTGTTGTGCCTAAGGCTGATTATGATTTTCTTTTTTCACTTGGTGTAGTTGCAGTATTTGGACCGGGAAGTCCAATTTCAGAATCAGCTTCGAAAATATTAGATCTTGCATTAAATGATAGGTTTTAAATCATGTCCATAAATCCAAATGCAAAATCTTTACCAAGAGCCTCCTTAGATGTTAAGTCATTAGTAAGAGGAATTCAAATCGGTGATAGATCTATGCTTTCTCAGGCAATAACATTGGTGGAAAGCAGAAAAATAGCTGATAGGGCGATAGCAAGAAAATTAATTGAGTCCTTACCAAAAAATAAAAATACCAGCTTTAGAATCGGTATTACGGGAAATCCAGGAGTGGGAAAAAGCACATTAATTGAGAGATTAGGAAATATTTACATCCAAAGTGGTCACAGAATTGCGGTACTCGCATTTGACCCGAGTAGTCCGGATAGTGGGGGAAGTATCCTTGGAGACAAAACAAGAATGGAAAAATTATCCAAAGAAAATAATGCTTTTATAAGACCCTCATCATCATCAGGACAGCTAGGTGGTATCGGAAATAGTACGAGAGAAATAATTCACCTTTGTGAATCTGCTGGATACGATCGAATAATAATAGAAACAGTAGGTGTTGGTCAAAATGAAATTGCAATCAATAATTTTGTTGACTGCTTTGTTCTAATGGCTCTTCCAGGAGCAGGAGATGAAATTCAAGGTATAAAGCGTGGAATTCTCGAAAGCGCTGATATTTTAGCCGTAAACAAAGCAGATGGAGAACAAATAAATTTGGCAAAAATCGCATTAGGTTTCTTAAAGAATGTACTACACCTGTTTTCGCATGAAGATGGTTGGTTAGTTCCTGCAATTTCAATAAGTGCTAGAGAAAACAAAGGAGTTGATCATCTTTTAGAGCTGATTGAAAAATGTTGCAGACATAGAATGCATGGAGGATATCTTGATTTTAATAGAAAAAAACAGAATGAAATCGCATTTGATAAAAATTGGAAAAGCCATATTGCTAATGAACTGATTCAGGAAAAACATTTCCATGAACTCAATAAATCTCTGAAAGAGAAAATTGTCAAAGGAGATATTACACCAGAAAAAGCTTTAGATATTTTTATTCAAGAATTTCGCGAGATTATTAAAACTCCTCGATAACTTCTTGTCTCAAATAACTTAAAGCAGACTTAGAAGGGATATTTTCCATTTGCATACATGCTTTTAAAATGGCTTTACTCAAGTCAGCGCCGCTTGCCTCAGGGCCAAGATCAGCAGAGACGGTATTTACAATTGAAGCCATAGTGCTCTTTGATGCAACAACCATCTCCCACATTCTATCCGAAACATAGATTTGTTGACTAAGGTTGTGCTCAAACTCACTTCTGATATTTTGCTGAATGAGAAGCAAGTACTCTTGATTAGTGAGATTTCCAGCTTTGACTCTTAAAAGAAGAGAATTTGGACTAATGCGTTCGAGAAATAGTGCTAAACGTTCATAAGCCTGCATTCTAATAGGAAGTGATTGCTTTTGGGTAGCTCTAACTCTTTCGCTTTTTCTTCTCTTATCCTCATTTTCTAGAAAACTAGACATCATTAGATAAACGACAATCAAAATTAGAATAGACGGGAAAATGGTTCGAAAAGTATCTAAAAAAATATCCATAAAACAAATATCGGGCATTTAACGGCAATTCATACTTTTACACTCATGCTTTTTCTATCTAACCGAGTCAGGTCTTTGGCAGTACCCATGACTATTGAAATGACAAAAAAAAGTCGTGAATTGCAAGAAGCAGGGCACGATATCATCAGTTTAAGTCTTGGCGAACCTGATTTTGATACCCCGGATTTTATTAAATCTTCAGGAAAAATAGGTATTGATGAAAATTATTCTCATTATATGCCAGTTCCTGGCTACCTCGACTTGAGGCAAGCTATTTCAGAAAAATTTAAAAGGGATAACAACCTTTCTTATCAGCCCAATGAAATAATTATAAGTACTGGAGCTAAGCAGTCAATAGCAAATATAGTTTTAGCAATTGTTAATCAGGGAGATGATGTTATAATACCCGCTCCATACTGGGTTTCATATGCAGACCTTGTTAAATTTATTGGAGGAAATATTATTTCTCCACAAGCAGGATTAAATCAGGGATTTAAAATAACACCAGCTCAATTAGAAGA
>Ga0115568_10003074_pt1 | contig 11446 bp, 7 predicted proteins | sample COGITO_mtgs_1204_FD_87296 | JGI IMG/M metagenome (GOLD analysis project Ga0115568, IMG submission 87296) | Pelagic marine microbial communities from North Sea - COGITO_mtgs_120426 | ecosystem: Environmental > Aquatic > Marine > Epipelagic | place: Germany:Helgoland, sampling site Kabeltonne...
AGTCAGCCGCTACCTACCTGAAACACTCAACGAAATTGAAGCCGCTCAACTCATCGAGTCCATTTCCTTGGAAAGGCCACTCGGATTGCGAGATCGCGCGATGTTAGAAATGCTCTACGCCAGTGGCTTGCGCGTGTCTGAGTTAGTCAATGCGCGCCTTGAGCACCTCAATCTCGATGATGGCTTCATTCGCGTTACAGGCAAAGGCAACAAGACTCGCCTTGTCCCCGTCGGCGGTGCTGCGCGTGAAGCCGTCGCTGCCTACCTCGAAAAAGAGCGCCCGAAGATGGTGAAGTCTCACACTAGCAGTGAGGTTTTTCTATCTATTCGCGGGAAAAGTCTCACGACCGTCAGGATATGGCAAATCTGCAAGAAACGTGCTCAAGAAGCGGGCCTTGAAATCAGCGTCTACCCCCACCTCTTGAGGCACTCCTTTGCCACCCACCTCTTGAGCAATGGGGCAGACTTGCGCATTATCCAAGAGCTGCTCGGCCACGCTGACATTGCAACGACGCAAGTCTACACCCACGTGGACAACCAGCGCTTGAAGAGCGTGCACCAGAAATTTCACCCACGAGGGTGAACCACTCGCTGGATAGCGTCTGCCGTTCTGACGGACGGTTTGGCCCGCATACCTTTAAAGGCTTATGTAAATACGTGACTTGCACTACCGATTTGGTATCAAGTGCCAACGAAGGCGTGGGCGGGTGCCACTTCACCGCGTTCGCCAGCAACGACTTCCAACTCACGCACGAAACCAACATGATACCACTTCCAAAAAAAACTCACTGCTGAATTCCTCGGCACCCTTTGGCTTGTTCTCGGCGGCTGTGGCAGTGCCGTCCTGGCCGCTGCCTTCCTTGCAAACCTTGGTGAAGCCGCGACGCCATTCCATATTGGCATCGGACTCCTTAGGGTTTCCGCAGCCTTTGGTCTCACCGTCGTTACCATGGCTTTCTCGATTGGTCACATTTCAGGCTGCCTTCTCAATCCCGCCGTCTCTGTTGGCCTCGCCGTGGGCGGTCGATTTCCAAAGAGCGAGTTGCTACCCTACATCGTTGCCCAGGTCCTGGGCGGTATCGTAGCTGCAGCGATCTTATACGTCATTGCCTCCGGCGCCGCAGGTTTCGATGCCAAAGCAGGCTTTGCTTCCAATGGGTTCGGAGAACTTTCGCCAGGCAACTACTCGTTGGTCGCCGTCCTCATCGCCGAGGTCGTACTCACCGCGTTCTTCCTCTTTGTCATCATGGGCGCTACCGACGGGCGCGCGCCAGCAGGATTCGCCCCGTTGGCCATCGGTCTCTGCTTAACACTCATTCATTTGATTAGTATTCCGGTCTCGAATACCTCGGTCAATCCCGCCCGAAGCACAGCCACCGCTATCTTCGCAGGCGGCGTCTACATTACGCAGCTCTGGGCTTTCTGGCTCGCGCCGATCCTTGGTGGCGCTTTGGGGGCTCTAGCTTACCGCTTTGTGGCTTCCAATTCCGAGAGTTAATCCTAGCTTTACAACCAATCGGTCACTACCCTTCGATTGGGTAGCGGCCGATTGCGCTACACCTTTGTAGGTCCAGAGAGCTTGACATCACTCTCTAACTTGGAGACACCGCGTGATGGCGAACAAACTTGGCGTGATCACCGATGGAATCAGCAGAGACTTCGAGCGTGCGCTCCAAGTGCTAACAGAGGCTGGATTGAACTACGCAGAACTCCAATACCTCTGGGAGAAAGAAGTTGGTGATCTCAACGACGACGAGATGGCCAAGGCCAAGGCACTCATCGACAAATACGGCGTCGACATTTCCTGCATTTCCCGACACAACTTCGTCGGCATGCTCGTTGGGGATACTGAAGTCGGTGACGAGAACTTCAACAAGCACATGGACGGGCTCAAGCGCTGCATTACCATGGCTCGCGAGGTCAAGGCAGACATGGTTCGCATCATGAGCTTTCGTCGTGACATGATCCTCTTTGGCAAAGGCGGTGCCGAGCACTGGGTCGTGGCCAAAGGCGCCTGGGACAAGTTGTTAGAACTCCTCGCACCGCCCGTGAAACTCGCTGAAGAAGAAGGGGTCCATTTAGTCTTGGAGACGGGCAATAACGCGATGGTTCCTTCTGGGTATCTTGGCGGTAAACTCATTCGAGAGATCGCGAGTCCTAATCTGAAGATCCTTTGGGACCCAGCCAACAGTCTCTACGCCAATGAGAAGACGTTTCCCGACGGCTACGACGCCCTCGGCATCGAGAACATCGGCCACATCCACATCAAGGATGCCCTCGTCGACATGCCCAAGGCCACGGTGGAGTTCTGCGAACTCGGCGCTGGCGACATGGCAGGTTGCCTTTCACCACTCGCAGAGAAGCTGAATGCTGATGGCTATAACGGGCACATCTCACTTGAGAGCGTCTATCGTCCCGATGGCGGCGACTTTGAATCTGGCTTCAAAGCATCGGTTGGACTTTTTAAGGAGCTCTACACGTAGGTTAAACGACGCTTGAGTGTTGCCTAGAGTAGCACGGGCATCCTGCTCGTGACTCCGGCTGGAAGCCGGAGTCACATTGTTAGTAACATTTTTCCTATGACAATCTTAAGGATGTGTAAAGTTTGGAGCCCAGGTTTGCTGTTTCAAGGCAGGCCGCTGACCAGACTTGGGATACGTCGTGGGAAGGATCTCTTTCAGCTTCGCTGAGAGTTCTGCCACTACGACTGATTGGTCCTGTTTCTCTGCTAGATTCGTTAACTCTAGTGGGTCGCTCTCCCGGTCATACAGTTCACGACCAGATTTCCCGCCGTCCCACTCTGTGTAGCGCCAACGCGGCGTGCGAATCGAATAGCCATCGAAACTGGCTTTCTTCGCGCGTCGTTGGACATGCGTGAGAGCCCAACCTCGGCCGGGCGCATTCGGCTCCTTCAGCATCGGCGCCAAGCTTTGACCTTGAAGGTTCGTCGGCGCTGTCACCCCACACAATTCCGTGAGGGTGGGATAGAGATCCACTAGGCCCACAGGTGCCTTAGCCACCGTGCCAGCCTGCCCCACTCCCGGAGCTACAATCAACAAAGGCACTCGGGCGCTTTGTTCAAAGAGACTTTGCTTCTGCCAAAGACCATGCTCGCCCATGTGATAGCCGTGATCGCTGGTGAAGACGATAATAGTATCATCAGACAACCCAAGCCGATCTAGAGCCGATACTACCCGACCGACCTGGGCGTCCATGAAACTAATGCTCGCGTAATACGCCTGAATGGCCTGTCGCCGTAGCGGATCCGTTAGCAAATCATGGTCCTTCTTATGACTCTGCAAACCCGCCGTCGGGATGTCTTGCTGATCCTCTTTCCATCCGGTCACGACGGGCATGGCTTCAAGGTCATAGGGCTTAAAGTAAGATTCCGGCGCTACATACGGCGTGTGTGGTCGATAAAAACCCACCGCGAGAAAGAAGGGGCGTTCCCGCTCTTTGGCACACCGCTCTAACACCCATTCTGCATCCTTGGCCAACATGGCATCCGTATGGCGCGGATCTGGATTGGGTGATGCATACCAGCTCAACGTACCGCCAAAGCTTCCGGGCTTGAGAGAGAAGATCTCAGATTCTTCCTCGAGCCGATCACAGCCTGCGGGATTGAGTTCGAGCTCCCAAGAACCTGGATCATCATGCCCATTCGTGCCAACCGACTTCGGAACATTGTAGTGATAGAGTTTGCCAATGCGAGCGGCAAAGTAGCCCTTCATGCGAAAGGCATGCGAGAGGCTTTGTTGCTTCGGAATCGTCTGGCGGAAGATCTGTGAGTTTCTCAAGATGCCCGTGCTGTTTGGATAAAGCCCGGTGAGCATCGAGTTTCTGCTCGGACCACAAAGAGGGTACTGACAGTAGGCATTCTCAAAACGCACCCCACGTTTGGCCAACGCGTCGATATTCGGCGTCTTGATCTGGGAGTCACCATAGCAACCCAACGTCGCATTGAGGTCGTCCGAGATGATAAAGAGCACATTTGGGCCAGCTGACCAGGCGCTGACCGTGAATAGAAGGAGCCCCATCCAGCAAGCAAAGTAATGGTTCATAGCTTATGTACCGCAAGAAACGATCTCAGTTGTCAACACCAATCAAGCCACAGGTCAGACTAACACTCTAATGGGACCTTCTGTCTTGCCAGGTGTTCAGCAAATCTACTAGTTTCAAACAAATCCCATTCGACCATGTCAAAAAGTTCTTTGCTAGGCTTCATCGTCCTAGTCATCTCCTTCATCACACCTGTCAGCCGGGCCGCCGAGATCGCTCCCAATAACGCCGCGCTCTCGGACAACCTCTTACTCTGGCTCCGCACCCCGGATATTAATTACGACGAGACAAGCGGCGTTTGGCAGGACGCCAGTGGCCGAGACAACCATACCAACGCGGTAGGCATGTCAGAAGCAGGTGTCGACTATGCAGCAGGCGTGCTTGGATCGGGGAGCAATGCAGGTATCTTTGCTCAGGAATTCAGCACGGTGAATTTCGATGCGACGATAGACGACATGCTCATCGCCGAGGGAATCAATAGTGGGGAAAGCTTGGCCAACCTGACGATTATCACCGTTTACAGTCGTACCATGGTCGAGGGCACGAACGTCTCCATCATCCGTCCGTTAGGCTTTGGCTCCTGGAAACTAGACAACACGGCAGACAATTTCAATCTCGGGACAGATCCTTCCATCCGCAAAGACAACGGAAACATTGGCGCAAATAGCTACAGCGTCCCTCATCCGGAGGATAGCACTTTCTTCATTCGTGCCGCGCGGCTTCATGAGACTAGCAGTGTGAGTGAGTGGTTCAATGTGGACGGCACGTTGGCCAGCACCCTCACGGATACGGGTGCTGCTTATGCCACCGGAACAGACAACTTCGTCATTGGGGATATTCGGGTCGATTCCAGCGATACGGTGACGGCAGACTTGTCCATTGCGGAAGTCATCGTCTACAACCGCGCGCTAGAAGAAGAAGAGATCCAAGGCATCTCAGAGTGGCTTCAGACAAATATAGGGGTAAGCGCTAGCGACGAGGGTGGCCTTGCCGAGGTAGGGTTGCTCGGTTTCTGGTCGTTCAATGAAGGCGAAGGAAGCAATGCAGGCGATCTTTCGAACAATGGCAGGACGGCTGTCGTGCGAAACGGCGCCCCCGAGTGGGGAGAAGGACACACGGGAGGCGGCTTGGTCCTCGATGGCGACGACGATCTGACAGTGACTGGCTGGCACGGTATCAGTGGCAATGCGCCGCGGTCGATCGCTTACTGGACGAAGACGGATTGGGATTCCAGTGCGTCCAGCGGCATTGTTGGCTGGGGAGAGGCAACCACTGGAAAGAAGTGGCACACGCGCACCAATGAGAACGCTGGCAATGGAGTGGTGGGTGCCGTTCGCACCGAAATCGAAGGCAGCTTTATTATCGGAACCACGCCGATTAACGATGGCGCGTGGCATCACATCGTGTCCGTGTTTCCCGAAGGCGGCACACTCATGGGAGATGTGAGGCACTATGTCGACGGAAAGCTCGAAGTCGTGAGCGGCATGGGCAGTGCCACGGTAGAGGTAGACACCGCGAGTGAGGTCAGCGGAACGGAAGTGACCTTTGGATCCCGGCTTCAGGGTGTGAATACCCAGTATTACATAGGTACCATCGATGATGTGGCCATTTGGGACCGCAGCCTAACCGAAGATGAAATTGCGGCTATTGCCAGTGGCCAGGAGCCGCTGAGCGGATCGGCGAAAGATCCTGTCTACCTCGGACCGTCCACGGCGGACTTTGGTCAAGTAACGGGCTTTCCTCCGACCCACGCAAGTTCGTTTGAAATCCGCAACCTCGGAAGAACGAAACCGTTAGAGATCACCGCAGCGACCATTGTCGGAGGGGATGACGATCACTTCACTGTCAACACCTTTCCTGCGAACGTGGCCCCGGGGGCGACCGCTGAAGTTGCCTTCACCTTTGATTCCATGGGCCAGTCAGGTGGATTCCAGAGCACCTTGGAACTGGCGACAAACGACGGTGACAAGCCGACCGTGTCGATTGAGCTCTCTGCCAGTATTGTCAATTTGCAGGGACCTATCGGGCACTACCGCTTGGATGAAGCCTCCGTGGACGACGTCTTGCGCGATGCCAGCGGTCGCGATAATCCTGGCGCTTATTTAGACGGCGCGGGCTCGGTCTCGCTAGGTGCCGCGTCATTGTTCGGCGAAGAGGGAACGGCCGCCCAATTCTCGGGAGGTGGTCATGCTAGAATACCAGGATCCACGATCGGTGGGATCGAAGATTTCACCATCACTACGTGGGCTCAGCTCGACAGCACCGCAGGCTTCCAATCGATCATTTCCAAAGGCGACTCCCCCAACTTTGGCTTGATCAACAACGACGGCGCTCTCGCCTGGTTCGTTGATGGAGATCCAGGCCTGACCGCAGATGCAATCCTAACTGCCGGGACGACCGTTCATCTCGCAGTATCGTACTCGAAGACGGATGACACCGAAGGGGTTGTCGTTCTTTATGTGGACGGCGTGGAAGTCGCACGCGATGAGGCCTCCGCTGGAGTACTTGATGACGATCTGGGCGACCTTACTCTGGGGATTACCAATGAAAGCCTGCCCATGTCAGGCTCGCTCGACGACGTCCAAGTTTACAATCGACCACTGAGCGCTGAGGACATTGCACTGCTCCACGGAAATCCAGGACAATCGTTAGGCGACCTCATTGCCGTCGATAGTGACGGCGACGGCCTGAGTGACGAGGAAGAAGCCACGAGGGGAACAAACGCCTTGTTAGTCGACACCGACGGCGACGGACTCGAAGACGGCGCTGAGATCAACGATCACCTCACCGATCCCGTGAAGGTCGATAGCGATGGTGACCGTTGGCCCGACGGCGTGGAATTGAGTCTCAATCTCGATCCAAATGATCCTGAGAGTTTCGGAGTCATCCCAGCATTACCACCGACTGCACCTGAGTCTTTCAACGAACTCATGACACTTCCCACGTTTAACGGCAATCGAGATACCGAGGATGTCACCTTCCGCGTCTTCATTGATTTCGATCCCAAGCCGGAGGGAGGACGCGAGATCATCTTCGAAAGTGGGGGCGGCACGATTGGCACTTCCGTGGTTTACGAGGAACCTAGCACCGTTGTCATGCGCTCCTCGGGCAGCGGTGGCTTCGCCTTGTCGACCATCAGCTACCCGCTTCCACAAGAGTTACTCGATGGCGGCGAGCAACAAATCATCTTCACTTACGATGTGGAAGACCCCGACGGCTTGTCCACGATCTCGCTCTTTGTCGGCGACGCCCTGGTCGGTCGCGTGAGCAAAGAGTTGGGTGCTGATTGGACTGGTTCCGATGGGGCTTCTTTCGGCTCAGCCAGCGGCAGCATCGCCGGCACGGGTAACAATACGACCTTGTCTGGGGTCGGCTTCACCTCGGGTACGATCAATCTGGAAACTGGCCTCCAATTCTTTGCAGACACGCTCTTCGACTTGTTAGGCGATGGTGACAACGATGGTCTCGATGACGCGTGGGAGCTCAGCTTCTTTCCTGACGACCTCACGGAACTGGGTCCCGATACTGACAACGATAACGACGGCCTCAACGATCTCGGCGAGTTCACGAACGGAAGTGACCCAACCAGGACAGACTCTGATGGGGACGGCCTCTCTGATGGCGACGAAGTCAACGGAGCCACCCCCTCCAGTCCAATCTTGGTCGACACGGATGATGATAGGCTGACGGATAGCGAAGAGATTGCTCTTGGCTCCAGCCCCACGAATCGTGACTCTGATAGTGACGGCTTCTCCGATGGCTACGAAGTCTCCCAGAACACGAGCCCAACCGACGCCAACTCCAAGCCAAACGATCCGTTAGGTGAACCCACCCTCATCTACACGGAAGTCGGTGCCTCAGAATCGTTGGACAGCTTCAGCCAGCAAGACGCGTCCTTCCGAGTGGGCGTGGATTTCGATGCCAAGCCCGAAGGTGATCGCGAGATGCTCTATGAATCTGGCGGTGGCACGGTCGGGATCTCGGTGGTCTACGAGGAGGGTAACAAGATCGTACTGAGATCCGCCGGCAATGGTGGATTCACCGTAATCACCCTTGAGCACAGCCTCACAGAAGCCCAACTCGCCGCCGGAGCACTTGAAGTGGCGTGGGCGTTCGATGTCGATAATGACAATGGCGGCGCTACGGTAACGCTCTTCCTCGAAGGGGAGGAAGTGGCCAGCGAATCCTCGACGGACATTGGTGGCGATTGGAGCGGTACGAATGAAGCCACCTTCGGTACGGCCAGCACGTCTTTTGCAGCAGCAGGAGACAATGTCGCGTTAAGCGATGCGGTGGACTTTGCATCGGGAACCATCGATCTCACCGCAGGGCTCGCCTTTTACTCTGGCAAACTGCTAACGGGTGGTGAAGTCGTCGAACCCACTAGTTTCGAGATTACCAACATCGTGCGCGATGCTGCTGGTGTGACGATCACCTGGCCCGCCGCAGAGGGTGCTACCTACGCTGTAGACTACTCCGAAACTCTAGAAAGTGCCTCCTGGTCCGCCATCGCGACCGGCATCGGTGTTGGCACCTATTCCGATACCGACGCCACTCCGACCGTTAAAAGCGTAGGCTTCTATCGGATTGTGCAAGAATGATCGTAGCTCGACATTCCAATGTCGTAGAAGCCTCACAATATGTTCGCGACTTTGAAAAGTCCCGCCACGACTCCGCTAACCATGCTTCTCCGCGCTCTCTGTCTTGCTCTCGCGATCTTCGCTACGGGATGCCAGCGCGAGGACACCGTCGAGTTTCGCTTCCGCTACTCCAACGCTCAGCCCGTCGGAGCCCTGCGGAGCCAGTCCATGCAGTTCTTCAAGACGGCACTGGAGAAACGGACAGGTGGGCGCATCGCTGTCGATCTCTACTTCGGCGGAGTGTTAGGTAATGAACGCGAGCTGATGGATTTCGTCGCCACAGGAGCGCTGCAAGGCACCCGCGGAGGCTTCTTTGCGGACGCCAATCCGAAGTTCAGCCTCTTGATGATGCCTTTCCTCGTCGATGACTGGGACCAAGCCATGCGCCTCATGGGCAGTGACTTTGTCAGCGAGATCAATCGCGAAGCCGCCAAGCCTGGTTATCACATCCCGGCCACAGGCATCTCGCAGGGGTTCCGTGCCCATACAAATAACCAACGTCCGCTACGTTCACCCGAAGATCTCAAAGGCCTCAAGATGCGGGTGCCCATGCAGGAGGTCTACGTGCAGACCGCGCTCGCCTTTGGTGAGAATCCACAAGAACTCCCATATACGGAAGTGTATCAGGCCCTCCAAACAGGTGTCGTTGATGGCCAGGACAACGCGCCTGCCAATATCTGGGACTTCAAGATTCACGAGGTCTCCAAATTTCTGACAATAACCTATTACGCCACCGGCCCTGATCCCTTCATGGTCAATCTAGAGTGGTATCAGAAGCTTCCCCACGACTTGCAGACGACATTCGATGAAGTTGCCCGCGAAACCATGGCTCTCAGCGATCGCACCAATCGCGAGAAGGAACAGGAATACATTGATCAGCTAAGCGCTGCGCTCGAAACCAACGTCGTCGACGGCGACGCCCTCAAACCCTTTCAACAGGCCGTTCAGCCGGTCTACGATTACTTCATTGAAAAGGGCGATTTCAGTGCCGATGACGTCGAACGAGCGCGCCAAGCCGCTAGAGGAGAAGCGCCATGATCCAGCGTCTCGAACACCTCCTCACCCGCTGTCTTGAAGCCCTGCTCATCATTGGCTTCCTGTTCCTTCTCGCGCTTGTCGTCATTCAAGTCTTCCTGCGTTACGTCCTAAACACCTCCATCACCGGTGCCAACGAAGTGATCATCATTCTCTTCGTTTACACAACGGCCATTGGCGGCGCAATCGCCGCAGGAAGACGCGAACACATCGCCCTGACCTTTGCTATCGATTGGCTGCCGAGCAAAGCGAGACACCTCGTTGATCAGTTAGGCCTCTTCTTGGTTGCCGCTATCAACGCCATCACGGTTTGGTTCAGCTTCCACTGGATCAGCATCACCGGCGATTACCTTATGCCCAGCACGGGCCTGCCTCGCATCGTGGCTCAACTCAGCATTCCGTTAGGCTGCGGACTTGCGACGCTCTACTGCCTAACCAAGGTCTTCACCCTTAAGAACGATAAGGAGGTCGCTTCGTGACCGTTCTCCTCATCAGTCTCCTGCTCTTCCTTGTGCTCGGTGCGCCCGTCGCCTATGCGTTAGGGCTCTCGACCTTCAGCTACTTCCTTCTCGTGCAGCCAGACATCATGCACGTGCTCCCACAGCGCCTGTTCTCGGGGATGGAATCTTACGCACTCATTGCCTTGCCCCTCTTTATACTCATGGGCCAGGTCATGAATGAAGGCGGCATCACCAAGCGGCTCATTCAATTCTGCCTCATGTTTGTCGGCAGATTCCGTGGCGGCCTCGGCTTGGTCAATGTGGGCTCTAGCATGCTCTTCGGCGGCATTTCTGGATCTTCCACTTCGGACACCGCCTCGATCGGTTCGGTGCTCATTCCTGAGATGGAGAAGCGCGGCTATCCCAAAGACTTCGCAGCAGGACTCACCGTCGCCTCCTCCACCATGGGCATGATCATTCCGCCTAGCATTCCCATGATCCTTTTCGCCGTCACGGCGCAAGTCTCCGTCGGTCGACTCTTTCTCGGCGGTGTTATTCCAGGTCTCCTCGTCGGCGTCTTCCAACTCGCTCTCACCCTTTGGATCGCGCATCGGCTAGGCTTTCCCAAAGAGAAAGCCGCCTTCGCCTGGGACCAAGTCGTCCGCAGCCTCTACATTCTCATCATGCCCCTTTTCGTCGTGGGCACGGTCGTCTTCGGCATCGCCACCGCCACCGAATCCGCCGGACTCGGCGTTCTCTATGCCATCCTCGTCGGCTTTCTTCTAACCAAACACCTCACCTGGCGGCAATTCATCAACGTCGTGCGCAGCTCGATCCTCACCAGCGCCAAGATCATGATGATCATCGCCTTCTCCCAGCTCTTCATCTGGGTCCTCGCGCTAGAACGCCTCCCAGAAACCATCGCCACCCTTGTCGAAGGTGCGAACCTCTCGCCCTTCTTCATGCTCCTTCTCATCATTGCTATCATCCTCGCCGCGGGAACGTTCATCGATGTCAGCCCCGCCATCCTTCTCCTCACGCCTGTTTTCCTCCCCGCTATCGTCTCCGCAGGCATCTCCCCCATCCTCTTCGGGGTCATCCTCTGCACCGGCCTCGCCGTCGGTGCCTGCACGCCACCAGTCGGCAATTGCCTCAATGTCTGCGTCATCGTCTCCGGCCTCCGCATCGGTCAAATCTTCCGCGCCGCCTTTCCCTTCCTCCTCGCTAACGTCCTCACACTTGTCTTGATGGCGCTCTTCCCACAACTCGTCC
>Ga0115568_10003075_pt1 | contig 11443 bp, 7 predicted proteins | sample COGITO_mtgs_1204_FD_87296 | JGI IMG/M metagenome (GOLD analysis project Ga0115568, IMG submission 87296) | Pelagic marine microbial communities from North Sea - COGITO_mtgs_120426 | ecosystem: Environmental > Aquatic > Marine > Epipelagic | place: Germany:Helgoland, sampling site Kabeltonne...
AAAATGATAGTATGTTCCTTAAAAGTTTAAAAACGTTGAAAAAATGTCCAAATATCATCAAATAAATTTGGGTTTCCCCAATGTAAATTATGCGCACCATCTTCAACTCTTAGATACCTTACTTCTTTATTATTTGAACAATCTTTGTAAATGTAAAGTGTATTGTTTCCTAAATTTTGAATTTCTGGAGTTTGGTTGCAATTAAACTTATTTGCCCATAATTTAGCACTTTCTAAAGCATCTAAAAAAACGTGTCCTAATTTTGGACCACCATCAATCGGAATTGTAGAATCTGCAGCTCCATTTATTTGATAAATAGAAATAGGATTTGTGTCTGGTAACAACGGTGTACTTTCCATTAATTGCGATACAATTGGTGCAATTGCTTTAAAATGATTTGTTTGAATAGCAAGTGTGTTCACCATACCAGAACCATTAGAAGTTCCTATTGCATACATTCTATCAAAGTCTAAATTATTATACTTTTTTAATTCTTCTATAATCAAGTTAACAAAAGCTACATCGTCTGCTTTTGAAGGCTCTGTACCCAAATTCCATGATTCCAAATAGCCTTGAGGATAGATTCCTACAAATTCTCCACTATTTGTATATTTATTAAGTTTATTCACCCAACTTGTATTTGTGCCACCTCTTCCATGAAACGCGAGAACTACAGGGTAGTCTTTGCTTGTATCAACGGTAACTGGAGTTTGAATAATTACAGAACGCTCTTGAGCAACACCCTCTATAATTTGTGTAATATTAATTGTTTTGGTTTTTAAAGTAAGTAGTGTTGAATTATCAATAGCATCATCATCAATTATATTTTCATCTCCTGCATTTCGACATCCGAAGAAAGACGTTGTAAAAAGTAGAAAAAGCGCAATATATTTTTTATAAACCATAACTTTTTAATTTCCTTTTTTATAATCTTCTAAAAACTTAGCTAAACCACTATCAGTAAGTGGATGCTTTAACAACCCTGTAATTGATGATAGAGGGCCTGTAATTACATCAGAGCCTAATTTAGCACAGTTGATAACATGCATTGTATTTCTAACAGATGCTGCTAAAATTTGAGTTTCAAATCCATAATTGTCATAAATAATTCTTATTTCTTCAATGAGGTTTAAACCATCTGTAGAAATATCATCCAACCTTCCTAGAAAAGGAGAGACATACGTTGCTCCCGCCTTTGCTGCTAATAATGCTTGCCCAGCAGAAAAAACTAGTGTCACATTCGTCCTAATACCTTTGTCAGAAAAATACTTACACGCTTTTACACCATCTGCAATCATTGGAAGCTTTACAACTATTTGAGAATGTAAAGCTGCCAATTCTTCTCCTTGCTCAATCATTCCGTCGTAATCCGTTGCAATTACTTCTGCTGAAACATCTCCTGTTACAATATTACAAATCTTCTTATAATGATTTAAAATGTTTTGAGCACCAGTAATACCTTCCTTAGCCATTAAAGATGGATTTGTTGTTACACCATCTAAAATGCCTAAAGCTTCTGCCTCTGCAATATCATTTAAATTTGCTGTGTCTATAAAAAATTTCATTTTTTCTGTTATGAACTAATTTTAAATATTTTAATACTTGTTTGCTTACTTTTTAGCCTCTCAACCTGGCTTTTGTAAAATCTAATCAATTGAAAAATTATTATATATATTGATTGATAATATTTTCAAACAATTCTTGCTTGCCACTTTGAAGTGTTAGTTCTCCATTTTCTTGAGCAATTTTATACAAATCGGAAAGTTCTAATTTTCCTCCTTCAAAATCTTTTCCTTTTCCTGCATCAAAAGAACTGTATCTTTTTTCTCTTAATGCTTTATAAGACGATGATTGCATTATTTTATCAGCCGTAATTAAAGCTCTAGCAAAGGTGTCTGCACCCCCAATATGTGCGTGAAAAACATCTTCTATATCTGTAGAGTTTCTTCGGATTTTTGCATCAAAATTAACACCTCCACCTTGTAAACCGCCAGCTTCTATAAACACTAACATTGCTTCTGTAGTTTCTTGAATGTTGTTTGGAAATTGATCTGTGTCCCAACCGTTTTGATAATCGCCTCTATTTGCATCTATACTTCCTAGCATTCCCGCTTTTGCAGCAACTGCTAATTCGTGCTGCATTGTGTGTTGCGCAAGAGTAGCGTGGTTTACTTCGATATTCATCTTAAAATCTTTGTCTAAGCCATATTCTCTTAAGAAACCTATTGCTGTTGCAGAATCGAAATCATATTGATGTTTCATTGGTTCCATAGGTTTTGGTTCTATAAAGAAAGTACCTTTAAAACCTTGTGCTCTTGCATAATCTCTTGCCATTGTTAAAAATTGAGCCATATGATCCAATTCACGACCCATATCTGTGTTTAATAAAGACATATAACCTTCTCTACCTCCCCAAAAAACATAGTTTTCTCCATTTAATTTGATAGTTGCATCTAATGCTAATTTTACTTGAGCGCCTGCTCTTGCAACCACATTAAAATCAGGATTTGTAGAAGCACCATTCATATAACGTGGATTTGAAAAACAGTTGGCTGTTCCCCATAATAATTTCACATTATTTTCTGCTTGTTTTGTTTTAATATAATCTGTAATTGTATTTAACCTTGTTTCAGATTCTGATAAAGTTGATGCTTCTTGTATCAAATCGAAATCATGAAAACAGAAATAATCAAACCCCATTTTATTGATAAATTCAAAAGCTGCATCTGCTTTATCTTTTGCAGCTTGAATTGGGTTAGAAGCTTTATCCCACTCAAAATTTTGAGTTCCTGGGCCAAAAGGATCAGATCCTTGTCCACAGAAAGTATGCCAATAGGCAATTGAGAATTTAAACCATTCTTTCATTTTTTTTCCAGCAACTACTTGTTCTGGATTGTAATATTTGAATGCTAGAGGATTGTCTGATTCTTTTCCTTCAAATTGAATTTTATTAATTCCCTTAAAATATTCTTTATTTGCCATTATTTTTAGTTTTTCGCCATTAGCATTTCACTTTTGACATGTTGTATTATGGGTTTACAGACTGTAAGCCAATTGTTTTTATTTATGATTTAAAACCAAGTCTAATTCTTTTTTCCAGTTATTATATGCCATTAAATATGGTTTTTGGTCTTTAAAAGGCATAAACGTCATTACATGATCATTGTCCATTATTGTTTTTGCAAAAGATTCAAAATCACCTTTGTGAAGATTCGCGGCTCTCGCAGCACCAATTGCGCCTGTTGTGTTGTAAATTTCTATTTCTTGCTGAATTAATGTAGCTACCGTATTTGCAAAAATTTCCGAGCGAAATAAATTATCATTTCCAGCTCTTATAACACTAGCTTTTATGCCATCAGATTTTAAAATTTCCATTCCATAGAAAAATGAAAAAGCGATACCTTCTAAAGCGGCTCTGCACATATGTCCTTTATGATGATTGTTGAGGTTTAGATTTACAATTCTAGTACCTATTTCTTGATTATTTAGCATACGTTCTGCACCATTTCCAAAAGGAATTAAGCAAACCCCATCTGAACCAACAGGTATTTCTGACGCTAAATTATTCATTTCTTCATAAGAATTTACAGCTAAATTATTGAGTAGCCATCTATATTGAATTCCTGCACCATTTATACATAAAAGTTTTCCAATTCTTGTTGCAGATTTTTTTTGATAATTTACGTGTGCAAAGTTGTTGACTCTTGAACTTTCTTTGGCAGATAAACTATCTGTAACAGCATATACAACACCAGAAGTTCCGCCAGTTGCAGCTACTTCTCCAGGATTAAAAACATTAAGTGATAAAGCATTGTTTGGTTGATCGCCTGCTCTGTAGTAAATTGGAGTTCCTGCAGCAATTCCGCTCTCTTTTTCTCCTTTTTCATCAACTAAAGATTGTATGCCAAAAGTATCAACAATTTCTGGGATAAGTGTTTTATCGATACCATAATTTTCTAATAAAAAATCAGCAATTGTATCTTTTTTAAAATCCCAAAAAATACCTTCAGATAATCCAGAAATGGTAGTGTTTATTTTGTTTGAAAACCTGTAAGCAATATAATCTCCAGGCAACATAAATTTATGTGCTTGATTGTATATGTCAGGTTCGTTTTCTTTAACCCATTTTAGTTTTGAAGCAGTAAAATTTGCAGGTGAATTTAATAGTTGTGCAGCACATTTTTCTTCACCAATTTTAGTAAAAGCCTTGTTACCAATTTCCACAGCTCTGCTGTCACACCAAATTATACTTTTTCTTAAAGGTTTTCCGTTCTTATCAACTAAAACCAAACCGTGCATTTGGTAAGAAATACCAATTCCTTTAATTTGGGTTCTGCTTATGTTATATTGTTTTTTTAAATTCTTTATGGCATTACAAATATGCAGCCACCAATCATTTGGTTTTTGTTCTGCCCAACCATTTTTTTGAGCAAACATGCCCATTTCTTCTTTTGGCTCTTGTACTACTCCTAAACTTTTGCCTGAAGAAATTTCTACTAAAGCTGCTTTAATTGAAGAGCTACCAATATCTAATCCTAGATTATACATGTAATTACGAGGTGTATTTATATATATCCAAAAGTATTTTAAAATGGATTAAAGACGTATTAAAAATGGGTCAATTAATAATAAACTTGAAGCAATATTGATTCTCGAAATCACTTTTTTTTTATATTTAGAAAATACTTTTTAAAAGCACTTTATCTACTTAAACTTATACCTGTATTGGTTTAAATTTAAAGACACTAATTTCATCCCAAACAATTAAGCTGGTTATTTTTTACCAAAAGTTTTAGGAAATATTTTACGGATTCCAGCACTTTTGATAAATTAGAACGTACCCCTTATGAACGCGACATTATAATTAAAAATATTGGTATCGTCTATAATTTTCATGATGTGCATTAACTATTTAAAGAAAAGTCATATTACCCTTTCAAAAAATCATTTCACCCCCAATTTTTTTAGGTATTAAACTAATATTGTAATGTTAGCTGATAACTCTAAAAGCGTTTTTATTTAATACACATAATTTCAAATATATAAAAGTGGTTTTTGAAATTGAATTTGCATCAAAATTTATAGGATTATCCTCAAAAACATCAGAAACAAAAAATATTGAAACTTAAATTTGTATTGAGTTGTTTTGTGAATAATCAATTGATTCAATACTCGATAATAATTAACCAAATAAAAACACAATGAGAATTTTTCTTTTTACACTTATTTGTATCGTCGGTTTTCAAACTTTGTTTTCTCAACAAAATGCAAATTATAAAAAACCGAATATATTATTTATTGCTGTTGATGATTTAAAACCAACAATGGGTGTTTATGGAGACAGTTTTGCTATAACACCCAATATTGATGCAATAGCTAAAAACGGGACTACTTTTTTAAACAACCATGTGCAACAAGCCATTTGTGGCCCATCAAGAGCGAGTGTTTTAACAGGAAAAAGACCAGATTACACCAAGGTTTGGGATTTAAAAACAAAAATGAGGGATATAAACCCACATATTTTAACAATACCAGAACATTTTAAAAATAATGGTTACCAAACTATAGGGTTAGGTAAAATTTATGATCCAAGATGTGTAGACAAAGATAAAGACAAACCTTCATGGAGTGTTCCTCATATCAAAGAAAGTACTTTTAAATATCCTAAAGGATTCAAATCGCCAGCTTTAGGGTTTTATCAGAGTAAAGAAATAACAACTAAAGTGTATGCTTTGATGAATGAGGCAAAAAGAAAAGGTGAAAAAAATGCAAATGAATATGTACGAAACCGTTATAAACCACCTTTTGAAAATGCTGACGTGCCTGATGATGCATATGTAGATGGAGCAATAGCAAATAGAAGTATTGAACTTTTAGAAAATATGGACGTTTCTAAACCTTTCTTTTTAGCAGTTGGCTTTAAACGTCCTCACTTGCCTTTTGTAGCTCCAAAAAAATATTGGGATATGTATGATGAGAATAAAATTAAGTTAGCTTCTTATCAAAATAAGTCCAAAAACGCAGTAGATATTGCTTATCATAAATCTGGTGAAATGCGCAGTTATAAATCTCCTGAGCTTAAATATAGATCTAATAACCAAGGATTGCTTGAGTTAGATAAAGATTTTCAAAGAAAATTGATTCATGGCTATTATGCGGCAACAAGTTATATTGATGCTCAAATAGGAAAGGTTGTTGCCAAGTTAAAAGAAAAAGGGTTAGATAAAAACACAATAATTGTACTTTGGGGAGATCATGGATGGCATTTAGGAGATCATAGTTTATGGAACAAACATTCTAATTTTGAACAAGCAACTCGCTCTCCTCTGGTTATTTACAACCCAAGAGTTCATAAGGGATTTAAGGTTGATACTCCAACAGAATTTGTAGACTTATTTCCTACTTTAACAGTAATGGCTGGAATAAATACACCAAAAAATTTGGACGGAGTAAGTTTAAATAATCAAATTAATGGTGAAAAAAATACTTCAAAACTTTTTGCAGTTAGTCAATATCCAAGAGGTCCTAAAATGGGCTATAGTTTTAGAACAAAACAATACAGATACACCGTTTGGATTAATAATAAAAAAAGTACAGAGCCAATTTATAAAGAAGATATTCATGGTGAAGAATTGTACGATTACAAAGTTGATTTTAACGAAACCGAAAATAAAATTGAGGACAAAAATTATCAAAAAACAAAAACTACATTTCAAACTTTAGCAGCTCGCTATTTTAATTCTCAAATTACTACTAAAAAAGTGGTAGAAACAAAAAAAGATATTCCGAGAAAAAATAAATATGCACAAAACAGAGCTAATGTAGTATCAGAATTTGTCACAAAACAGATGAGTTTATCCAATAGTAAATCAACTTTTTTAAATGAAACCCTCTATAATAAGTATGCGTCTAATGCAGAAAAAACAAGAGGTAAAGGTCTGTCAAATGAGGAAAAAGGGGTTATTTATAAAGCCACTTTTAACGCGACAAGAAAAATTCTAATGCAAAAATTTAGCACAATAGAAATTTCTGAAATTAATAAGTTAGAAAGAAAAAAGCAAAAAGAATTAAGTAATAAAAATTAATTTTATGAAACTATTTAATCAATTTTTATTGACGCTTTTTTTATTTTCAGTTCTTAACATAAGTGCGCAAATTGAAAGTAAAAATATAAATTACTCTAATGATTTATTAGTTGGAGCAACATTAAATTATAATGAATTAAATACTAAAAAAGAATCACTTTTTTTAAAGGATTTTAAGTATTTAACACCTGCAAATGCTGCAAAACAATCTAGGATTCATCCAAGACCAAATGTTTGGAGATGGGAGCAAATTGATGAATTTATTGCCTTTTCAAAAAAAAATAATTTAATTGTCAGGCTTCATGGACCTATAAGTCCCCAAGCATCAAAATGGGCAAAAGAAGATCACAGAACAGCAGAAGAATTAAATATAAATATGACTGAATTTACTACTGCCTTTGCAAAGAGATTTAATGATGTGCCTCAAGTCAAATGGATGGATGTTGTAAATGAAACTGTCTTGGCAAATGGAAAATGGTTTGGGCCTAAAAAAGGTACTGATAAATGGGAAAATCCTTGGTTAAAATTGGGATTAGATGAAAACGGATATCCATTATACATCTTAAAATCTTTCGAAATTGCTACCAAATTTGCTCCTAACATTAAGTTAGTGTATAATCAAAATTCTGGCATGCAAACTCAAATGTGGGAGAAAATTAAAAATACAATCTTGTATATCCGTTCCAAAGGTTTTAGGGTAGATGCAATTGGTTGGCAAGCACACATACTACTTGCTAATTCTACAAAGGAAATAGCAGAAAACCCAAATCAAGAATTCAAAAAATTGGCTAATTTAATTGATTGGGCTCATCAACATAAATTAGGTTTTCATGTAACAGAATTAGATTATTTTATTAAAGATACAAGTGAACTTAAAAAAGGACATAAAAATCAAGCCTTAATTTATAAAAAGCTTATTAAAGTTCTAAAAGATAAAGCAAAAAATGGATTGGTTACACTCAATTTATGGGATTTAAGTATAAGAACCAAAAAAGGTAAAGTAGGCGAATTCCATTCAATATATGATGCTAATTTTAAACCGACACCTGCATATAATGTAATTAAAAAAGCGATGACAAAATGATGGATTCTATTACAAAGAGTTGTGTTATTGTCTTTTTTATTTTAATAAGTTCATTACATTTTCTGCACAAAACAAAATTGAAAAAACTTACTTTATTAATTTCATTTTTTTAGGATTTATACAAAGTATGCTTCAAAAACTATAAGGTTTGACACAAATGTCATAGTTAAATAATACTAATAAAAATAACTTTGTTAGTGTAGAAGCAAAATTTAATCAACTTTAAGTTAAAACGAATTAAATAATTTTTGAATATGAAAAAAAAATACACAATTAGCATAGTTTTTCTGATGTTTATTTTTACTCAGAATTCTTTGGAACAAGGACCTTGGACTTTCACAAACTCTAATGATGTTTGGGAATCGAGCGGAACCCCAGCCAATTTAACCACGTCCGCAACATATTCAATTTTAGATGTAAACGGAGCAGGAAATCCACAACTCAGATCTTACCAAGCTTCAATAGACGCGAATACAGGAAATATGGCAGTGATTAAACTTAAAAACAATACTTCAAACACAGTTATGAGAGTATTTTATAATAACGGATCTTCTCTATCAGATTTTTCCGATACTGGTTCAGGATGGAAGTATTCAAACGTTACTATTTCTGCTAACGATACTGAGATAAAAACCTATTATGTGAAATTAGATTCTAACGCTGCATGGACAGGCACTATAAACAATATAACTATTCAGTTCAGAGAAAATTCAAATTATAGTTCAGCTTTAGACGATGGTTTAGGTAATATTTATATTTATGATTTTTCTTTGACAAAATACCAATGGACATTTGATACAGCTAGCTTGGATTGGGCGCGAGATAATGCAACTAGTTTAGTTTATAATGGCACTAACGCAACCTTAACATTAAAAACCACTGGTGGTTATAGCGGGATAAGAACGACAGTAGGTATTGTAGGACAAGATTATCCGTATCTAGTTGTTAGAATACAAAATTCTTCAGATCGAAGTAAACTTCGTGTAAGATTTGATAAAGATACTTCGGGTGACGGATATAAAACAATTGATATCTCAACTAACGATACCGATTTTAAAACATACTATGTTAATATGGGGAGCTTATCAGCGTGGAACACCAGCGGTAGTAAAGACCATATTACCATTCAGATTGGTACGAACACCACGAATGCAGGCACAACAATATTTGATGATGTAAGATTTTTATCTTCTGCAAAAGATATTGCTCAATTGAGTTTTGATGGAGATGCAGATTATCAAACCCTTTCTGCAGCAAATGGATCTTCATTGACGAATAATGATGGTTATGCTACCTGGACATTTGATGGTACAAACAACAATGCAAAGCTAGAAATGAAAACAAGTGGGTTTTATTATACAGTTGATGCTGACACACATAAATTAGTAACAGTTGAACTTATAAATGTATCTGCAAATGATCAATTAGCTTTTGTATCTACATCTTCAGGTCAAGAATTTACTCCTATCTCCATGAATATTAATGATGCTGATAATCCAACGGGTACATCTCAATCAATAATTTTTAATATTGAAAAAGACGGTTGGTCTGGAGCTACAAATAATAGTTGGTTTTTAAGAGCTAGAAATTCCTCCAATTCAAATGCTGTTGAAGCAGGTAAGATTTACGTTAAAAGTATTGTATTCTCTGACAACACAACTCCTATTGAATCTATTACTGATGGTGATTGGGCTAATAGTTCTACGTGGTATGGTGGGGTAATACCCTCATTTAAACAAACTGTTAAAATAAATCATCAAGTTTCTGCAAGTTCATATCTAAACATGAGATCTATGACAATTGTTTCGGGTAAATCATTTATGACAAATCAAAGTTTTTCGGGTGATGTAACTTACAATAGAAACTTAGGTACTAACAATTGGTATTTAGTTTCTAGTCCTGTGGCTGGAGAAGATATGACTGATATGAGAACAAATAATTCATTTGCAAGTGGTACAGGCTCAAATATTGGTTTAGCCACCTATAATCCGAGCCAAACAGGAGCTACTGCTTGGAGTTATTTCACCTCATCTTCATCTGACGCTTTGATAAGTGGAACGGGGTATTCAACTAAATTAGCCGCTGCAGGAGATATTTCTTTTACAGGCACATTAAATACGATTGATGTGGAAACTCTCTCTTTATCTGAGGGTTATAATTTAATTGGTAATCCTTATACGTCATATATCAATAGTGCTACTTTTTTAGGAGCATCTACGAGTAGCAATTTAGATCAAACTCAAATTTGGTTATGGAATCAAGGTTTGGATGATTATGAAGTCAAAACTGCAGGATCAGATTGGGTATTATCGCCAACTCAAGGGTTTTTTGTTAAAGCGACTTCGGCCGGTACTGTTACGTTTGATAAAAATAATCAGGCAATTACCGGCAATACTTTTCAAAGAGCATCTAAAACAATTTTAAAATTATGGATCACAGATGGAGAAAAGAATCGATATACAAAAATAGATTACATTCCCAATGGCACAAAAGGTTTTGACTACGGTTTTGAGGGAGAAACATTTGGAGGAGCTTCGAATTCATTATCAGTTTTTACGCACTTATTAGAAGACAACCAAGGAAAAAATTACCAAGTACAAACATTACCAAATACTGATTATGAAACTATGATAATTCCTGTTGGTGTTATTGCAGCAGCTGATAAAGAACTTACTTTTACAGCGGAAGCTATGAACTTTCCTACAGATTTAAAAGTATATTTAGAAGATAGAGATACCAATACATTTACACGTTTAGATGAAGCAAATACCAAGTATAAAATTACTGTTACAAATACTTTAGATGGAATTGGAAGATTCTATTTACATACATCTCAAAAAGCATTAAGTGTAACACCAAATTTTGTTGCAGAGCATGTTAGTATTTATAAAGCCAATAGCTCAACTTTAAGAATTGCAGGGTTATCTCAAGGAAAAGCGAGTGTAAAATTATTCAATATTCTCGGTAGAGAAGTTTTAAATACAAGTTTTACTTCTAATGGTTTAAAAGATATTGCTTTGCCAAGATTAGCAAAAGGTGTTTACGTTGTTCAGTTAACCACTGGAGCATTTAAAGTAAACAAGAAAATAATTTTAGAATAATTATCGAAAATGTTTAGGCAATACATCATGAAAAAACAAACAGACAAAAAGCAAGAAGAAATGACTCGTAAAGAGGCTATAAAAAAGATTGGTAATTATGGTAAATATGCAGCGTTAACGGCTTTGGGTACGTATATGATATTAAATCCACGAAAAGCACAAGCTGCAAGTCC
>Ga0115568_10003083_pt1 | contig 11424 bp, 5 predicted proteins | sample COGITO_mtgs_1204_FD_87296 | JGI IMG/M metagenome (GOLD analysis project Ga0115568, IMG submission 87296) | Pelagic marine microbial communities from North Sea - COGITO_mtgs_120426 | ecosystem: Environmental > Aquatic > Marine > Epipelagic | place: Germany:Helgoland, sampling site Kabeltonne...
ATGGACGTGTTGCTCATAGCTTCACCACTTTGCTCGCGCAAAGATATTGAAACCATGGCGCGAACGTTGCTTGTCGGTTTGAATTTTCGCTCCATCTGCGTTCATGGCGAATCTACGTGCGCGTACTTTTCGTTGGGTTCGAAGAAACAGAAAGTCACGTGCGTCGTTGACATTGGCGCGCAAAAAATTACCGCAGAGTGTGTGGATAGCTCAGGGTGTCCGATACCAAGCTCACTGGTGGCATTGCCATATGGTTACGAACACATGAGTCTTTGTAACGTCGCGGCGAATCGATCGTGTGGAACATGGATGGAGAAGGCGAACGGGGAAACCAGTGCTTACGAATGGTTTGAAAACGTGCTCACGTTTTCGCGAGATACCATAACCTGCGACAATGACGTTCGTTACGAGGACCGCGTCGTTCGATTCAAACATAGTGGTAACTTTTACGAAAGTAGCTCGTGTTCGAAGGCTTTACTTTTTGCCTCCGACGCGCTTTTTGAACCGGACCGAATCAAATTTAAAGGGCCGTTCACTGGTGCGGGCGGTATTTGGGACGACGATGAAGTCGTCGTCGAGGGGGATGAAAACGATGGAGGCGGCGACGACGACGATAATAACACAGAGAGAAAAGGAAGCTTAGCTACTTCCATCGGCACGTTTGTTTTACCCTCCGCTCTATCGCGAGAGGAAGACTCGTTAGTAAATAAAAAAATATTGGAGAAAGAAGAAGAAAAAAGAAGAAGCGACGATGGTGCAAAGAAAAAGTCGATGCGCAAAGATAGAACTGACCATGAAATCGTTGGTTTACACGAAGCTATCGTGGCGAGTTGTCTCAGTTGCGAGGTACCGATGCAAAAATGCGAAGCGTTACAGAATATTTTACTCGTCGGCGGCGGCGCCGAAATACCCGAGATTGAAGAGGTCATCGAAGGTAGAACTGCTTCTACATTATCGTTCGTTGTTTCTAGCATGGAGGATGAGGAGCTCGCTACACTTTTGGGCGCGATTACGCCTATCGTGCTCGATCACCGCGCCGGAACGGTGTACTCGGAGGCGACCTGGACGGGCGGATGCATTCTCGGATGTTTAGACGACTCGCGAGGGCACAAGGAGTGGCTCTCTCAGAACGTTTTCCAAAACCGCTTGAAGGTTGGAGATGCATCGAAAATTGAGAGTTGGGTAGGTGGAAACGGCGGATACGAGTTGAACGGGTTATATCGTTACAATTTCTCCGCATACTGATTTGGTTGATAGAGTGTCCTACTATAAAATTGAAACTCCTGGGAAAAAAAACAAGTGCGAAAGCGCCTCTCTCTCTTTTTTTCCACGCACCTAAATATCTTTTTTTTTCAATACGCTAGGACGAAGATTCAATCTCGCGTTCGCGTTCGACGACGCCTACTAAAGCCGCACCGCCAAAGTACAAACTCATGAGAGGAATGGCGAGAAGCATTTGCGTGAAAGGATCCGTAGAGGGCGTGAGCACCGCGGCGGCGACCACGGAACCAACGATGACAAATTTCCACGCCGAGAGCATTTGTTTTGAACTCACGATACCAGTTTGTCCCAACAACAACTGGATGACTGGCACTTGGAAAGAAAGACCGGTTGAAAATAAGAGCACGAGCACAAACTCAAAGTATTGATCGATGGACCATAAACTTTCAACAGCGCCGTCCGCGTACCCGACAAAGAACTTCAACGCCGCCGGAGTCAAGATCAAGTACGCGAAGTAAATGCCAATGTAAAACAAAACTGAGGAACCGAGGACTATGGGCCCGAGAACTTTCCGTTCGTTTTTCGTTAATCCGGGCAAGACGTACGCGATAATCTCGTATAGGACAACCGGCGCGGCTAACAAAATGCCCGTATATCCGGCAACTTTCACCGTGGTGAAGAAATACTCCCCCGGACCGAGTTGCAGAAATCGAACGCCCATATCGCTGACTGGTTTTTCGAGAAATATGACTAAATCTTTCGCGAAGCAAAAGCAGAGTAAAATACCCGCGGCGACTGCTCCGGACGAAATGAGCGCTCTGTCGCGAAGCTCTTCCAAGTGTTCCCAGATAGACATCTCCACGTCGTCTGGAAGTTCCTCTTCGCCTGGATACAGGAACGATCGAACTGTTTCTTTCTGTGCTTGTTCGTCTGGTATGGACAAAGCTACCGATGATAACGGCGATTGCGATTGTGATCGAGATTGAGATGACGATGGGGTTGATGAGGAGGTTGATGAGGTTGATGAGGTTGATGAGGAAGACTCTAATCCGCGAAGAAAATTGGGATCTTCCGTGATGGCAGTTTTAAAAGCACCCGCGCTGCTCGCGTCATTTTCTCCGGTTCCAATATCCGTCGCTGGCCTAAAACTTTCTGTGTCCGACGCTTCTTTTTCATTTTCTCCCTCTTCGCTTTCCCCATTCGCATCGTTCGACGACGACGCGCGAGGAATTTCGAGGCGGATCCGAGAAGCGGCGTTGTTCAATTTTTTCTCATCGCAGAAGTAAGACTTGTACCTCTCGACAGTCTTGGGTCTATTAAAAAAGCTCTTAAAGGTGAACCTGGAGGAAGAAGAAGAGGAAGAAGAGGAGGAAGAAGAAGTGGTCGTCGACGCGTGATGATGATAACGATGACGCTGGGTGGAAGACGACGCCGTGAACGCCGCAGGAGAGAGAGAGGCGGTAGAGAAAACCTTCGGCATCGCGAATGGTATTTTTTTTTTCTTCGTACGCGCGTAGTATGGAGCAGTGACGTAAGCTATGAAAATCATAAAAATCATCATTTTTTATTATTTCTCGTGCACCAAGTGCTCACTCGAACAACAAACAACAACCAAAAGAAAAAGAAAAAGAAGAAGAAGAAGAAGAAACAAAATGTCGCTTTGTTGTGGTGCGGCGCATAAACCTACCACCGTCTCTCTCTTCTCTCGCGCATCTCTCGCTGGGGAGCGACAGCCGAGACGGCGTTCTCGTCTTTTTCTAAATTTTCCTCCCCCTCCTCCTCCTCCTCCTTCTTCTCCTCCTCTCCTCCTCAGGGCTTCCCCGCCGTTCTTTAAACAAAGAAATCACGCGAGTAAAAGCGGTTCTGTGATGACGACGACGACGACGACAAGAGCGATGTTGGATTTAAGCACCGCCTCTAGTCGACATCATCATCATCATCATCATTATCATCATCATCGCCGTTCTATGATGCGCGAAGGAAGTGTTGTTGATGACTATAATATGAATAAGAGCAGTAACATTAGGAGGGAGAACTCAAGCAGCGGAAGCAGCGGTAGACGAAGAAGAAGTTCAATCGTGCAAAGGGCGGCTCCAGCGAGCGTCGATGACGCCGGCAACCGTTCAAAGAACGGAAATGAAGAAAATGAAGAAGAAAAAAGAGAAGCTGAGTTGAAAGACGTGTACCAAGGCCCGACGCGTTTAGCTGGAGGTTTGCGAAGGCACACCATACTGGTCTACGTGGCGGATGGAACCGGTATGATCAACCGAGTTGCCGGCGTATTCGCGAGGCGCGGGTATAATATTGATTCTTTATGCGTCGGTTTGAACGAAGACAAGGCGATATTCACGATTATGGTTGTGAGCGACGATAATTCGATCGCAAAGTTAATCAAGCAGCTGAACAAACTCGCCAAGGTGAGAAAGGTTGAAAACGTTACCGATAAAGAGTGCGTTGATCGAGGATTACTTTTAGTGAAAGTGAAATCCGATTCGAGCACTCGCACTGAGTTGTTGGAAGTTATTCGTATCTTTCGCGCTTCCGTGGTTGACGTTTCGAACCACTCGATAACGGCGTGCGTGACTGGAGATCCAGGAAAGAATCGCGCCTTTCAATCCGCATTGTCTAAATTTGGCGTTATTCAAGTCGCTCGAACCGGGAAGTTAGCTCTGAAGAGAGAACCGATGTATTCCGAGTCGCGCTCAAGGAAAATCAAGTTGATGGAAGCGCTGCGCAAGGCAAAACAAGTCATGGACGGTACTTACATTGATTCTACTTCACCTTCCAGTAGTGGCTTCAACTCGGACGATCGCGCGGAATCGTTGATCGCGTCAAAAATCGTCAGGGCAGTCGCAGGATTAGACGGAGACTTGAACGAACGATTTTTCAGTGAATCGTCGTCTAGCGATCTTGGTGTTTACGGTGGCGATCTCGACGACGAAGTCAAAGGTGTTTGGGATGTTCCCGTTTTATCTTCTTCGTATACGGGTGAAATTAACGAGAATCAAGAAGATATCCCAAAGCAACCCATCGGTTCCGGTACCTCAGACAGCGGCTTTACCGCGCACATGCTTTCTATCGTCGTTGATAATAAACCGGGCGTTTTAGACTCAATCACCGGAGTGTTTGCGCGTAGAGGTTACAACATTCAATCTTTAGGCGTCGGTCCGGAAGCTACGTTTGATATTTCTCGTATTTCTACAGTAGTACCAGGCACGCAAGAGGACATCAGAATGCTTCTGAAACAAATTTTAAAAGTTCCGTACGTTATTAGTGCCGATGACATCACGAAAACACCGTACGTCGAGAGAGAGTTGATGCTGATTAAAATCGTTTGTGACCGAAAGCAAAGAGGCGAGTTAGTTGATCTTTGTGCTATTTTTCGCGCAAAAATCGTCGATGTTTCTGAAAATACGGCCACAATCGAAGTCGGTGGACGACAAAAGAAGATTACTTCTATTCAGCGTTTGTTAGAACCGTACGGCATTCTCGAAGTGGCCAGAAGTGGCCGCGTAGCTTTGCCGAGAGACTCGGGTGTGGATTCTAAACTACTCACTGCAATCGAGAACGAAGGAGACTTGCAGTGGTAAATTGGTCGAAGCGAAAACGTACCGTATGTCTTTTCATTTATCATTGTGTGTATATATACCAGTAAGGCATCTAAGATACTGCACATAAAGTCTCGCGAGATCTTTTTGTCTTTTTGGATCATGTGGCCTCTCGTTTTCTTGGTTCTTCGTTTGAGATATAATAACTTTTCTTTGAACCCAGACAACAAAAGCGTGAGAAATAAAAAACGAATTTTTACAAAAAGAGAGAGAGGAAGAGACGAAGAAGAGCGGGTTTTTGAATTAACATGGAACGCGGTCAAGGACAACGCCAACACCAACATCGAGTACCTTCCTCCTTTCTTCCTTCTTTCTTCTCCGCGTCACGTAAGCAAGAACAAGTGAGAAATTCCGAATCCGGCGCTGAACGAGTCCGTTCTGTTGGTGACGGTGATGATCGACCACGAGGAGGAAAAGGAGGAGGAGGAGGAGGAGAGGAACGAAACGCAGAAAGGAAAAATAATCACGAGAAACCTGCGTCTTCTCTTCCATTTCAGAGAAGAGGAAGGATAAACAGAGGGAGAGAGGAAGGAGGAGCGAGACGCATCTTCGACATCGCCGACGCTTCTTCAAATTCAAACGCAACGGATTCTTCAACGACAACTACGAACAAAAAAAAAAACTTTTTCAACGGAAATAATAACAAAAGCAGATCGAATTTTGCACAAGGACAGGGAGAAACGAGCGCAAAAGGAGGGGCAGAGCGCGAAGGCAATCGTAGTATCGGTAGAGACGTGCAAAGTTCTGGAACTACGACAAGGAAAACAAGAAACACGAGGGACTTTGAAATGAATGAAGGCGCTTTCGCGGAAGAGGAAGAGGAAAATAAGAAAAATGGAACTTCTCCTGCTCAGCAACAACAACAACAGCAACAAATAGCTCGACGATTTCTCATCTCTTCGTACGACGTGACGGGAGTATCGAACGATTTGATTGCTTTGGCGAAATCTGTTATGACTATCAAACCGAATTATTCCTACACGGCGAACGAAGTTCAAGAGCAAGTGACTTTGATCAATCAACTAGGGGTGTTCAAAAAAATAGAACCACAGGTCACAGAAACGAGAGATGGGATGGTTATTGATTTTCAGTTAGAGTCGCACCCGGAAATACGATCTATTGTTGTGAGTGGATGCGACTATTTACCAAATACAGTTTTGACCAATGCGTTCAAGGGACAGATGAATAAAGTGTTGAATATGCACAAGTTCCACAGCGGGATGAGGAAAATCAGGGATTGGTATAACGTAAATGCGATACCATCAAATATTTTAGGAGCAGATGTGGATACAGATACGGGAGTTGTGGAGTTGAGAATATCAGAGCCTAAAATTGGAAACGTGAATGTTCGATTTTTGGATGCTGCCGGGAATCCGCAGAAGAAAGGGACGACAAAGCCGAGTATTATTGCGCGATATCTTTCCAACGTAAAACCGGGGAAAGTTTACAGCATTAAGGGCGTGCAGGATGACTTAAGAGCGGTGTATGCAAATTGCCCAGTGGAAGACGTTTCATCGCAACCAATTCCAAGAAATGCAGCAGCCGGGGTTCAACAGCAGCAGCAGCAACAAGCGGAGGGCGAGAATCTGGTGAGCAGAGATACCACGGCAAAGGTTCAGGATTCGATGATTATGGATTTTACTGTAAACATCGTTGAAAAATCTCCGGGAGGATTTTCAGCTGGGGGAGGTATGTCCGCGAAAGGACTCACAGAAGGGAATTTTGGTGGCTTGCTTGCCAACGTGAACTACGTGCAACGGAATTTGTTCGGGAAATGTCAAAAGTTAAATTTAGGCCTCGAAGTCGTACCAAAATCGAACTCGAAGAAAGGAATTGACGCAGATATAAAGCTTTCTTTGTCGGATCCATGGATAGAAGGAGATAAGAGACGAACGGCTCGAACTTTCAATTTGAACACGGCTGCAATTTCAGCGAGCCAAATTTACGGTGCGAGTCAGTTCCAAGACGACAACGATGAAGGAGCTGAAGATCGCCTATCGTCTGCGTTCAACGTGGATGCCAATTCTACGAGAATGAACGTAAATAATAATATCGGAGATATCGGTAGTAGTACTATTAACGACAACAAGGTAGGTGATAACAATAATTCTGTAGGCGAGAAGACTGGTGGGTTTTCAAAAACCATCTCCCAATTAAGTGGCGGGAAGTCCAGGGATGATACGGTCGCAAAAGAAGATAGCACTCGTAATGACGAGAACAACGCTGCTCCATCCAATAACAAAAAAGATAGCTCGAACGAAGTACGTGTCAGAAAACTGATTTCTTCTATTGACTATTCGAGGCCATTGGCAAACGGATGGAACGGCACGTTTATTGCTTCGTGGTGTCGCTCGAGTTTGTGGGATGGGCAAAGAAACTCAATCTTACACGATGCCTACGGTGCGCCTTTAACTTTTTCGGGATCTGGTTGTGATGTTGCGGCGACTTCTCAACTCCGAGTCGTTTATTCGGCACCAGATGGAGATACACAGTTGATGCTATCCGCCGAGCAAGCTTTGCCTTTGAGACCGGATTGGCTCAATTTCACGCGTCTTTTTGCGCGAGCCCAACGCACGTTTCAGTTTCCAATATTCTCCTCATCAAAGGGACGCGAACAAAACTTAGGCTCAATGATGAGTACCGATCGTGAAACTGACGAGATAAAACGAGGTGCTTTTGCCTCCACGCCAATAAAGTTAACCCTCGCTTCGAAAGGAGGCAACGTTATTGGAGATTTACCTCCACACGAAGCGTTTCCTATCGGAGGAACAAATTCAGTCAGAGGCTATAACGAAGGCGCAGTAGGTACGGCTAGAAAGTTTGTCGTTGGTAGCGCTGAATTGGTTGTGCCCACGGGAATCGAGCACATTTCCGCGTCTCTCTTTTTTGACTGTGGAAGTGACTTGAATTCTGGTAGTTCAATTCTTGGTGATCCTGCGGGTACGCGCGGTAAACCAGGAAGTGGGTTTGGGTACGGAGCAGGTTTTCAACTAGCGAGTCCTTTCGGACCCTTGCGCTTAGAGTACGCCAAGAACGATCACGGAATCACACGTGCTCATTTTGGAATAGGCAGAAGTTTTTAATACTAATACAACGCTAAAATGGGGTCATCTCTTTCTAATCACCACAGAACTCTTCAGATCCCATCTTATACGGCGGAGCGTAGCGCGCATTTGGGATCCCTAGGAGCAAAATTTTTGTTGTACTTAACATGCGTTAAACACAAACCTTTTGCAGGTGCCATTGGGGGGGCAAGCTTATTGTTCTTTTCCTCTAAAATTCGCTTGACGTCTTCAACTTCCATGTGCCCTTCGCCGCATCGTTTCAGGGCTCCAACGATTAACCTGACCTGATGATAAAGAAACGACGGCGCTACTATTGTGATGACTATCATTTTACCTCTGGCATTACTCGGCATTTTTTCTTCCTTTACACACACGCTCGTGATTGAGCGAACTGGCGAATTTGCGCTACATTTTGTACCTCTGAAGGTTGAAAAATCATGAATACCGACGAAATATTGTCCAGCTCTTTCCATGGCTGCGACGTCAAGCGCCACCGCTCTCCCGCGCGCCCTCTTCCCCTTCCCACACTTTCCTCTTTTTTTTTCGTTGATTACTAATTTGCCCATTCTTTCGACTACCTTCTCTTCATCTTCCTCGGGAGGACGACGACGTAAAAGAACGTGCCAACATGTATTTTGCTCAAACAGGGACGGTATTTCTGGCGACGCCCATATCTTATACTTGTAGGTCCGCTCAATCGCGTCGTAGCGCGCGTGGAAGCATGGTCGTTCTATGTAATCGCAACCTGTCAATCTCACGGTATCAAGAAATCCAAGCTTTTGGAGGTGATAGTTCACACCTTTCCAAAGTCGTTCAGGATCAATTTTCGTTTCTCTGCTCTCTTTGGTGGAGGCCGTCGTATCGTTTTTTCTGTCGTCCTGGTCGTCCTGCTCAGCGTCATCATCAACATCATCTTGACTCTTGTTCCTATCACTACTGCTACTACTATCACTACTACTATCACTACCACCACTACTTTTATTGATACAAATTTTAGTACTGGTTAGTAATTCTGCGGGTATTTCCAAGTGCGCTGTGTTGTGAAGTGCGTGCACTCCAGCGTCTGTGCGAGAAGAGCCAAATATTCTGTGTACTCTTCCATTCGTGTACAGACAAAGTGCGTTCTCTATCGCGCCTTGGACAGTCAGAGATTTTGGTTGATTATGAGCGCACTGCTTCTGAAATCCAGAGAAAACATTCCCTTTGTATTCGAAAGAGATCAAATAGCGATGAACTTTCCTGGAGAGGTTCTGCATTAACGTCGTGTGATTCCTCGGAGAAAAGGTTTTGAGGAGGAGAAAGAAGAAAGAAGAAAGAAAGTAAAGAAAGTCAAAAATTTAAGGTGATTTGTTTACCGAGACAGATATCCAGATTTACAAACTACTTATGCTAATAACGGAGAAGCTTTAAGGGATCACTATTTTAATCACGTTATTGGAGAAGGTCGAAACGCGAGTTGTGATTTAGCTGGAGGGTACGTGGTACGCACAAGCATAAGCACAAAGCACAAAGCACTTTACATCCTTCTATTTTCTTGCCACGAAAGATTCGAGCGCCTGCAAGTCCTTCTCGACCATCTTCTTTTGTTCCAAAATTTCTTCTTTATGACGACGATTAGCCGATGACGAGCTGTGCGGTTTTTCGTAAAGAGCTCGTTCGGCCAACAATTTCTTCAGCTTTTCGTTGCGCGACTTTCTTCGAATTACGCTCGCAACCTTGGCCAATTTGGTTAATTGTTTTCGCTTCGCGCGCACTTTCTTGACAATCTCGACGGCTTCCATCCATTTTTTCTTTTCTTCCATATTTGCTTTTGCTCGCGACTCACGAAGTTCGCGGACACGCAACTTCAACTTTTTCTTATCGAAAGTTTCCTTCGTGAAACCGAACTCTTCGAGTGCGGCTTCAATGTCCTCAACAAATTCGCGAATTCTTTTCCATCTCTCGCCTAACTTTTCAGCGTGTTCAATTTTGCTTTTTTGTTCTACAAGATGCTGCGTCAGCTCTGCACTGACTTCTTCAATCCTTTCTTGAAGTTCTACGCAGGCATTAAGCTTGAGCTCTGTCACTTTTCGAAGTTTTGATTTTAAAATCTCGTGCACGTCGTCGCGTGCCGGTTTATCGCTCAAAAGTTTTTGCGCAAACTTTCGAATAGATTTGTCTTTGGATCCGAGCGAAGATTCCGACAGGTCTGAATCCGATGAGGTGAATATTGCGTTTGCTTTATTCGGGAAGCTTTTCTTGATTACGAAGGCAAGTTCTTCGACGTTCAAATTGCCATTTGCAAAACAATCCTCATCATCCTCATCAGTATCTGCAACATGAGAAGTATCAGCTTTCGTCTTTTCTTCTTGTTTGTGAGAGGCTCGGTGAACTTTGATACCAGTCTTGAGGAGGTCGTGCGCATCTTCAAAGCGCGGCCATTCACCGCGCATGGTGGCAATTCTATATTCGATCAACTTCTTGATGTCGTTCGGTAATGTATCTCCGGTTGCCTCAATGTCGTCAAGAATTTCTTTTTCTTCGCCAAAGGCATCCGCCAAGATGGACATGAAAAACTCAAACAAGACCCATTGAAAGAGCATCGGAATGAGACCGCAGTAGAATACTCTAAAGAATTTGTCAACACTGTTCCCGCTCAATCCTTCTGGACTGAACTCAGTGAACGATGTCGCTCCGATGAGCAACAAAAACAGGAGCTCAAAAGCCATCGGTATCGAAGATACGCTCTCAATAGATGCCCCAAACATTGTGTTACCCAAGACTGAAGCCATGGCGAGTAACGCGAAAAACACAAACAAGAAATGGAAAACGTCCAGGCTTGCACGTTCTAGCGTGTGCGTAATGATCGCCAAACGAGGTTGAAACTTGAGAAGTAACAGAAATCTGATAAACAATAACAAAAGATTTATCCCCGTGATCAAGTTATAGGCCACGCTCAGAGTGGTCATGATGTCAATTTCGTGATACATTTTGATCAGGTTTACGTATCCTCTGTCGTCCTCCGGCAACTCCCATCCATATTTTGGCCTTTTAGGTACTTCATAATTTGTTCCGTTCACGAAAATTCCGCCTATCAAATCATTCCCTGTTTGGTTTTTGAACGGCATCATGAAATGAGCGCTGGGCGCGCTCACGGAATGATAAATGTCGTATCGTTTTGAAGGCGAGAATCTGTACGCGTACAAAGCTTGATAAGCCCACCACGTTACAAAAGCAAGCAGCTGACACACGAGGTTCACGATTTCGAGCACATTTGAGTGACTCTGAACAACTCTGGCTTGAATGTTACGAAGGATTTCAAAATCTTGCGATCGCGAAACTATGACAGAATCTGCCAATAGAGCATACGTAGAGTAAATGACCCAACACACGACGATAACTTCCATCGCGAGAAGAAAAGCACCAGCCTTGCCCTTGTAAACATCCATGGCGAGCGCTTGTGTATCACTCCTAATATCCACACTACCACCTTTCGAATATTCGAAAGGTGGTAGTGTGGATATTAGGAGTGATACACAAGCGCTCGCCAT
>Ga0115568_10003088_pt1 | contig 11416 bp, 8 predicted proteins | sample COGITO_mtgs_1204_FD_87296 | JGI IMG/M metagenome (GOLD analysis project Ga0115568, IMG submission 87296) | Pelagic marine microbial communities from North Sea - COGITO_mtgs_120426 | ecosystem: Environmental > Aquatic > Marine > Epipelagic | place: Germany:Helgoland, sampling site Kabeltonne...
CCCTGCCAGGGCACTTCAAAAATTCCCCCAATCCGTACCTCCTTTGGAGGAACCATTTCGTTGGCTTGGGCACGCTGGATCATGACCGGTGAAAAAACTTCAATCGTAGAAGACCGGAAGGTCTGATAAGTCGACTCTGCCCCAATTTCTATATTTGTTCTATCGTTTAGTACCTCAAAGACCGGACTACCAGGCCCGGCATAAAGTCTGCCCTTATCCGCCCGTAACTTTGCCTCAAACTCAAGACCCTTAGATTTAAGGTTCCATTCTTCACCCCCCAAGTATTGCAATTTCCACTCGGCAGAGGGAACCTCCGACCCAAGTTCCAAAACCCGTACACCCACGAGATCGTCCTTTAAATCCTTGGATTTTCCCATACGCAGAATCGCACCTGGACGAACGCCCAATCGATTGGCGACATATTGGCTAACAAAGACAACATCATCTTCTAAGCTTTTACTCTGAGGGAAAGGAGTTACATCAATCGCATCATGAGCTTCCATTCTCATTTGTCCATTTTTGAGAAACTCGTCCATAGGTAAGACAGAGGTTCCTGATGAAAGATCAATGCCAATAGATAAAGGGACGGAGTGATAATCGCCTTTTTGCACAAGCAAAGGGCCCTGCAGGTAAGGAGAGACAGCCAAGACTTCGGGTTTATTTAACAATTCTTTCTGCAGTTGTGGCCATTCTCGGGTTCGGCTTAACGGGATTGCCCGGGCATGGCCCTGTGCATCAATAATATCTTCTCGGAACTTGTGCTGAAAGCCCTTCATAAAAGCAACCACCACGATCATGACATTTACTCCCAGAGCTACTCCAATAATTGCAAGGAGTGAAAAAAAGGAGACCTTACGCTGGGTAGGAAACAATTGTTTCCATGCAAGAAAGAGAGGCCAGGGAATTTTCACGAACCTAAGGGCACTAAGAAAACAAATCCATCATTCAGTCTTCCGGTGCAGACCTAGTAAAGTTGGAATCCAGGGGAATAAACTGAGTCAACTTTTCTGACCATTCACTTACGGTGTTCGGATTGATTTCAATTTCAGGTAGTGGATACTTTTCCTGAAAGAAGTGTATATACCCAGCATAAAGGACAAACACAGCCACCAAGAAAAGGGCAATTCTGAACAAACTCTTAAGGATTAAAAAAATCAAAAGAAATGCAAGCAAGGCTAACACCAAGCTAAACAACGGATTTGCCATAATCTGATTTACCACATCCTCCATGATTTTCAATTCTTGCGAAACTCTATGAATTGGACAATTAAAATCCAACGGAATAGGCTAGGCTAGTCCAAGGAACCGCTAACAACTGGTCCTTCGGGAACCTGATAGCCCAAATCGATTATTTTTTTCCTTAAATCAAAAAGATCGCGCCTTAACAAATTTGCCCGAGCCTCTGCGGTTACAGTTGAGGAATGCAAGGATTCTAACTGAGCATTCCAGTGGATCCGTTGATTTCCTCCAATAAATCCTTCACCCGGAAGTTTCTTATCGAGGGATCCAAAGCGGGCCATTTCCGAAGCCAATTCAAGTTCTGCAGATCGGGCCGAGCAGGCGTATTTTTCTGCCTCCACTACTTGTAAGCGTAATTTCAACCACTCGGATTCAAGAACCAGAGATTTTTTCTTCCGTTGGTTTTCTTCAGCTTGCTGATTGATTTCAATATATGAGTTATCAGAAAAACCATCCGCCTTGGACGGATGATCGGAATCAATATTTGCAGTCCTGTTAAAAGAACAGGATGAAATTCCAATTAAGAAGAAAAATAAACAAAAAATTTGAGCCAGCAAGATCAGCCTACTTTTGGATCCATTTACCAGATGTCTTTTTAAACCAATGTCCAGCCTTTGCCTTGGTAGCAATGCCTTCAAAAAACTTTTTGGCAACAGCAGAGGAATCTCCACCAGTCTTGGCGGCAAGGGCTTTGAATAATTCCCGGCGATCGTTATTTTCAGCTTTAACTAAGGCAATTACTGCTGAATTAGAAGAATTTTTCATGTGGAGAAATCCATCCATACCCTCACCAATAGTACCTGCATCCTTTTGGGCAACCACATCGGAAAGGCGGGATTTCATACGATCTGAATAATCTCCCCATGAAGAAGGGGTAAGGAGTAGAAAGGTTAGTAAAAAAGGAAAAATGGCAGTCTTCATATCAACGGATACCTAGTTTGAGGATTCTTCTTCATACAAATCGTCAAGGAAACTATTCACTTCCTTCTCGATCTTGATGGTTATGTTGTGATCCAAGGTTATGTGGTGCTGTGTTTTAACAACTGTGCAGGAAAGCAGGAGAAGAAAAACTGCAACGGATATTAGTCGAATCATATAGTTCACAATTTGTATGTAACTCTATCTCAAGGTCTCGGGCAATGAAGATTTTAAATGAAAATAAAAAAAGTTAGGGAGAAACCCCCCACTTCGACAAATCTGCTTGTTGCAACAAAGCATCCAGACCACCCATAATTTTTGGTCTGTACTCAACACTTATGTCTTTACCATCAACTTCAGATTCACCACGAACATTCATCTCAACTACTCGTTCACCAGCATCGAGAAGTTTGAACATAATGTTCAATCCATTTAGGTTTAAATCCTCTAAGGCTCGTTCCAAAAGATACATATTTTTATACTCCGAACTCTCGTAATCCAACCCTTCAGTGAGCATACCGTGGGTATTTAAAAATAACTTAGCTGTTTCAGACGAGTCCAATGACAAAGAACCCCCATAGAAGTCCCAACCTAAAGATGGATCATTTCTAATGGTAAGCACGCCGGACAAATTTCCTTCCATTCGGGCATCGAGATCTTCAAAACAGTTAATAATTTGTTGTGCTTCTAGCCCTTTCGCTAATGCCTTTAGTTCAAAATCTTCAAACCCTTCAATTAATTTAGTTTCTTCCAAAGCTAAAGTTCCTCCAAAAGCATGAATTTCTACCTCTTTAATGACTTTTTCCCCGCTAGGAAAGACCTCAAACTTAATTTGTCCACTCTCCAGAACTTGTTCTCCGGCATGAAGGTCGAACCTTATGCTTTGAGATCCATTAGTATCCAATGGGTCTAGGCTATTAAATTTGATATTTCCCTGAATCTTTTTAAGGGAAAAATCTGAAAAATCGTCAAATCTTAGCTCAGCATCAAGAAAAGAAAGATCGAGGCGACCTTGAGAGGATTCTGGAAGTTCAATAATGAGATTAGCCGGACTCAACGAAAACTGAAAATCATTTGCCAGCATCTTTAATTCCGACAACTCAAACCGTTCCAGTGAATCGGATTTAAACTCAATCGAAAAATCATCAATTTTTTGATCTTCGCCTAAAAATATTTCATCGACTGAAAACCTCTGTTTGGCTGATAATTCAGGTAGTGAATCAAGGGCAATTTCTCCAGAGAATCGAATATCTTGAAGGTTTAGTCCAAGGGTGGGCACAGATCCATTCCCCTTACGTAATTCGATTTGAAAACGATCTTCCCCCAACCATTCGATGTCAATTTCACCATCATACAAGTTATACATTCCCTCTTCTAAATGAAGAGAGGAAAACCGAAGGGAGGCTTTACGTACTCCTAAAAGCTCTCCCATTTCATTCTCGGCAAACTCAATTCCATCGACCACTAACCCAAACAACTCAGCCTGGGGCAAGACGCCCTGTGTGCGTAGTCTCTGAACCCTTACACTTAAATTAGGTTGGCCCTCCTCTATGGAGGCGGCAAGTTTCAAGCCCCGAATTTCTAAATTCTCTCCCCAATTTAAATTGGCATAAAAATTTGCTTCGGTTCTTCCGGAATTACGCGGGGTGACAAAGAGAATGGCTTGCGGAATCTGAAAAGTTAACCCCATCGCCCTGCAAATAAGTTCGGTGGCATTTAATTCGAGAAATTGATCTTGAATCCCATCATCTTCGAGACGACCAGTCCACCTTGCCTTGGCCACACCCTTTTCGATCTCCAACCACTTTTCGAAATTTATAGAATTTTCTTCATCAAAGAGTTCCGAGACAGTTTTCACTGACTTGAACATTGTCGAGAGGTCAGAGAATTGCAGAGATGCACCGAGAAAAAGATCGCTCCCTTCCTGTACCAAAGTTAAATCTCCCTGCCAAGGTAAGCCTGTCAAGTTGCCATCCATTCTCAACTGAGCTAATCCGGGATGAAAATCTCCCTCAATATCCCATTGCGAGCGGGCAGTTATATCGACGCTATTAAGGGAAATATCAAGATCCCGAAATCGTAAATGTTGAACCGGTGGACTGTTTAAAAGTTCGTCAACTTGAATCTGTAGCTCATTGGAGTCTTGGCTGGCATGTTCAATTCCCTCGAGTCTCTCAAGCAGGGCGTCAAGATCGATTTCAACAGAGGGTGAGGTTAGAGAAACTGCCCGCAAATGACCTTGAACCAGTTGGGTTGGGTCATAACGTAAATCAAGCTGCTGCAGGGCAAAATTACCAACTGTGAAATCAGACTCAAGCCCCGAAACCCCGGAACCCCAAGGAGTAATTTCATCAATAATTATTGAATGAAGATTAAATCCGGAATCACGGGCAAATTTGCGAAACCCACTTTCTAAAAAGCTTGGCAAGCTCGTCCAGATGAAGACCAAAGAACCGGATAGGATTAAACTAACCCACAAGAATAGCTTTAGCTTTGATAGCTTCTTTTTCATGCAAAAGTACTTAGCTTGTTGACATCTCAATAATAGGAAAGCTCAAAAGAACATCTTATAAATGAATCTGTCCGCAATGACATTTAATTAGGTTTACGATGAAGAAAACTATGTAGTCGTTCGGCTAGTTTAGGGCCAATTCCTTCTACCCCTTTCAATTCCTCTATTTTTGCTCTCTTCAATGCATCCAATGAACCAAAATGCTGAAGCAAGGCGGCACGCTTAATTTTACCTAAGCCCGAAAAGTCATCCAAAATAGACTCTCGAATTTTCTTGCTGCGTAAATCCGCATTGAATTGGTTAGCAAATCGATGAGCCTCGTCTCTCAAACGCTGAAGCAATCGAAGAGCAGGATCTCTGTGCGGTAATTTTAATTCGCTCCGATCATCAGCAAAAACAATAGTTTCTTCTTTCTTGGCCAACCCGATCAGGGGTGGAACCGCTACTGATAGCTGATTAAAAGCATACAAAGCTGCCCCAACCTGCCCGGCTCCCCCATCGATAACCACCAGATCAGGCATCGGCTTTCCTTCGTCTCGCAACCTACCGTATCGCCGGCCAACGACTTCTTCCATGGAAGCAAAATCATCATTACCCATGCCACCACGCACCTTGAACCTACGATAACTCCTACGATCTGGCTTGCCGTTTATAAAACGAACCATCGAAGCGACCACAAAAGTACCTGATACATGGGAGACATCAAAGCATTCAATAACCGCCGGAAGATTGGGTAAGGCCAAAACATCCCCAAGAGATTTGATTCCCTCCTGCTCTAAATCATCTCCCTTGGGCCAATGCCTAACAAATCTACGAGTTTTGCGTATCGTCTTAGCCAAAGCTTCGCTAAGGTCTCGCAAATGAGCAGCTCTTTCAAAATCCATTGCTTCAGCACACTTGGTCATCTCTTCGCGTAATTCTTTAAGTAATTCTTTTGTTCTACCCTCGAGGAATGAACAAGCCCGGTCCACTCGCTCTCGATATTCATCAAGAGTGGTTTCATTATGCCCGGCAAAAATCTCTGCTCTTGCATCATGGTACAATCGAACTCGATCGCCTGAAAGAACTTCCGGCTTGGCGTCGGCTAAAAGAATGCCAAACCTTTTGCGCATCTCGGCCAAGGTTGCACGAAGCATTCCGGCCTGAGCAAAAGGTCCGTAATAATGGGAGCCATCCTCCTTTCGATTTCGACACAAACGAAAGCGAGGAAGCTTGTTTTGGAGATCCACTTGTACGAGCAGAAATTGTTTATCATCTGTAAAGTCGGTGTTATATCGTGGCTTATACTGCTTGATCAATTTACCTTCCAATAAAAGAGCTTCGGTCTCGTTGCGGGTTTGATGAACTGATATCTCCCGTACCATCTCGACCATTGCTGCAATTTTGGGTTGTGCTCGAATAAATCTACGGGAGCCTTGAAAATAGCTCGAAACCCGACGCTTTAAGTTCTTCGCCTTGCCCACATAAATGACTTGGCCCAAACGATCCTTCATCAGGTAAACACCCGATGTTTGTGGCAACGATCTAACGATCTTGCTAAGTTCATTTCGCTCATTTTGCATTGGCAATATGAAGAATTCATCGTAGCTTAGGACTTTGCAAGACTACTTCCATACCCTGCGCCCCCAAAATTAAACGCCCCTATTTGACATGAGCTCCACCATTCGCGTAGAAACCATTACATTGGGAGACGAACTCCTGTTAGGAATTCGTGAGAATTCTCATCTCACCTACCTCGGAACTCAACTAGCTCATCATGGTATTGAACCCGCCGCAAATTTGGTCATTCGGGATAATCCAGATGATATCAAAGGCTTTTTTTCCGAAGCCTGGAAACGTTCTGACTTAGTTATTACTACAGGCGGTCTGGGCCCGACAACAGATGACCTTACCCGTGAATCTATTGCTGAAGCTCTTGGAGAAGAACTAATTTACGATGCCGAAGTCGAACAATCGATTCGCCAGCGCTTTCTGCAATTGGAAAGAAAAATGCCTGAAATTAATCTACGGCAGTGCCATCGTCCCAAGAATGCGGAAATCCTTAGAAATCCATACGGAACCGCACCCGGACTTTTTTTACAAAAGGAAGGTAAGATTCTAGTAATGTTACCGGGTCCTGCCCGTGAAATGCACCCCATGTTTGAAGAACAGGTAATTCCCAGGCTACAAGCTGCTGGAGTTTTTCCCGAGATCGATTGTTATTTACAACTACGAACAGCTGGAATTGGAGAATCCGATCTCGCAGAAAAAGTTGGTCCGATATTGGCAGACATCCCAGGTATTGTTATTGGTTATTGTGCCCACGCCGGGCTTGTCGACTTAAGGCTAAGTTCATTGGATTCTGATCTCCTTGATGAGGAAAAACTCATTAAGATTGGCGATCAGTGTCGGGAAGAAATTGGGGAGGATTTTGTCTGCTTTGGAGATCGTTCATTGGCAGAGGTCATATTTCGTGAACTGCGATCCCTGAACCAAACCCTAGCAGTTGCAGAGTCTTGTACTGGTGGATTGCTCTCGGCTAGTTTTACGGAAATTCCTGGCATCTCAAAAGTTTTTCATGGTGGAGCGGTTTGCTACCACAATGACGCCAAGGTACAAATACTTGAAGTTCCGGAAATTATGCTTGAACAGCACGGTGCAGTCAGTGAAGAAATCGCCATTGCCATGGCAACCTCCGCTTGTGAAAAATTTGGTACCGATTACGGACTTAGTATAACCGGATTTGCCGGGCCCACCGGAGGTACGCAAATTATGCCCATTGGATCCATTTATCTAGGATATGCATCTCCCTTGGGAGTTTGGGCAAAAAAAATCAACTTGAGAGGCGACCGAGCTTCCAATCGTCGCCGAGCTACTTCAGCCGCTTTAGATTGGATGAGAAGAAAATTGCGAAAATATAAAATCGAGGAAGTATTTGCCGCAGCAGAAGCTGGAAATATTGAATTGTAATCGTTCAACCGCCAAGTCTTCAGGCTTTTCTGCCCCTATCCTTTTCCCCTTTAATTTATTATGTCCACAAGCTCACTTTGTGCCATCATTGGTGACGATGATTACTTAGTACGGCAAAGAGCCAAGGAGGTTTTTGATGAATGGTCTAAAGATTTCCCGGACGATTTGTCCCGTGAGATTATAGACGGTCGAGCCGATCGGGTCGATGATGTCGAACGACTTCTATCCGAAGCCAAAGCCGCCACGACTACTCTTTCTTTATTTGGAGGTGGAAAACTTGTTTGGATTAACGAAGCAAATTTTATTAACCAGTCAAAAACGGGAGGTTCTCAGGGTGCCAAGAACGCCCTGGAAAACACAAAGGGTTTTCTACAAAACTTAGGGGATTCTAAAGTTCTGCTATCCGCCTGCCCCGTTCATCGAGGCCATGGATTTGTTAAGTGGTTACAAAAACACTCGGATTTCCAGGATTTATCCAAAGGCGAAAAGGAAGACCATGCCTTTCGCCGCATCGTGGATGATACGGCTAGGGAATTGGGTGTATCATTCGGAACGGGTGCTCTCGAATACTTGGCGGGGAAAATAGGATCCCACCCCAGGCTGGGTGTAGAAGAAACCCGGAAACTTGCATCCTACGTCGGAAAAGAAGATGGAGAAATTACTGAGCAAATGATTATCAATCTGGTGCCCGATTTTGGAGAGGGTGACTTTTTTGAAGCATCGGAAGCTTTTTTTTCTGGGCAATTGGATTGGGCTCTCGATGCCATTGATCGTCATTTCTTCCAGGGTAAAGATGCCCGTCCCTTACTTGCCACTTTGCAAAACCGAAACCGTCTACTTATTCAACTTCGAGTCTTAGCCGACGGTGGGGAACTCAACCCAAACGAGCGCTTGAGCAAGTCTTTATTGGAAAGACTTGCAGCCAAACATGCAAAACACTTTGACGATCCGAGTGAAAAAACGACCCTTAATTTATTCTCTCAAAACCCATGGTTTTTAGGAAGGTTGATTGGACTAGTAAAAAGTTTTTCCGCCCGTCGCTTGATCGATCTACAGTCCAACCTGATCGAGGCGTTTGAGCAGGTCTTAGCTCAGCCCAAGGAGCAACACGCCACCATTTTTAAAAACCTGGCCATCCGCACTCACTCAGCGGGCTGAGATGTTTTTCTAAGCGGGGGCATTTCCCCTGCAAACTCTTGGTTAGTTCGCCTCCAAAGCTTCCCAGGAATATGCACCTTTGGGCTTACGGGCACCAGCGGTCAGCATATCAACCGGTTCTGGATAGGATACAAGGAAATTGTTTTCATCGATTAAGTTGAAGAAATAATGGGTCGTGCCCTTGGGTAGTTTTGCGTGAATGCGCCCGCCCTTAATTTTGGCTGGTGCACGGTACCACTCCTCCCGCTTATCCTTGCCACTGGTGGTGTACATCAGTTGACCGGCGGTCACCGTGGCCCCTCTCTCATTATATGCGAGGGATACCTGGTTACCCTTTCTCTCTTTCAGGGAATCAGCGATTGGTTCACACACCTTCTCCTTATTGGGCAGTCCGCCTTTGTAGTTGGGGTTAAGGAAAGGATAAGATGCCTTCATTCCCTCCAAACGGCGTAACAGTTCCTTACTCATTTCCGCTACTTTTTCGGGCATTTGTGAGGCCAGGTTCTTGGCTTCCTCAATGTCTGCCCGCTCGCTCGTACCGGGATAATTTTTGTACAATTCAAAAAGCTCGTATTTGGGCCTGCCAGGCATCCAGTTATGAATTAATTTCCATCCGTTTACCCGCAAAGTGGATTGCTGGGCCACCCCATGGGGAAAGTGCCACATCATGGTAGTGCGTGGCTTCCCCTTTTTGTTTTTCACCAGGGTATGATCGGTCGGATCTTTGGAAAGCAGGGTAGATAGATCGGCCCCGTCCAAATTCTGCCCCTTGGGTTTCTTGGTACCTGTCCAACTGAGGATAGTGGGATAAAAATCCAGCCCATTGACCATTACATCGCTCTGCTGTTCTGCACCAATTCCTGGCCCGGTAATGATAAATGGCACGCGCACCCCACCCTCGCGGGCATTGATCTTCCCACGGTCGAGCGGGAAATTGTCAGTGATTTCCTCTCCTGGCACCCGTTCCATCCCTCCATTGTCCGAGGTGAAGAGGATGTAGGTATTATCGATTAACTTTTTGCCCGGGTTGCGTGGATCCTCGGTTTTTTCGAGGTATTTAACAAGCATACCAATGTAATGGTCGAGCATTTCCACCATCGCACAATAATACGGATTGGTCTGCTCCTCGGTGGGCCAGCCATTGGGATCGGCAGGCATATCCACGCCCAGTTTCTTGCAGTATTTTTCCAGCAGTTCCTTGCTCCGGCTATGGATGGGGGTATGCACGAGCCAGGCAGCATAGTAGAGAAAGAATGGCTGGGCCTTGGACTGCTCCATAAATTCAATCGCATCGAGAGTCGGTTGGTCCTTGGGAAATCCATCGGCATCCAACTGGTAAGGATCGTTCTTTGCAGAGGTGGCAAAACCAGTCAGGCGGTGCGGTTTCATCTTGGCACTCTCGCCGAGGTGGGCCTTGGTAAAGTCAAACCCCTGGTCCATTGGTTGTGGGTAACTGTGGTGGTCGAGCGACATGTGCCACTTGCCAATATGACCGGACACATATCCATTTTCCTTGAGGGCCTCAGGGATAATCACTTCCTCTACCTCCAACCGGCCACTGTACCAGGGATCCATGATTGGATGAGCGGTCTTATTGTACGGGGTGGTCGGATTTCCTCCCACCACATGGGTCTTCTGGAGGGCGGCTGCATGGCGCCCACTCATCATGGCACAACGGGTGGGGGCACACGTAGGAGCTGGGGAATATCCCTGCCGAAACAACACCCCTTGTTTCGCCAAGGCGTCGATATTTGGGGTCTCCATCGGTGTGGGTTCATCGATATCGTAGCTTCCCACATCCTGCCAGCCCAGATCATCCACTAAAATAAGGACCACATTGGGCTTTCCCGCCCCCTTTTCGCCAAAAGATAGGCAGGGGGCTAGGCATCCAAGAATAAACAGAGAGATTAACTTTTTCATAAGACTGGAATTGGATTTGGGAGCAAAATCGAAAGACGGGTACACTTGTTCAATATCCTCAGACGGGCAAATCTTCTTTTTTATTTATGAGATCACACTCATTTCCTCAAACACACTAGTTATCAATTCATTTCCTTAATTATGAAAACGCCAAACTTGTCATCACGAGTCCCTTCGGGGGCCTGGCCATCGACAAGTTCACGGATAGCGAACCGCATTGCCTGGATGCGTCCATTGCATGTAGTGGATTGGAGATTCGGTCGCTTGAGTTCTTTCCTCATAATGACAAGCGGGAGTGAGGAGTGAAATGTTGGTTTCTTGGATTTATTTCAAACTTAAATCTGTTCTTTTCACCATTACTTAAACCTTCCCTCTTTCATGCTCCTTTGTTTACTTAATCAAAATGAACAAACGTTCCGATTCTTTCTTTCTCCACACTGCCCTCTTTTTTGTGGGTATTGTATTCAGCACAGTTCTGGTTCGGGCGAACCAGCCAAATGTAGTCTTCATTCTCACCGATGACCAAAGGGGGGATGCTCTCAGCTGCATGGGGCACCGTCACTTAAAGACTCCACGGATCGACCGGTTGGCGGAAGAGGGAGCGTTGTTTCGCAATCATTTCTGCACCACTTCTCTGTGCTCGCCCAGCCGGGCATCCATCTTGGGTGGGCTCTATGCCCATGCCCATGGAGTGGTCAATAATTTTACCGATTATCCAAG